>Ga0222645_101068_pt1 | contig 13077 bp, 12 predicted proteins | sample AntAcemetagen292_FD_179881 | JGI IMG/M metagenome (GOLD analysis project Ga0222645, IMG submission 179881) | Saline water microbial communities from Ace Lake, Antarctica - #292 | ecosystem: Environmental > Aquatic > Non-marine Saline and Alkaline > Saline | place: Antarctica: Ace Lake | collected...
AATGCAAATATGTTAAGTGTGAGTTATCAAGTAGGTATTTCCTTTGTTGTGATTGTGTCGAGTATTAATGTAGCTTGGATCATGGAGAATCAACGGATCGCTATTTGGCTCGAATGGCTAAAATTATTAGTCTCAGCAGTGTTCTTATTTAACGCAGATTTTGGCGCCTATGCGAGTGTTGCCTACATACCAATTTTGGTATCGCTGATACTCCTGGTCCAATTGTATTATCAGCGCAAAACCCAGCTTATAGATAATAGTGAATTAAACACCTTCAAAAATTGAAGGATGACCTCTTTTAGGTCTTAAATAACGTGGCATTCTAAGATGAAGCGCATGCAATTTCTATTCAAAACACTGAGCTTTCCTTTTGTCGTCGTCGGCAAAATTCTGGTCGTGCTATTTGGCAAAGTTGATTGGTCGATGCCGTCATTACTATCCCAGAACTTTCAGGTGAGTTTGAGTCCCATGATGAAGATGACAATAATCGAGAAGGTCAAAGTAACAAGATCTTAGTGCCAGCACTTTATATCGAGTTTGCCTACACAAGCAATGACTGGCCAGCAGGCCAAGAATATGAAGTCAGTTTTGCACCAGAAGTGTTCGAGAGCAAAGACAAATTAACCGATGATAAATTTAGTTTCATCACCAGGCCATTGAAAGGCAGGATTGAAATGAGTGAATTTGGATTAAGTGTTAAAGACAAGCTAAAGCAAGTTTATGTCGAGCTTGTATTTGAAAAGACCAGCGCTTGGCATTTTTAACGCGAGGTATCGGACACGTTCAAGTCAGTATAGGCAGAGTCATTGACGACGAACTATATCATTCGGTGTCACAAACACAGGGTGATATTAGCAAGTCTAGTTTTTATAACTGGCGCTTTAATGAAACCAACCTAGCTCAATTTAATACTCAACTTATCAGTGTCAATAACCTCGAGGGCACCTGTTGCTGGTGCTCAGATTGAATTGATTGCCAAAAACGGTACCAAACTGTTCAGTCAGATCACCGATAAACTGGGTCATGTTACTCTCCCCTCAGCAAAGGGCTATGAGCGCGAACAGCAGCCGGTTGTTTACGTTGTAAAACAAAAAGGCGATGTGTCGTTTATTCCTTATAATCGTTATACTCGGCAAATAAATTACTCGCGTTTTAATGTTGGCGGCGAATATGCTTATTCTGCTGATAAGGAGCGTGTAAATGCTTATATGTTCACTGATCGCCGTATTTATCGTCCCGGTGAAACAGTTAATATTGGTATAATTGTAGAGGGCAAAAATCTGCAGAACTTAGGTAATATCCCACTTGAACTAGTGGTTGGAGATGCTCAGTATACAGAAATTTATGTTGAAAAAATCAAACTTGCCCATTTTGGATTTATGGATGCCTCCTTCAAGTGGTTTACTAGCGACACTAAGATTCCAGAAGGAATAGAAGGTAATGCCTACGTGAATGTTGCTTTTGTTCGTGATATTGCTTCAAAAGAAATATTTACCAGTCCATTGAGTTACACAGTAGTGCCTTTCTCTATTAATCGTTCAAAGCGGGTGTTGGATCTAGACCTTACAATTGAAAATATTGTACAGCCGGGTCAACCAATGGCGGTTGATTTGGATGTATCTGAGGATGCTAAAGTCGCCGTGTTCGCCCTTGATTTAGGCATTTTACAAGTTGCTAGTTACCGCACACCCGATCCGCTGGCGTACTTCTTAAAGAAATGGGCGTTAAGTGCACGCACTAAGCAGATATTAGATTTGATTTTGCCTGTCTTTGCGTTAAGCCAAATGCTTTCAGCCGCAGGTGGTGATATGTTTGCTGACGCGATGATGAGTGAAGAGGAGATGGTGACAGGTAGGCGAATTAAACGCTCCCAAAACCTGTTTGAACGCAAAGTACAAAACCCTGCCGTATTTTGGTCAGGCGTAGTAATAGCGAAAAAAGGCCGCAACACCTACACCTTCGACGTGCCAAATGATTTTGCCGGTGGCTTAAGAGTAATGGCGATTGCGGTGGGTGAACAAACAATGGGACGTGCGCAACAAAATACAATCGTCAGAGGGCCTTTTGTATTAACACCTAATGTACTTAATCATGCGGCTCCGGTGATGAATTTGATATCACCCTAAATGTTGCGAATGTTGTTAAGGATTCCTTTAATAACGCTGCGTTTGAAATACAAGTAAGTACTAGCGAATATATTAGTATTGTTGAGTCAAACCAATTAGTAAAAGCGTCGGCGAGTCCCTTAGTGATAGCCGAGGGTTTGAGTGCCTATTTAGCGAAATATCCGCATGGTTGTACCGAACAGATCGTCAGTCAGGTATTCCCATTAGTGGGCTTATCTAACTTAGCCAAATACGCGCCTGAGAATGAGACGGTAGCTTTGCAGTTTGCTCAAGCTATTAGCAAACTGCGGCAACGACAGAGTTATGTCAGTGGCCTTGGTTATTTGGACGACACCGCTGCCAACTTTGTTAGGTCAAGTACCAATAATAGTTCAGCTAGCTTGAGTTTGCTGACTTTAAGAAAACACGCACAGGGCATTTATTTGCTGACCCACAGTGGCGTGGTGACATCTAATCTACTAATTGATTTAGCTTTTCGTTTTAACGTGTTTTTTGTCATTTGCCTTGCCCTGTTTACAGGTGCGCTTATGTATTTGTTATTACCTAAGCCGAACCTCGTTAATTACCCAAGTTACTCGGTCGCCATCTTTGACCGCAACGATTAGTTGCTGCGCATCTCCTTAGCCCACGACGACAAATATCGCCTATACACTCCTATCGACGACATTGCCGAGCACTTGCAACGTGCAACCATACTGTATGAGGATCAAAACTACTATGCACACTCAGGCGTTGACTACCTCGCACTGCTACCCGCATTTTGGCAAACCTATGTGCTCCAAGAACGGCGTATCGGCGCCTCAACTATCGTTATGCAAGTGGCTAGGTTACGCTGGAATATTCTTTCTTGGATTGGCTATTGATGTGGAGCTTATTCATCCGATAACAATGCTAAAAGATTTACCAAAGAAGTACGCGGGTTTTGTACCGGAAAACTTTGGCAAAGGTTTTGTTGGTCCTATTTCTGCTCAAGATGCGATGATTGTTAATATAGTAAAGCATAAAAACGCAGTAAGTACTTACTGGGTGAGTGCTGAAGAAGTCAAAAGGAACGCATCTGATAAACACAATCTAGTAAGACCAGAGGCTGCCTTTTTAGTTTTCGACATGTTGACTAAAAATCCAAAGCCCGATTCGCCAGCTATGGGTGGACAATAGTACTGGCTTGCGGCGCTGCGACCAAAACACAGCAATGGCAAAACAGAAGATATATGCTTTCTGGCCTACAGAATTCCAATCGCTTTTTGCACAAGCCGGTGTGCATATTGAAAAGCCACCCCGATTTATGCCCAACTGTGGGTTTGATGACATTGTCGCCGAGGGCAATAAACCACAGATTATTTCACCACAATCTCTGCTTAATTAGGTTGTTGAGAGCAGCTTACAGAGCATCGTATCGATTCCACTGCAAGCGAATGCTGATGCGCAGGCGAGTTATCTATGTTGGTTTGCCAATGGGCAGTTTATTGGTAATAACCATTTATCCGATATGTCTAATCACACCCCTTTGATATGGCAGGCTAAAACGGGTGACTACGAGGTTCAAGTTAGTGATGACCTTGGCAGAAGTTCATCAATTTCAGTTCAAGTGCAGGCTGTAAAGTAAGGAGTTAAAAGTAAGGAGTTAACAATAAGTGCCGAAGTTTGCTCTTTCGCGCACTGGTTTTACGTCTCGATATCGATTAACCTTAATATCGGTAAATAACCCGTAGGCGGAATGCTTACAGCCTGTTTATTTTTATTATAAATCAATCCATCTCAACCGGTATTAGATGTTAATTTACATTTAAAACAAAACAATAAGAAAATCATTATGACATTAACTAAATCAAAGGGCCTTTCGGCTATCTTACTCTCATTGGCAATGGTCATTCCTCTTTCAGTTCAAGCGACAGTTGTGGAAGTGCGTACGGTACTAGGTAACTTCGAAGTCAATTTATTTGACGAAACTACACCTAAAACGGTAGAGAACTTTCTAAGTTACGTCAATTCAGGCGAGTATGCGAATGGCGTTGTACACCGAACGCAAGCTAATTTTGTAATGCAAGCGGGTGGTTTTACTTATAACAATGTGTTCCCTCCAACCGCCATTCAAACCGGTGCCGCCGTTGTTAATGAGCCTGTATTGTCGAACGTTCGCGGCACAATTTCGATGGCAAAAGTGGGTGGAAATGCAAATAGTGCAACGTCGCAGTGGTTTATTAATGTGAGTAACAATGCTGCAAATCTTGACGTACAAAATGGTGGTTTTACCGTATTTGGACAAGTTTTAGGCAATGGAATGGAGATTGTCGATGCAATTGCAAATACCCCCAACTTTGATTATGGCTCTGCGTTTACCACTATTCCTTTGCGAGACTTTACATCGACAGACAAGTCGGCCGGTGTAGTGCCAACCGACAGTAATTTAGTCATGATAACCGACATAGTGGCTACCAATACCGCAGTGGTTACTAACCCAAGCTTAAATCCGGCGCCCAATACATTGCTAGCTGTTAGCAGCGAAAACGCCAGTAATGATTCTGATTCAGGCGGTTCTATGGGTACCTTGCTAGTTTCGCTTTTGGCTGCAGCTGCATTCAGACGTCGCCTACACAAAGTCTAAATTTATAAACGGGAACATCAAGTAAGTGGCTTGACTTACTAATTGTGTGTAACAGTCGAGCTGAAAGGTATAAGAAAGTATAAGAATGGCAGGCTTTTTAGTCCGATTCCGCAGTTATGTAGGTATATAAATTAATAGCTAAGTATGTCAGCGGATCGGGCTGAATGTCGCAATTCTAAAAGGCGTCTGATAATCTGCAGGTCTGATTAGTTTGCTGTAGTCGATATAATATGAAGTCATTTTCAAGTGGCGATGTTGCTAAAATTTGTGACGTTAACCCACGAACAGTAATTCGCTGGATAGAAGCGAAAAAATTAAAGGCATTTAAGTTGCCAGGTCGCGGTAACAATCGTGTTAAGCACAGCGACTTGCTCGATTTTTTAGTGCAAAATCAAATCCCAGTGCCGTCTGAATTGATTGTTGAAAAAGAGAAATCTTGTTTTATCGTTTCAGTTGAAAAGCAGCTTGTTAAGAATGTACAGCGGATTGCTAGAAATGCCGGTTTTGTGACACAAGTCTACCAACACGGTATTGAGTCGGGCGTTGAAATCGCGCAGCACAAACCCTCTCTAATTATGATTGATAGTCAAACCTCTCGCGTGGACATTCCTGCGTTGACTAAAGTAATCGAATCAAAGTTAGAATATAAGCCTCACATCATTGTTTTTGATGAATTTAGTGACCACAGATTATCCGCAGACCATGACGCAAAAGTGTTTAAATTAGCAAAGCCACTGGATAACTATGCACTTGCAATGGTCCTAGACTCTATTATGCGTGAAAAAAAGCTGCTAAGCTTTATTTTGTATTACAAATAACCTTTGGGGTTCCTCCTCAGCAATCCGCTAAAAGACTGGCTGCCCAATGGGAGCTGGTTTTTCAACGTCATTCACGAGAGCATGGCATTGAATTTAAATTTATGACCTTAAAAAACATTCCTTTGTGTGCGGAGCGATCACGAGAAGGTAAGTATGATTTAGCATACATGAATCCATATCACCATGTGGTTTATCATCAAGAGCCTAACTCCAAAGCCACGACCACAGAAAAAGATAAGTTATTACAAGATATTGTTGTTCATGAGGATAGTGTCATTAATAGCTTAGCGAAGTTGCAAAAAGCTGACATGGCCTTTGCTGCCCCAGTTTCTTCCGCGGCTACTATTATTATTCGCGAAAATTTAGCAAAAATGCATATTGCCATTACAGCTACCTTAATGGAATTGTTACGCGTACTAAATTTTAATCCTTTTGTGAGACCAGAAGGTGTAGAGTGGAACAGCAATAAAGATTTAGAAATATCAAGCCATCTTGAATTGCCAATGTAAGTCAACTAAGTAGAGTCGTTTATGCGTTTATCATTGAAGGCTAAAAGCATACTAGGTACCGCGTTAATTCAGGGTGCATTGTTGCTTATGTTGGTTTTTATAGTCACCAAGTTTATGGCTGATATTGCAAATGAAAACCTTATCAAACGCGCGGAAATAACGGCAAAACTTTTTGCAAGCACGGTAAAAAATAGTGTTTTGTCGTATGATATGACTTCACTCAACTCCATTGTTACTGAAGTAATCAATAATTCAGATATCGTTTACGCTCGTGTTGTTAACAAGTCTGGAGATGAGCTTGCTAAAGCCGGCAAAATTGGCTCCCTAACTCCTCCTTTCAAAGCGGACATCAATGTATCTGAAGTCGACGACGGTGTTTTTGATGTTACTTCACAAATCATAGACGATACAGTGGTATACGGACATGTTGAGATTGGTATTAGCACTACTCAAGTGCAGAATTCTATTGCTTCTATTACTCGCTTAACTGCGGGCATCGCGTTGTTCCTAATGCTATTGGTGGCACTATTTTCGTTATTTTTAGGCAGTTATTTAACCACGCAACTTAAGGTATTGCGTGACAGTGCTAAAAATATCACTAAAGCCATAGACTCAGAAAAATTTGACCTTGCCAGAGTGCCTGAAAATTCCCTTGATGAGCTGGCAGAAGTAGCAAGTGCTTTTAACTCGCTGGTTGAAAATTTGGAAGTAGAGCATCAAGGTACGCAATCATTTCAAAATGCATTACAGAGATTAAACCGTGCATTAGAAGCCAAAGTAGTGAAACGTACTCAGCAAATTGAATTGCAAAACCAAGAGTTAAAACAAATTAATAACGATCTGAAATTAGCACAACAACAGTTATTGCAAGCCGAAAAAATGGCATCGGTTGGCCAATTAGCCGCGGGTCTAGCTCACGAAATTAATAACCCGATAGGCTTTATTAATAGTAATGTCAGTTGCCTAAGAAATTACATCGATGTGTATATCCAGATATGTAATCGTACAAAAGCCCTCTTGGCATTGTCGAGCGAGTCTGCAAGTTACCATGAAGATGAATCGACATTGATTAAGGACATGGCAAGTTACCTTAAAGACCAAGATATTGATTTTATCAATGACGACGTAAAGGACTTACTCAAGGATACCGACGATGGTTTAAAACGTGTTATTGAAATAGTAAAAAACATGAAAATGTTCTCACGAGCAGACAGCGACACCATGCAATTGGTCGACGTTAATCAATGTATTTTGACCACGGCTAAAATGGTCAAGTCTAAGGTTGAGCAAAATGCCGAACTCATCTTAGATTTGCACGACGTGCCGCAAACACTCTTAAATGTCGGCAAGATAAACCAAGTGTTAACAAACTTGGTGATGAATGCGGGGCAGGCTATTGAGTCAAATGGTAAGGTGACGATAAGGTCTGAATTCGTAGATGAACAAATTAAAATTCAAGTTATAGACACTGGTTCAGGAATGGATGAGCAAACGCTCAAAAGTATTTTTAATCCATTTTTTACAACCAAACCAGAGGGAGAAGGCACAGGGCTGGGTCTATCAATTTCATTTGATATTATGCAAGAACATGGAGGGTTTATTGACGTGAGCAGTCATATGGGTAGAGGCACTACATTTACCCTCATATTACCGATTAAAGATACTGTTGAGAGTAAAGTTAACTATGTCAGATATTAAAAACGAGTTATCAAAGAGCCCCATATTTAGAGTTCTATTTATTGATGATGAAGCGAATATATTACGAACCATGAAACGTATTTTTCATGGTAAGCCATTCAAACTTGTATTAGCCGATAATGCGCAAAAAGCCTTCGAATTCATGCAAACTAATACCGTTCATGTGGTTGTTTCTGATATGAGAATGCCAGGAATGAGTGGGTCTGAATTCTTAGCCAAAGTGGCAAAGGACTTTCCGCAAACGTATCGCATAGTGTTGTCTGGATTCGCAGATTTAGAATCCACGCTTGAAGTCATTAATAAAGGTCAAGTACATCGATTTTTACAGAAGCCATGGAATAATGAAGAGCTTATTAAGGCTGTTGAGAATGGCATTACGCAGTACCGTCTAGTATCTAAAGATAAACAGCTATCGAAATTAGCAATATTACAAAATAAACAATTAAATGAGATCAATGGTACCTTAGAAGATCAGGTTGAACAGCGCACCAAACAATTGAAGATTGCATTAAATGCATCTGAAAGAAGCATCTTGGCTTTAAAAAAAGCCGTCTACAACCTGTTAATTATTAATCCTTACTTTAGTGGTGCTTTCGCCAAATCGGTAAGTAAAGCTGCTGTTGATATTGCTCAAGAAATGGGTGTAGAAAAAAAAGTAGTTGAAGCGATTAGTTTCGCAGGCTTTATCTGTGAAATTGGTATGGTTGGATTGGACTCAAAGGTTGTAACAACGCCTTTCAATAAGCTAACACCTGCGCAGCAAGACGCTTTTTTCACTCAATCATCGAAGGCCCAACTTATATTGAGTCCAGCTACGCAATTGCAAAATGTGACCGATATCATAATGCATCAATTTGAATATGTAAGCGGTCGCGGTTTTCCAAATAATGTTGCTGGAGCGGATATTCCAATAGGCGCTAAAATATTGTCGGTTGCAAGGGATTATATGCGTTACCGTACAGGCAAAATCGATGGGATCGAACACAGTGTTGTGGATTCGCTTGATAAATTAGCAAATTATAGTGGTCTGCAATACGACGGTAGCGTTATAAATGTACTAAAGAAGCAGCAATTAGCCGCAAGCGAAGATAGGTTTGATATTGGGCGGCGTTCGCATCAGATCCAGCCGGGTATGGTATTAGGTGAATCGTTATTTAACGAAAATGACATTCTGATCTTGCCGCAAGGTCACATCTTTGATGAAGACTCGATTGCCAAAATTAAAGCGCTGGAGAAACGTTTTAAGATGACATTGTCTATTTTGATTTGAGACCAAGCCAACTTAATAATCCAAGATTTAACAATGACCAGACAAGGCCGATGGCTCACGAAGCCAGCAGGCCCTTATACACGTTATTGGCTTTTTCAAATGCGCTTTGTTTCTCTAGTAATCTCGCCAATAACCGGCCATCCTCGGGATTGCTGGCAAGTTCGAGGGCTTTCCTGACGGCTTTTTCGGCAAGTTCAATATCGCCGCTATTGTAAGCCAAATGTGCTAGCACTGAATACAACTGTGCGTTGTCCATATCGACTTTTATCCAACTTTCTATCAAGCGCATTGCTTGGTGTGGTGAGGGATGTTTAAGTTGCTTGAACAAACCATGGAACGCAGGGTTTCTGGTTTTCTTAGCAAGCTCAACCAAAATAGATTCAGCGTCTTTTGATAAGCCTTGATCGATAAGTAACTGCACGTACACAATTTGATTAGCAATGTCTTTTTTCGCTGCGCGAGGCAACGAAGCCCATTTATCTTTAAGCGCATTGGCCCCTTGCTTACTGGCTATTTCGGCAAATTCACCTTGAACTACTTGTTGCGCCCATTGCACATAGTCATCTCCTAACACTTTTTTATGCGCACTGAGTTTGTCTTTTACCAATGCCCATTTACCCAGTGCTGACAGGGTGGCCAGCCATAACCTGACGACAACAGCTTGTTGTTGAGCCTTGGCATCAATACTTTCTAATACCAGTTCAGCCTGTTGAAATTGATGTTGCTGTATCAACCAAGCGGCGTGTTGTGTTTTTGCCGATGCTTCTGATTCAGGAAAGGTTTCCGCTATGCCCAAGAGGTTTTCAAGGTTATTACCATTATTAATACGCCTATCAATATCCGCAGCCAACATATAGTTAGCACCATCGAATTCGCCGGGGAACGTTTTATTGATGTACTTCTGCGCACTTTCATAGTCACCAATGGCACAAGCATTAATAGCATTAAAAAAGGCTTTACTTTGTTTTCTTTTCGACAAAACGCCAAACCAATTTCGCGAGCCAGAAATCATTCTAAAAATACGCTTGGTTGCCCACCATAAAACAACCACAACAATTAAACCAATGAGCATGCTAATGACTGCGCTGACAACCGTCATTTGAATACGCCATTCACCCATCGCAATAAAGATACGACCCTTTTCACCTATGGCAGCATGACCAAACAACAATCCGCCAAAAAACAAGATGAGTAGAAAAAAGTAGAGTAGTAGTTTTCTCATGATGCACCTGTGTCAGTGTTATTCTTGAAAACACTTTTAACTCGTTGGTCAATAATGTCTTTCAAGGCATCGGCTGACTGTAGCTGACGTGGGTAGTCTTTGGCGATATCCGTATTTTGAAGTTGTTGTAAGGCATCTGCAAACTGCTTTACGTTGTTATCGTCCAGTTGAAAATGCTCGACTAAAAGCGCTGTCGCTTGTTGTAAGGCATTTAAATATAAGGTTTCTTGTTCGTCTAATGCAGCACTTTTGGATTGCGATAATGCGAGTTTTAGTTGCTCCGTAATTAACCATCGCTGCTTTGTAGAAAGGTAGGGAAGAACTGGTTTATCGCTGGTTTCTATTTGAATAAAATCGTCAACCAATGAATTCCATGTTTTGCTGATATTAACACGCCAATCACTGATGCTTTCACTAAGTTCATTTTCTGCTTTATTGTCCTCAATTTCAGGGATCTTAAGCGCATTCAATGGTAAGTTATTAACTTGGGGAATCATCCCAGACAGTGCCAAGGCGACTGAATTGATTGATACAGGGTTTATTTGGTGTAGCGCTTGAATGTCCTCAGCAATGAGTTTACGCACTGGAAACAAAGACGGGTCGCCAATATCTTCGAGCCGCGAATCAGCGGCTTGCAGCATCAACATGGCAGTACTTACATCATTTTCTAACCATAATTTACGCCCTGCTATACGCACCAAATAGTCAGCTTCTGCCAATAGCCAATCCGCTGGACGTCTACCTGACAGGTCTGCAATGCGTGATTTTAAGACTTGGTTTTCATCTACATTTTGTAATATCTGTTGTAGCAAGCTATCCATGTTTTTATTCAGAACTTGGTTTTGCTCACTTAAGCCTTCATTAATGCTAACTAATTCGGCGTCGTATTTTGCAACAGAGGCATCTATTTTTGCTATGGAAGAATCCATGCTCAACAATTCTGCCTCTATTTTTGCGCCGCTGTCAGAATCATTTGTTTGATTTTGCTGCCACTGATATCCAGTCCAGGCTGCTGCTGCGCAAATACCGATAATTAACAAAAAGTTGACTATACTGAACAGCCAGAGTCCGCCCGTTTTGACTTTTTTAGGCGCGGCTTTGGCGTCGGGATCAGACTCAATAATAACGGCATCTTCTACCACGTTTTCTGGGTTTTTTAATGTGGTGTCAGAATGGGGCGACTCTTTGTCACTCATGTTGTGATCCTTTAACTTGATTAGCGGCAGCGATGAGATGGCTGTCGGTAGCACCATTACTGGTGAAAATGTTATTCGCGCCTAATGCGCTAAGATGTTGCTTTACTCTTTTACTAACTACTATCCACTGACACTTATTCAGCCATTCAGCTTCAAAATAATTGTAAGCCGCATCAATAATTTCTGTACTCGTAGCAATAATACATTGAATAGTTGCAGCCTCAAAGTGATCAGTATAATACGGCTCTTTTAGTAGAAGGCGTTCATACAAGTCAAACTCTTTAACCGCAAACCCATTGGCACTTAGTGTATTGTTAATTAGGTTCCGGCCGCCCTTACCTTTAAGTATAGCAACATTAGCGTGTTTCAGTTTTAGGTGTGAAATGCAGGCCAAGATGCCTTCTGAATTTGATGGTTGTGCTTGTATAACTCGCTCATGTTGGCTAGATAATTTTTTGGCTGTGCTAGCACCAACTGCAATAAAGGGTAAATTTGAAGCTTGCCTATTTTGCTCTGTATGTGGACGATCTACGCCTTGGATATGCGCAATAGTATCAATATATAGGTCGGCAGCGACAGTGCTTGTAACCACAATAAGGTCTGGGTTGAATGCATATAGGCTAGGTAGCAGGGTAAGCACATCTGGTTGCGCGATGGTATCAATTAGGCCGCAACCAAGCGCGCTTAATCCAGCTTCATGAAAGCACACAACTGAATCAGCTAGTTTTGCTTTTGGACGCAGTATCAAATACATGTTTTGCTATTGCCTCTGAGTTTGTTTAATCGTTATATAAGGAATCCAAAATAGACCGAGCGCCTTTGGTTAGCAATTCATTTGCCACTGCTTCACCAATTTTTTCTGCATCGCTTAACGGTCCTTCGGCTTGCGATTTCAACATTGTTTTACCATCAGGCGTGCCAACCAGTCCGCGCAATAACAACGAGTGGCCATTGATAACGGCGTAACTACCAATAGGGACCTGGCAACCGCCTTCTAGTCTTGCGTTCATTGCGCGCTCCGCTTTAACGCGTGTTGCGGTAACATCATGGTTAAGTGCGGCTAACAATGCGATGAGTTCTGCATCGTCATTGCGACACTCAATACCAACTGCACCTTGGCCAACAGCCGGTAAGCTAATGTCAGCATTAATTTCTTGCTGTATGCGATCGCGCATACCCAAACGTATTAATCCTGCTGAAGCTAATATAATAGCGTCATATTGACCCGCATCCAACTTCGCTAATCGAGTATTGACATTGCCACGTAAATCTTTAATAACAAGGTCGCCACGAAATGCGCGTAACTGGCATTGCCTGCGTAAGCTAGATGTACCGACAACCGCACCCTGAGGAAGTGCTTCGATTGACTCAAACGTATTTGAAACAAATGCATCAAAGGGATTCTCACGTTCACAAATGGCATGCAGGCCAAAACCGTCGGGGAAGGCAACGGGTAGGTCTTTCATGGAGTGAACGGCAATATCAGCCTGACCATTTTGCATGGCAATTTCTAGCTCTTTAATAAATAAACCTTTACCACCAATTTTTGCTAAGGGTGTATCTAAAATTCGGTCGCCTTTGGTTGACATAGGCAGCAACTCAACTGTTATCTCTGGGTGATGCTCGAGCAATG
>Ga0222645_101069_pt1 | contig 13075 bp, 9 predicted proteins | sample AntAcemetagen292_FD_179881 | JGI IMG/M metagenome (GOLD analysis project Ga0222645, IMG submission 179881) | Saline water microbial communities from Ace Lake, Antarctica - #292 | ecosystem: Environmental > Aquatic > Non-marine Saline and Alkaline > Saline | place: Antarctica: Ace Lake | collected...
CATTAAACGCTTATTATGTTATGGTTTCTTGGGGATACGTAGTAGGTCTTGGTGCCCAGAAGAGGACTCGAACCTCCACACCCTTGCGAGTACTAGCACCTGAAGCTAGCGCGTCTACCATTCCGCCATCTGGGCAACAGATTACGTTGTTGTCGTCTAGGCGCGGGGTGTCGCACTGTCAACGCGATTCGGATTTGTTTTTGCACGATGTGGCTGCGCAGCGCGCTGTTGACCGGATTTATCGTTCTGTCACGTGGATGTTGCGGCTTGTCTGATAGGGGCTGGGGCGGTAAACCCGTCACAACTTTGCAAAAGGGCCTATTGCCATGACCAAGCTTGTTACAATTTTCGGCGGTTCCGGTTTTGTCGGACGCTATATTGCGCGCCGTATGGCCAAAGAAGGCTGGCGCGTCCGTGTTGCTGTGCGCAACGTAAACGAGGCTATGTTCGTGCGCACATACGGCGCCGTGGGGCAGGTCGAACCTGTGTTTTGCAATATTCGCGATGATGCATCGGTTGTATCCGTGCTGGGCGGGGCCGATGCAGTGGTAAATTGCGTGGGTGTTTTGGCCGAAACGGGCCGCAATACATTCAAAGCAGTGCAATCTGATGGTGCAGAGCGCATTGCGCGCCTGTCTGCGGCGGCGGGTATTGGCCGGATGGTGCATGTCTCGGCCATTGGTGCTGATGCAGATGCCGAAAGCAATTATGCCAAAACCAAAGCCTTGGGTGAATCAGGTGTTTTAAAGCATATGCCTGATGCCGTAATTTTACGTCCGTCCATTGTGTTCGGGGCCGAGGACGAGTTTTTCAATCGTTTTGCCGGCATGAGCAGAATGGCCCCTATTTTGCCGGTTGTCGGCGCGGATACATTGTTTCAGCCGGTGTATGTTGACGATGTTGCTGCTGCCGCTGTCAAAGGCGTGCTGGGCCAAATTAAAGGTGGTGTATTTGAATTGGGCGGTCCGGATGTGAAATCGTTCAGTGGCCTGATGGAGATTATGCTGGCCGTGGTGCGCCGCCGTCGTCTGGTGCTAAATATTCCGTTTTTCTTTGCCAACATTATGGCCTTCGGCTTTAAGGTGGCATCCACGCTTTCGCTGGGCCTTATTACTGCGCCAATCACAAAAGATCAGGTTGCCAACCTGCGGGTGGACAATGTTGTGTCTGACGGGGCGCAAGGATTTGATGTTATTGGAATTACGCCAATGGCGATGGAGGCAGTTTTGCCTGACTACCTGTGGCGGTTCCGTCCATCGGGGCAATATAACGCCATCAAAGAATCTGCTAAAAACCTGCGGAAAAAATAATTTATGGACACGACAATTATTGCCATTCTTCTGGGTGTTCTTGAAGGATTGACAGAATTCATCCCCGTGTCGTCCACCGGGCACCTTTTGCTTGTTGGTCATTTTCTGGGGTTCGATTCTGCGGGTAATACATTCGAAGTTGTGATCCAGATCGGTGCCGTGCTTGCGCTTGTTGTGCTGTATTTTACCCGGTTGTGGGGCGCGGTGGCTACGGCTGGGTCCGACCCTGCATCGCGGCGGTTTATCGGGTCGATTGTTATCGCCGCGATCCCCGCCGTTATGCTTGGCGTTTTGATGCATGATCTTATCAAAACGGTGTTGTTTGAAACCCCGATGTTAATCGCCGTCATGTTGGTTATTGGCGGCGTCATTTTGGTATATGTTGACCGGCTGACCCTGACGGTCGATCACGATGATGCCATGCGTTTGCCGCTGAAAACTGCGCTTGGTATTGGCTTGTTTCAGTGTCTTTCGCTTATTCCGGGCACATCACGGTCGGGATCAACGATTGTTGGTGCGCTGTTGCTTGGTGTCAGCAAGCGTGCCGCGGCAGAGTTTTCATTCTTTTTGTCGATCCCGATGATGTTCGGTGTTTTTGGATATGATTTGATGAAAAATCGCGACGTGCTAGACTTTAGCGCTCTGGGCGAAATCGCGTTGGGGTTGATTGCTGCCTTTGTGACAGCACTTTTGATTGTGCGTTGGGTGTTAAATTACATCAGTACTCATGGGTATGCATTGTTCGGTTGGTGGCGAATTGTCGTGGGTTTGGTTGCTATTGCAGCGCTTTCATGGGGATATTAGGCAGTTAGGTAACACGAGCTGACCCAATGCTGCAAAGTCAGGAAGGAATTCTTACTTAATGGCTGAGAGAAACTGCATTTAGGTCAGTAGTGCTGCCTTTTCATCTGTCTCGTGCCGGTCTAAGATTATATTTGAAGCATTCAAGTATAAGGACGGGTCGATGGCTGGTCAAAAGATGTTAAAGTTTACAGGCGTTCAGCGTGACATGCCCGACAAGCGTGTGCCGAATTTACGCAAACAAGATTTTGATGAAATCTATGCGCAATACGCCAGTGACAAGGCCGCCGAGCAATCAAGCCGGTGCAGCCAGTGCGGCGTGCCGTATTGCCAGTCCCATTGTCCGCTACAAAACAATATTCCAGATTGGTTGCGCCTAACTGCCGAAGGCCGTTTGCAAGAAGCCTATGAAGTTGCGCAAGCAACAAATACATTTCCAGAAATTTGTGGTCGGATTTGCCCGCAGGACCGCCTTTGCGAAGGAAACTGTGTGATTGAACAATCCGGTCATGGCACTGTGACCATTGGCGCGGTGGAAAAATACATCACCGATACCGCATTTGCCGAAGGATGGGTGCCAGCCATTCGCCCACATACCGAACGCGCCGAAAGTGTTGGCATTATCGGGGCGGGACCAGGCGGTCTTGCGGCGGCAGATATGCTGCGCCGTCAGGGTGTGCAGGTCACCGTTTATGACCGTTACGATCGCGGGGGTGGGTTGATGACTTATGGTATTCCGGGGTTCAAGCTTGAAAAAGATATCGTTATGCAGCGCATTGCCCAGTTAGAAGATGGCGGCGTTGAATTTGTGCTGAATTGTAACGTCGGTGAAGATTTGTCGTTTGATGCCATTCGCGGCAAGCATGACGCGGTCTTGATCGCCACGGGCGTCTATAAAACCAGAGAACTGGATCTTGCCGGCAATGATGCAGACGGTGTGGTGCGTGCGATTGATTTTCTGACCGCAAGCAACCGCAAATCTTTTGGTGATATTGTCGAAGAATTTGAATCTGGTGAACTGAATGCCGCCGGAAAGCGGGTTGTGGTCATTGGTGGTGGCGACACGGCAATGGACTGTGTGCGCACGGCGGTGCGTCAGGGCGCGCAAAGCGTGAAATGTCTTTATCGTCGTGACCGCGCCAATATGCCCGGGTCACAACGCGAAGTACAAAATGCTGAAGAAGAAGGCGTTGAATTTGTCTGGCTCGCGGCCCCTGCAGGGTTTGAGGGTGATACTGTCACGGGCGTGCATGTGCAAAAAATGCGCCTTGGTGCGCCAGATGTGACCGGCCGCCAGATGCCTGAACTGATCAAGGACGCAGACTATATCGAGGATGCGGATATTGTGATCAAGGCGCTTGGATTCGAGCCAGAAGACCTACCCGCACTTTGGGGCGTTCAAGGTCTGGAGGTGACGCGCTGGGGCACGGTAAAGGCCGCATTCACGACCGGACAGACAAGCCTTGAAGGTGTTTACGCCGCTGGCGACATCGTGCGTGGTGCTTCGTTGGTCGTCTGGGCAATCAAGGACGGGCGCGACGCAGCAGAAGCGATATTGGGCTATCTTAATCAGTCTAATTCTATTGCTGCAGAGTAAAATGACCCACATCATCAACGGTTTGTTGGTTCGAAATGATAGAAAGTTACGCATGTTGAAAAGTTTTCTTGTTGCTTTGCTTGGGATGGGTCCGATGATGGCGGGCGCGCAGTCATTTTCGGTGCCAGAAGGTTGCACCGGTGTTTTAACTGTGCAGCACAAAAGTTGCGTTTTGATCAATGTCTGGCAATGCGATGCGGATGCCGAAGGCGATAAATGGCTTGCGATGATCGGTGAGGCAGGCGTTTTTTCGGTGCAGCATGTAGACCGCGAATTTCAATGGATCGAAACTTTCAAAACGACCGGCACAGAAAGCCTTGAGCAACCGGCACCCGACGCGGCATCGGTAACCGAACTTTTGGCCACGGGTATCGATACGTGGGAATTCGCGATGAAGACGCCCGATGGCAAAGAGCGGAATGTCGGCTTTGATACGCTGACGGGGCTTGATGTTGTCATTGACGGTGAGCCGCTTTTGGAAACTGAATTTCGCGGTAAAACGATCAACGCGGATGGTGTAGAAATTGAAGACGGCGCAGGCCGACAATACATCAGCGTCAAGCACCGTTTGTTTTTCTGGGGACAAAACTGGAACCCTGCTACGCCCGATGATGTGGTCGATTTATCGCCCGTCGAATTTATTTATCCGGATGAGGACGGGTTTTTCTCACAAAACCCGAAATTCGAATGTGGCGTGATTGAATCGCGGTTCGTGCGATGAAATTTGGCATTGTGATCGGGCTGCTGGCGTCGCCGGCTTCTGCGCAAACCTTCACCCCGCCCCAAGGCTGCGTTGCCTATTTGACTGTGCAAAAAAACGATTGTGAAGTCGATCACCATTTTACGTGTGAAACCGACCCTGCGGGCATCCAGCATCGTGCCGCATTTGCCGAAGACGGTATGGTGTATCTAGGGACGATCGATGCCGAAACGCAGTGGGTTTCCAGTCAGCACTTGCGCAGTGGAGTTCTTGAACAGATCGCACCCAACCCGGCTGATCGTGCGTCTTTTTCGATATTGGTTAGTGCGGGAACCGATACTTACGATTTCAAAACGGTGTCAGATGACATCGGCACCACGCGCTATGTTGGTAGTGACACGTTAACAGGGAAAACACGTGTTATTGACGGTGTGACGCTTGATGAAACTGCCTATGACATCGCGGCGTATGATGCCGCGGGGGTGCTGGTTTGGCAGTCCGAAGGCACCGAATACATCAGCCGCGTTTGGCGCATGTTTCTGGCAGGGTCCGGCAGGGTAACTACCCCCACAGACAGCTTTGAAACCAACGCCACACCGGTACAATTTATTTCCCCCGGCGCGCCCGGATTTTTGTCTAACAACCCACAATATGGTTGCGGCGTTATGATGTCAGCAGCCCCCGTTTTGCAGGAGAATTCCCATGACAATTTATGATGAAACTTGGGTCGCAGCACAAGAATCCAAGCGTAACTGGATGGCCGAAAACGGTCTGTATGCCCATGAGGATGAACACAGTTCCTGTGGTGTCGGACTTGTTGTCGCAATCGACGGTACGCCGTCGCGTGATGTTGTGGAAAAAGGCATCAATGCGCTGAAGGCAATCTGGCACCGTGGCGCGGTTGATGCGGACGGCAAAACAGGTGATGGCGCCGGTATCCACGTTCAAATTCCCGTGCCGTTCTTTCACGATCAGATCCGGCGCACAGGGCACGAACCCACTGACAAATTGATCGCAGTCGGGCAGGTGTTTTTGCCGCGCACAGACTTTAGTGCCCAAGAGCGTTCGCGAACAATTGTCGAAACTGAAGTGCTGCGAATGGGGCATTACATTTACGGATGGCGTCATGTGCCGGTGGATAATTCGGTTCTGGGCGACAAAGCAAACGCAACCCGCCCCGAGATTGAGCAAATTTTGATCCGCAATGAAAAAGGGATTGATGACGAACAGTTCGAGCGTGAACTTTATATTATTCGCCGCCGGATTGAAAAAGCAGCTGCCATGATCGCAGGCTTTTATTTCTGTTCGCTGTCGTGCCGGTCGATTATTTACAAAGGCATGATGCTGGCGGAACAGGTTGCCGAATTCTATCCTGATTTAATGGATGTACGATTTGAATCTGCATTTGCGATCTATCATCAGCGGTATTCAACAAACACGTTCCCGCAGTGGCACTTGGCCCAGCCGTTTCGTATGTTGGCCCACAATGGTGAAATCAATACGCTAAAAGGTAACGTCAATTGGATGCGGTCCCACGAGATCCGCATGGCGTCGTCTGCGTTTGGCGACAAAGCCGATGATATCAAACCGATTATTCCCGCCGGATCATCAGATTCAGCCGCATTAGACTCTGTTTTTGAGGTTCTGGTGCGTGCAGGCCGCAATGCCCCGATGGCCAAAACCATGATGGTTCCCGAAGCATGGTCGCAGCAAGCCGTCGAGATGAAAAAACCATGGCAGGACATGTACGGATATTGCAACGCCGTGATCGAACCTTGGGACGGACCCGCCGCCTTGGCGATGACAGATGGCCGTTGGGTGTGTGGTGGCTTGGACCGGAACGGGTTACGCCCGTTGCGGTACGTTGTGACCGGTGATGGCCTGCTGATCGCAGGATCAGAGGTTGGCATGGTGCCTGTGGACGAAGCAACCGTTGTTGAGAAAGGTGCGCTTGGCCCGGGTCAGATGATTGCTGTCGATATGGTCGAGGGGCGCTTGTACCGGGATGAAGAACTGAAGGATGTTCTTGCGGCGGCGCAGCCATTTGGTGCGTGGGTCGAAAAGGTCGTCGATTTAACTGGCATGATGCATGATGTCGCTGAAACGTCTGTATTTTCTGGCGCGGACTTGCGCAAACGTCAGGTCGCGGCTGGTTATTCTGTTGAAGAGTTAGAGCAGGTTCTGGCCCCGATGGCCGAAGACGGCAAAGAAATGATCGCATCGATGGGGGACGACACCCCGAGTGCGGTTTTGTCCAAACAGTACCGTCCGCTGTCGCATTTTTTCAGGCAGAATTTTTCCCAAGTTACAAACCCGCCAATCGACAGTCTGCGCGAAAGCCGTGTCATGTCGCTTAAGACCCGGTTTGGTAACCTGAAAAACGTACTGGACGAAGACGGGTCGCAAACAGAGATTTTGGTGCTGGAAAGCCCGTTTGTTGCGAATGCCGAATTTGGCGAAATGATGAACCATTTTGGTGAAAGCGTAACAGTGATCGACTGTACGTTTGCCGTAGGGCCCGATGCCCTGCGCAAAGGGCTGGAACGTATCCGCGCCGAGGCAGCTGACGCTGTGTCATCGGGTGCGGGGCACATTGTTCTGACAGATCAACACCAGTCGGAAACCCGCGTCGGGATGCCCATGATCTTGGCGACAAGCGCGGTGCATTCCGGCCTGACCGCCAAGGGTTTGCGCACTTTTTGTTCTATTAATGTCCGGTCGGCTGAATGTGTTGATCCGCATTATTTTGCGGTTCTTATCGGTTGCGGTGCGACCACAGTGAACGCGTATTTGGCCCAAGACAGCATTGCCAATCGGATCGAGCGCGGCTTGATCGACGGCACGTTGCTTGATGCGGTGAACAGATATCGCAACGCGGTAAATGCCGGTCTGCTGAAAATCATGTCAAAGATGGGTATCAGTGTCTTGTCATCCTACCGTGGTGGCTTGAATTTTGAAGCAGTGGGCCTGTCGCGTGCGATGGTTGCTGAGTATTTCCCCGGTATGCAAAGCCGTATTTCCGGAATCGGCACGAACGGTATTCAGACAAAGACTGTCGAGGTTCATGCCCGTGGCTGGGCTGGTGCGACCGATGTTTTGCCAATGGGTGGTTTTTACAAAGCCCGCCGGTCTGGTGAAAAACACGCGTGGGAAGCGCAGACAATGCACATGTTGCAAGCGGCTTGTGCAAATGCGTCTTATGCGATGTGGCAGCAATATTCGAAATCCATGCAGGCCAACCCGCCAATTCATTTGCGCGATCTGCTGGCGATTAAACCGATGGGAACCCCGATCCCGATCGAAGAAGTCGAGTCTATTACAGCCATTCGCAAGCGTTTTGTCACGCCCGGCATGTCATTGGGTGCGTTGTCACCCGAAGCGCACCGCACCCTGTCGATCGCGATGAACCGTATTGGTGCAAAATCCGACAGTGGTGAAGGTGGCGAAAGCCCTGATGATTTCACCCCGGAACCGAATGGCGACAATGCCAGCGCGAAAATCAAACAGGTTGCATCGGGTCGTTTTGGCGTCACTGCTGAATATCTGCTGGCGTGTGAAGAGCTGGAAATCAAGGTTGCCCAAGGAGCCAAGCCGGGTGAAGGTGGCCAGCTTCCGGGCATGAAAGTGACCGATCTGATAGCCAAGCTGCGCCATTCGACCAAAGGTGTGACGCTTATTTCGCCCCCGCCGCACCATGACATCTACTCGATCGAAGATCTGGCGCAGCTGATTTACGATCTCAAACAAATTAACCCGCGCTGCAAGGTTACGGTCAAGTTGGTGGCATCATCGGGTGTGGGTACAATTGCGGCCGGTGTGGCCAAAGCCAAGGCAGATATCATTCTGATTTCCGGCCACAATGGTGGCACCGGCGCGTCGCCGGGCACGTCGATCAAATATGCGGGTTTGCCGTGGGAAATGGGCCTGACAGAGGCGCATCAGGTTCTTGCGATGAACAATCTGCGCGACCGCATCACGTTGCGCACAGATGGTGGTTTGCGCACCGGACGCGACATTGTCATGGCTGCAATGCTGGGTGCCGAAGAATATGGAATTGGCACGGCGGCATTGATTGCGATGGGCTGCATTATGGTCCGTCAGTGCCAGTCAAATACCTGCCCCGTCGGCGTATGTACCCAAGACGATGCGCTGCGTGAAAAATTCACGGGCAATGCGGATAAGGTTGTTAATCTGATCACATTCTATGCAACCGAAGTGCGTGAAATTCTGGCGTCTATCGGGGCGCGATCTTTGGGTGATGTGATTGGGCGTGCTGATTTATTAACGCAGGTCAGCCGTGGCTCTGCGCATTTAGATGATCTGGACTTGAATCCGCTTCTTATCTCTGTTGATGGGTCAAAATCGATTGTTTATGACCGCGACAGGCCGCGCACACCCGTTGATGACACGCTTGATGCGCAAATTGTCAAAGATGCCGCGCGTTTTCTGGAAGATGGCGAAAAGATGCAGCTGGATTATGCTGTTCAGAATACATTGCGCACAATTGGGACCCGTACCTCGAGCCATATTGTGCAAAATTTCGGCATGCGCAATGATTTGCAGCCTGACCATTTGACGGTAAAACTGCGCGGATCAGCGGGGCAATCCTTGGGTGCATTTGCTGCGCGTGGGCTCAAGCTTGAGGTGTCGGGCGATGCCAATGATTATGTGGGCAAGGGTCTGTCCGGCGGAATCATTGTGGTGCGCCCGCCCATGTCCAGCCCGTTGGTTGCGTCTGAAAACACAATTATCGGGAACACTGTTTTATACGGTGCGACGGCTGGATATTTGTTTGCAGCGGGTCGTGCAGGTGAACGGTTTGCGGTGCGCAATTCGGGCGCATCTGTTGTGATCGAAGGCTGCGGCACAAACGGTTGCGAATACATGACCGGTGGCGTTGCCGTGATCCTTGGGTCGATCGGTGCCAATTTTGGCGCGGGTATGACCGGTGGCATGGCATATTTATATGACCCCAAGGGTGAAGCCGCTGATTTGCTTAATATGGAAACGCTTGTCACCAATCCGGTGACGGTGCCGCATTGGGTGGATCAATTAAAGGGTCTGATAGAGCGCCATCTGGTCGAAACCGGCAGCCGGAAAGCCGCGGACATTCTACAGCATTGGGACATTGAAAAGTCCAACTTCTTACAGATCTGCCCAAAGGAAATGCTGGTGAACCTGTCGCATCCGTTGACTGTTGAACAGGCGGCAATTCCCGCAGAATAAACCATCGCACAAACAGGTGGCTGCAGATAACATTCTGCGGCCGCTTGTGCCCAACCAACATCATAGTGTGCAGTTTCACATTGACCCGCTGTGGCTGACTATGGCTTATGGACCAATGGCAAAATCGACCCGATCAAAAAAGAAGCCTGCCAAAAAGGCAAGGTTGGCGCGGCCCCGCCCCCTGCTGTTCATCGCGCGCTGGGCCATGCGTTTTGTAGTGGGGGCTGTTGGTTCTGCTGTTTTGATGACAGTCTTATTTGCAATTATAAATCCGCCCACGTCGATTTATCTGGTGCAAGAACGAATCCGATTAGGTCCGCTTGACCGTGATTGGGTCGCGTTTGAAAACATTGCGCCAGTGATGGCGCGGTCCGCAGTCGCCGCAGAGGATGCTAATTTTTGTCTGCATTGGGGGCTGGACGTGCGTGCAATAGAGACGGCACTTGAGGCTGGGTCAAACAGCGGCGCATCAACGATCAGCCAACAGGTTGTCAAAAACGTCTTCCTTTGGCACGGACGCAGTTGGGTGCGCAAAACCACCGAAGCCTTGTGGACGCCCCTAACCGAAATCATCTGGACCAAGCGCCGGATTTTGGAAATTTATCTGAATATCGCAGAGTTCGATGAAGGCGTGTTTGGGGTGCAAGCCGCCGCACGTCACTATTTCGGGGTCGATGCTGCAAACCTATCCGCGTTACAGGCCGCCCGACTGGCTGCAATCTTGCCTGACCCAAAGGGCCGTAATGCGGCAAACCCTACGCCGTATTTGCGCAAACGCACCGCCGGCATCATGGACGGTGCGGCCACAATTGCAGCGGACGGTCGCGCGAGTTGTTTTACTGATTGATCCCCCATTGAAGTGCAGCGCTGCTTGCGGCATTGATGTCTGATACTGATTTTCCAGCAAAGAGCTCCGTTGATGAACCGCCTTTACCATTTCCCGCTCTCACCGTTTTCCCGCAAGGTTCGCCTTTCGCTGGCAGAAAAAAAGATTGAAATTGAATTGGTCGAAGAACGGTATTGGGAACAGACCCCTGATTTTTTGCGCCGAAATCCGGCGGGCAAGGTTCCTATTTTGAAAATGGGCAACCGGACGTTTGCGGATAGCACCGCAATTTGCGAATACCTCGAGGAAGTTTATCCCACGCCAGCGTTGCTTCCTAAATCAGCAGAGGACCGGTACGAGGTGCGGCGCTTGGTTGCTTGGTTCGACGATAAATTTCATGCCGAAGTCACATCGAAACTGGTGGGTGAACGGGTTTTCCGCAAAATCATGGGCACCGGCTATCCGGATAGCGCGAACGTAAAAGCCGGATCGCGGGCGGTGAAATACCATCTGGATTATATGGCCGCATTGCTGGACCAGCGTCGGTGGTTGGCCGGAAACGAAATGAGCCTTGCCGACTTTGCCGCCGCGGCGCAATTGTCATGTTTGGATTACATTTCTGACGTGGATTGGAACAGGTCAGATGTTGTCAAAGACTGGTACGCCAAGATCAAATCACGTCCGGCATTCCGGTCGTTGCTTGCAGATCAGGTGCCCGGATTTTTACCGCCGCGCCATTATGCCGATCTTGATTTTTAGGCGATCAAATATTGAAACATGTCGGCGCCTGAATGTAGGGTGCGCATGATGGATCTGAAACAGCGGCTAATTACATTTGCAACCGATGCAGGGTTTGCCAAGGTCGGAATTTGCAGGCCAGACGCCGTCCCTGAATTGCCCGAACGTTTAGCAAAATTTGTCGGTGACGACATGCACGGGCAGATGGCATGGATGGCGGAACGGATGGCATGGCGCGGCGACCCGTCCGCGCTTTGGCCCCAAGCCCGCAGTGTGATCATGTTGGCCGAACCCTATACTCCGGACCATGATCCGCTTGCGGTTCTGGACCGTCCTGACCGTGCCGCCATTTCTGTTTACGCGCATGGACGTGACTATCATGATGTTGTGAAAAAGCGTCTGAAACATGTTGGGCGTTGGTTGATTGCACAAGAACCGGATGCGGAGATAAAAGTATTTGTCGACACTGCGCCCGTGATGGAAAAACCGCTTGCGCAAGCGGCCGGACTTGGGTGGCAGGGCAAGCATACCAATCTGTTGGGCCGTGATTTAGGGTCTTGGTTTTTCTTGGGGGCAATTTTTACCACGCTGGAATTCGACCCTGATGCGCCTGATATTAGCCATTGTGGGTCTTGTACCGCGTGTTTGGATATATGTCCGACAAACGCTTTTCCTGCGCCATACCGTTTGGACGCGCGGCGGTGCATTTCGTATTTAACGATTGAACACGCCGGGCCGGTTGACCTTGAATTGCGCGCCAAGATGGGCAACCGTATTTACGGATGCGATGATTGTCTGGCTGTGTGTCCTTGGAATAAATTTGCCGTTGCGGGACATGATGCGAAATATGACGCGCGTGCGAATGTGTTGGCCCCGCCATTGGCAGAGCTGGCAAAGCTTGATGATGCCACGTTTCGGACGCAATATTCCGGATCCCCGATCAAGCGGATCGGGCGCAACCGTTTTGTTCGCAATGTGTTATATGCGATCGGCAATTCAGGTGACGCGTCGCTCTTGCCTGCAGCGCAAGATTTGACCAACGATCAGGATTCGACCGTGGCAGAGGCCGCGCAGTGGGCTATAGGTCAACTGACCCCGCAAACCAGTTAGGACAAACCCATGCAGCCGCTTCGTGGAATTATGTACAAAGTCACGGCGGTCTGTTTTTTCATGGGCATGGCCAGTTTGATCAAGGCCGCATCTGGCGAAGTTCCCCCCGGGCAGGCTGTGTTTTTCAGGTCTTTTTTCGCGCTTCCGATCATCTTGGGATGGTTGGCCGTGCGTGGAGAATTGCGCCATGGTTGGAAAACCAACAATCCTGTGGGCCATTTTTGGCGCGGGTTGGTGGGTACATCCGCAATGGGTCTTGGCTTTACAGGATTGGGGCTGTTGCCATTGCCCGAGGTAACGGCCATCGGATACGCCGCGCCAATTTTGGTGGTCGTATTTGCGTCGATGTTTTTAGGGGAAAAGGTGGGCATGTATCGGTTGTCGGCTGTGTTTCTGGGCATGATCGGCGTGTTGATCGTACTGTCACCACGCCTGTCAATCAACGCAAGCCTGTCTACCGGCGAGACATTGGGCGCCGTTGTTGTCTTGATGGGCGCTGTGTTCGCGGCGTTGGCTCAGGTGTTTGTGCGCAGGTTGGTGCAGTCAGAGGGCACCGCCGCAATTGTCTTCTGGTTTTCGATCACATCTGCGGTGCTGTCGCTTTGCACGCTGCCATGGGGGTGGGCGATGCCGTCGGCGGGTGTTGCCGTCATGCTGGTTTTGGCCGGATTGCTGGGTGGATTGGGGCAGATATTCCTGACGTCCAGTTACCGCTATGCAGATGCATCATTGGTGGCGCCGTTTGATTACGCGTCTATGATATTGGC
>Ga0222645_101072_pt1 | contig 13066 bp, 9 predicted proteins | sample AntAcemetagen292_FD_179881 | JGI IMG/M metagenome (GOLD analysis project Ga0222645, IMG submission 179881) | Saline water microbial communities from Ace Lake, Antarctica - #292 | ecosystem: Environmental > Aquatic > Non-marine Saline and Alkaline > Saline | place: Antarctica: Ace Lake | collected...
AGTTCTCGGTGTATGCCCCGACATTTTTGGGGTGGATTCCATTTACATTCACCCTTCAGGGGTCTGCCGTCAATACTAACGGCGGTGATCATTTTGAAAGACAAGAATCAAACGGTCACGGTAGATATTATAATGGGTCTAACTCCACCAACGGGGTGAGTGGGGTCACTTTCACAGCAACTCAATCGGGCAATAACGCCACCCTAAGGTGGACTATGGATGACTATGGTAGAGACCAAACTATTCTCTCTGTCCAACTCAACTTTAGAGGTGGTATATTCGGATAAAAAGTCTTTGCTAAAAATAGATGAAACACTTTTACGCCATCGATACCGTCGAAGGGAACGGGTGGACAGACTTAGACGGACTGCTCGATCCAACACCCTTCCCTCCAGAACGATTTGTCGTACAACCTATCCCTGAAGAAGACAAGGAAATGGCTTCAAAAATGATACCGTTCACTCTCAACGAGTTCATGAACGGTATAGACGAGAACGGAAAGTATAGAATCGATGTGACGAGCGACGAAGCAGTCGCAAAGTTGAAACGCCTCGCTATGAAGGAACTCGTCGAGGAGCGTGATAAGCTCCTACAGGAAAGTGACTGGATCGAGTTCCCACATGTGCCTATGACTGATGAGCGTCGTGAAAATTGGAGGGCGTATCGACAAGTGTTGAGAGACTTCCCGAACCAAGAGTTTGAGATGGACGACGATTTTCGACCGAGACGGGTGACCTTTCCCGAAAAGCCAAAGTGAATTTGTAATCTAAAAAGACTCGCGTCGCCCCGTTCTACTTCCAAAAAATCGTCTACATTTCTGGAAATAGTGCGCACGTCTTCGGGTAGGCACCCTCCCCTTTTTTTTCTTTTTTTACAAACTTCACTTTTACTTTTGATTTTGACTCCCAAGAGGGTCAAAAAACCCTAGAAACGGTCAAACTTCACTTTTTGAATTTTGCCCTAAAATCATAAAGGCGTCGTCTTGGCGGTCGCCGATGACGGGACTTTTTAACGAAAAACACGGAAGTCGGGGTCCTCGGGATGCTTCAGAAAATATATAAATTTATTGGGTGAGATGTACAAAACTACGACCACCCTATCCCCCAAGACTGGTGGGACGAGGAAGGTGAACGTAAATGGGCAACAGAGGACTGATTTACATCACAACAAAATCGGTGTAATTACGGCGAAACATCGAGGGGTGTTCCGGTTTGCGATGAAGGTCGACGAACATCATCACATGCTTGTCCTCTTCGTCAGCCATGATGAAATGATGTACTTCTAAGAATTTTTCAGGTGAAACCTCTCCAGAAAGCTCTTTGGAAATCAGGTCAAGAGTATTTTTGTCACGTATACGCCACAATCCAAATGTGCACAAATTTTGTCTAATTGCGCGGGGTAAACTGCCCCCCTGCGATGTATACGATTGGACGCACATAATCAAACTCACACCCAGTGATGGTTCATCCCCGGACATTGGTGCCACGTGCCTCGATTTTATGCATAAGTTAAGCCAATGGCGATTGCGAAACAACAAGGTTGATTGTACGTCACTCGCAAGAACACAGACTTTTGGATACCTCCCACTATATTTATGTTCTGGCGTCACCCAATTTCCATCCAACCCGATGAACTCACTGAATAGGTGGTAATTCTCTTGAAGATCGTAAGGATTCTTAATGTTAGCTTTAAGCTCCTTTAACATCTTGAGTTTCTGTCTATACTCCAGTAAGTCATCACGAAGACCATCGACTATGTTTGTAATCTTTTGGACAACTTGGGGGTCGTCGGGACAAAAAACATGTTCGGGTTCTATGTTGAGTCTTTTATATTGTGCGTGATTACTCTCAAACGAACCCGCGGGTGTAATACTGATTACAACATCGTACTTTAACGTTTCTATGATATTTGTAGCCTGAGAATCTTTTCCGCATCCGCGAGGACCGCAAAGAACCATCAAAGTATGATTTTTGATGTGAGAGGGAGGCGTCTCATAAACGAAAGGAGCGTTCCCAGTTGTTTTGAATTTTAAGTCAGTCTTGACGATTTTCATCTCTATATATACAGTAGATATAAATGGCGGAACGTAAACCCTACATATATCTGTTGTCTGACGTAAACGCGTCGCGCAAGTGGGGTTTCATATGAGGTGAGGAGAAATAATATGACGTCGGGAATGATGCGTGACCAATGTTAGAGCTGGGGGGTCAATATTTTGTGAGGATAAATAGCCTCGTACAACTGTATGACCATCACAAAGAATCGTATAGAAGAAAAAATCTTATGCCCCCACCCCCAGGTTAGTTACGCAGTGTCTGTAAATCCCGTACCCCGTAAGGCTCGGGACGCGTCCATCGCAGGTATACGCGTGATACAATCTTAGGTCAGGGGGACAGTATACATCGTATTTCAAAAGCTTTACATGTTTACCCATGCTGGTTAAACTTCATGTACAAATTTGGGGGCTCCTGAGTAACCCCTCCACTTATTACACAGTCCAACACGTGTACCGAGACCTGTATAAGCAAATGTCCAGACCCGCGTATACAGGTCGCGGAGGTCTACGGTTCAACATCTTTCATGTCAAAAGCTGTGAACATCGTAAGTTAATACCTTAATATGTGTACCTATATTGGTTAAACTTACCCACAAAGTATGGAGGCTTGAAACTGATCCCCCCCTCAGTTACACAGTCCGACGATGGTAGCGGTACCGTATCGCTGGGAATTCCCGAGCCTCGGGACTGATTTTTGGTTACGCATGATACAATCTGAGGTCTGGGGTCGGTATACATAGTATTTACTCAGATCAGTATGTTCATTGATGATAGTTTAAGACATTTACCAAGTTTGAGGGGTCCGCCCTTGCCCCCCATGAAGTTACAGTAATTCAAGACGGGCTTCTATTGCTCCCACTGTGCGTCCGTGTATTCTCGCAATTTCCGCAAGCGCCATATCTTGTTGAATCTCTTGCCTCAGTTGATTTTCCTCTCTTGGATACCATCTAGAGCCGCGTCGATTGATTGGTGCAGGTGTCGTGGGGGGAATAGCCATGTTAGCCATGTTGCGAACAAGCTCTTCGTTATCAATGGGTGGTGTACCGTTCTCAGTGGTTTGATGACTATCCACACCGTGTTCAGCACCTTGTACCAGCTTTTCGTACTCTTGTAGCCAGGTAGATTTGATATCTTCTGGTGTATTGCATACATTTCTGTAGTGACCACGAAAGCCACATGTACGGCAGCAGTCATTCTTGCCCATGATTAACGTCTTTATGGTGTTTAATTTTTCAAGTGTATGCTCGCGATCTAAAAACTCCCACCCTCTCACTCGATCGATTCCGTGTTCGAGCATACGCTCAATCGTCTCGTCTTCTTCCCAGCAATTTAAGTCATCCCTCTCTGGGGTTAAAAGGCTGTTGCCATAGTCGACTTTGTAGATCTTACCATAGTTTGTTCTAGCAGCCTGGTGCTCACCAACCCTCCTCTGTACGTTCTCAGTCTTGCCGACGTAAAAATGCCCACTTTGATACCTCAAAACGTACACACCACGATGCCTTGGCAGGTCGTCTAGTACAATAAGCCTGTCACTCATTTCAGTTCCTCTCGCAGGTAGGACAATATGCTCTAGCTTTCCATCAATTACGACCCTTGTGGCAACTCGAAGAATGCAGTGCCCCTGTGCTGACGAGAGTGATCGAGATCGATAACAAACCTAAAATAAATATATTTGTATCTTGTAAAAATGACCCCGACAGTAGAAAATACTCAGGAAATCACGGAAGAACCCAAAATTGAACCGCCTGTAGAGGTAAAGGTGAAGAAAGCCAGATCAGAAGCTCAACAGGCTGTATTAAGTAAGGCAAGAGTAAAAGGACTCGAAGTGAGATTAGCCAAGGCTGCAGAACGGAAAGAAGCCAAGGAAGTAGCCCTGCGGGAAGTTGAGGAACGTCACCGCAAAAAAGAGGAAGTTGTCGAAGAGAAATTTGAACCTCCCGCACCTGAGGTAGAGGACGTGGTTGAAGCTGAACTAGAGCCAGAACCTGAAGTTGAAAAGTTTGAAACACCCCCAAAACCAGAAGCAGTAGAACCCCCACGTGAAATGACTCCGGAACCAGTGGAACCCCCCCCCAAACCCGATTTTGAGTGGCGAAACAAAAGGTTGACTTACAATATATGAGCAAACGTCCTTTAACCTACCCATATACACCTGATCGTCCAGCGAAAAGGCGTCAAGTTTCGAGTGTGACATTCTCAGGGAGTGGTTCCATGGATGTAGATGACGATGAAAGTATTTACGAGCCTATGGATGTCGGCGAGGAGGTCACTTCAACTTTGAAAAAAAGGAAGGTTGGAAAACCACCTGATGGTAGAGGCTCCAATAAGGTATTCGCATTAACAGGTTGGGCAGAGCAAATGGATAATTTGGGTATCTTAGAACCCAACCGTGATGGCTTCGTGTATCCTCCTCCTCCACCTCCTCCAACGACCCCCGTGCCTACTCCATTGAAACGAGAAGTTGTTCCCGGCGTACCCGAACCGTCTACCGCAGGAGAATATAAAATGTCCCTTAATAACAATATAATGGCTGCTACGACATATAAGTATCTTCATGTGAATAGTGAAAACAGACTCACCCATGAAACATCTGCGAAAGTCAATGTGAACTTTGGTGGTCTTCCAATTGATAATATAAGGCGTGTCGGCGTTCTAAAAGCGACAATTACTAATACAAATTTTAACATATACGAAGGTAGTGATGAAGTAAAAATTGCTGTACGTTTGGCCTCAGGTGCAACCTATGTGACATTGAAAAATGACCATGCGTACTACACCCTAACAGAGCTTCTTACCGCACTAAACACCAAGCTTCAGGCGTACACCAATGCGACTACCGCCGTTCAAACAGCCGTGAGAGACCTGGAATTTGATGAAACTACGGACGAACAAGTACGTGTAAAAGTTAAGGCCAATCCTGCAACCACAGCAGACACTTTGGTTTCGTATGCCCTGATCGCAGACCACAGATCACACCTCGCGAACACTCTGTGGTATGAGCTTGGGTTTGATAAGATGATGCAAACCCTTGACCAGTCCAGGTACGATGATTATCTCGCTGGGGATCTGCACAATGCAGGTCACTACACGGGAATCATTTTGCCCTCCCAAAACTTTAGGGGCCGACTTTTCTATCAAGCCAACTCTGGTGACTCGACACCACGACCTACCCAACTGTTTGCTTTCCACAGGTATGTGGTCGAGAATGCGAAGGGGTTCTATCTTTGCTCACGAGCTCTTACATCAGGAGGTAATGTTTTAAAAGCATAGGTCTCAGGAGACGGCAGAGCAACTGTAGAGCATTCGGATAAAATTTGTTACGTTCCCAACAAAGCTCTTCGAGACGAATATTGTCATTATGAAACTTCAGTAGTAGAATGGGTAGACGTTTTTGGGGACCTTCAAACATTTGACCTTGAAATTAGAAGCCACTCAGACAAGTCCTTCACATCCAGTGTAGGATCAGCAGCGCCTCCATTTACGTGTACCATAATCTTCGAAACTGAAAATCCACAAAGTAAGTTCGGGGCAGACAGTCTGGCTTATGAAAGGGAAGCCTACATCGAAGCTCACAGACAAAATTAATCTCTTGACCTATACTAAATGTCTGTTGCTTTGCCTCGCAACCTAGTAGCCCCACCAGTGCCTGTCGGAGATGACCGTGTAAAGTCTTCCTCTGTTAAGATATTACCTGCCAATGCAAATTCCACATATTCTTTCACCTCAGGGAACCGCATCGTATTTAACATACCCGCTTATGCAAAATCCTTTATTAACCCTCAACGAACGTATCTTTCTTTTAACATTAAGAAGACTGGTAATCAAGCCGATTCGCGTCTAGTTGATGGTATCCCCTGGATTGATCGCCTCGACCTACGTTGTGGTACTGTAATGTGTGAATCGATCCAGAATTATGCATTACTCGAACGAATGGAATCTCTGTACGAATCTACCGACACTGCTGAGTCTCGTGCATGGTTGAACGGCGATTATGCGGACGTCCTCCGTAAGAATCGGTCGACAAAGGCTGAGACAATTCTTGATAAAGCTATTGCGTCTCAGCACATGGGACGAGCATTTACGAAGCCGCTTTTGTCGGGAATCATCGGGAAAGGACAAGATTTTTATGTACCCGTTCATATGTTAGCATCTACGGGATCACAAGCGATCCAGATGGAGCTATTTCTTGCTCCCGACAACCAAGTCGTCACTCGTAACACTGGTGTAACTTCTTCTCCTGGTTATGAGCTGTCTGAAGTGGCGCTCCACATTTCTGTCACAGAATTACCAGAGAGAGCCCTGAAAATTTTTAACTCTGCGATCCTCTCAGGAGGCACTGTGAAACTTCCATATAAAACAACAAGATGTTTCCAAATGCATGTTCCTGAGTCGCAGTCCCACGTTACGATGAACGTCGTCGAGAACAGCAAAGATGCTGAGAAGCTGATGATTGGTATGCGTCCTCAATCGAAGGTGTCAGGGTACACCACAGCAGATGTGAATGGTTCGACCGATGATTGTTTGGCTTTGCGTGGTGGCGAAAACTCTGGGTCGGTCGTATCCAAGATGACCATACGTCACGGTTTGGAAAGTTTTCCTCCGGCACCCCTTGAAGTTAGAGATGATGCTGGTACTACTCCTTTCATTCTCCACGGTCTTGCGTCGTGTGATATGTTGAATAAGAGTACTCGTTTGACTAGTATCGATATTGACGGTGCTCCTGTGTATGAGAATAACGGTTTCTTCATTGCCCAAGGGTTTAAGACGAGTTCAGATCCAATCGAAAATTCGCTCGATACGGCATCAGGCGGAAGTCCAATTGAGGTAATGTTGGACTTCTCTGCCCAAAACACTCCTCTCTCTATGTTTGCCTATGTTCGTAGCAACTATCATCTAAATATTGGGTCGAACGGTGCAGTCCGTATGACTGAAGGCGCTCATTAATTTCCAACATGTATATTAAAATAGCATGTCCGCTAACACTCTCTTAAATGATGTACAACCAAGTTTACAAAAAAACAGCATTTATGAGGGTGAATACCAATACCTCACCACCAAGAGGGACGACCTCAGTCTTGTCATAGGCACAATGAATGCCAGTAAGGTGCTTCCTAACAGTCAGTTGACTGAGGCACACAGTGACGGAGCAAAGCTTTGCTATGCTGCAAAAGTTTTTAACGAACAGGGGAGAGTAAAAGCCCAAGAATATTTAGACGCCAATGGGTTGCATAAGACTATTGTCGATACTTCTCGATACGGTGTCATGCTCAGGGATACCATCACGGGGAAGTACACCTTGGCGTCGAGGGGCATGAACCCTGTCGATGGTAGGGACTATGTCAACGTGTCCAAACAAATCCTCGGTGTGAATGAAAGTCGAAAAATCGCTGAAGAGATGATTGAAAAAGTTTCGGGTGATGTTGAAGTTCGTGGGTTCTCTATGGGTGGAGCAGACGCATTTGACCTTGCTCTTGACTACAACATTGACGCTATATTATATGACGCACCTTTAGGAATTCGATCCATCCTAAAAAACTCTTTGGCTACGGGTGAACGGAGCAATACGATCGAACTTGTTCGGAATCCAGAAAATGTTATTTCGAGCGGGACGATGTTTCGAAACGTGTCATTGTTCCCACAATACGAGGTTACAGTTGTTCCCACAGGTGCTTCTGGTCTGTTCGAGAGCCATAAACTAGCACCCAACTTTACACGGAACCAAGTTGAGGACTTTCACGACTCTGCCGTCGAGCTTCAGCGGCGCGGGACACTAAAAGCACAAGCGGATACGATGATTGATATGAAGAAAGCCATGAACGCTAACGAAAGTTTTACAGAGTTTATGAGAGAACTCTCTCCAGTTGATGTTATCGGGGATAGATTGGGTGTACGAGTAAATACTAATTCAGCTTTAGTTCGAATGTGGGAAGAACTGGGTGGTACTTTTACAGAAGGTGAAACCCAACATATTACTACGGCGAAAACGAGCGGTGAACCTACCGAAATTATCGTCGGTGACGAACTGCTTGACCTCATTCAAAATAATAGTTTTGAAGAGGCTGACGGGATTGCACAAGATATATTCGACCAAGGGGTATCCTCGATGGAAGGTACAGATATTGCTACCCATCCAGCAGTCAAAGCTTCCATGTTTGAGACTTTGGCGGAACAGGCTCACCCAACTGCTTTGGGGGTGGGACTTTTTGGTGCCATTTTGGGTGGCGAAATTTCAAACCTCATCGATCCTTCGGGGTCGATGGGTCGAGGGGACCGTATCGGGGTTGATGAGCATTCTGCTCTGTCGGGTAGTTTAGGAGCTGGTTTCACAGAACTTGGTATGGCTGGAATGGTCGGAAAAGCTGTGGGGATCGAGGCAGCTCCCGTAATTTTTGGAGGTGCGTTGGGTGCGATTGCCGGTACAGAAACGCAAGTTGGGATATACGAAGCTCTCGATAAAGCTGGTGCGAATACAGATACAAAACAAAGTCTTAGTGATATTGGCGGGGGGGCAGTCGGAGGAGCTGTTTTCAGTGGAACTTCTGTTTTGGGAGCAGTGGCTATGGGGTCTGTGGCACTCGCCCCTGAGACGATGGGTCTTAGTATTGCAGTCGGTGCTGGAATTGGTGCAATTTTCGGTTTGGGTGCTTGGGCTTTTTCGAAAATTTCTCATCACGAAACGAAAAAACAAGACACCCCTCCTCCTCGTCCCAACTACACACCACCTGAACCTATCATTAATAATAAAGTTGTTATTCAATAGGAATGAGTACATCAATATTCTATGATCCACCCGTACTGGCTCGTCGTGTGTATGCTGGCGAAGTGCGGGTGGTCAACGACATAAAGTTTTGGGATAAAATAACGAAAGTCGTGTACTCCCGAATCCACAGTGACGATAACAATTTAAACTTTGAAGTGGTGGACCCAACGAAGGAGATTACATTCCAAACGAATCAGATTTCCTTTAAAGATGTAGATGGTGATGAATTGGGTTATATAGACGCAACGGGTGTGATACACGGATTAACTATCGATGGGCATACGAACGATGGGGATTTCGATACTTTGGAAGATCGTGTCGATGATCTAGAATCAAATGTGAGTATACTACACACCAATGTGGCTACACATACAGCTAATATTTTTACACTCACGAGTAATATCGAAACGATTTCGAGTAATATTTCGATACTTTACGGGAATGTTGAAACAATAGAGTCTAACATATCGATACTTCATGGGAATGTGGACACGATAGAGTCTATAACATATCGATACTTTACGGAAATATCGAAACGATTTCGAGTGATATTTCGATACTTTACGGGAATGTTGAAACAATAGAGTCTAACATATCGATACTTCATGGGAATGTGGACACGATAGAGTCTAACATATCGATACTTCATGGGAATGTTGAAACACTTTCGAGTAATATTTCGATACTTTACGGGAATGTTGAAACAATAGAGTCTAACATATCGATACTTCATGGGAATGTGGACACGATAGAGTCTAACATATCGATACTTTACGGAAATATCGAAACGATTTCGAGTAATATTTCGATACTTCATGGGAATGTGGAAACTCTCACAGATGATTTAGATACTTTAGAGACCACTGTGGGTAGTCAAGGTGGCTTAATACAGGGATTGTATGATGCTGACTACGCCCCGAAATCATGGGTGAATGATAAAGATTATGCTACGGAGACCTATGTGGATTTAGCAGTAGTCACCGGTACTGCTATTCAAACTCTCATAGATGTTTCTCTCACAGGATACGCCACAAGTTCTGCTTTAGCAAGTACTAATCAAGGAGTCAACGGTGTGTTATCACAAATTGCTACCCTTGTCCCTAAACCCCTAAACTGGTTAACTCTTTCAGGAGCTGGAACTACTTTGACCCCAAATGGGTCTCTGGACACTTATGTGGAAAATGTGATAGGTGATGATCTTGTTCGCCACCCAAGTGACTGGGGGAGTTACCCCTCAGGTAATTTTGGGGGACTGCCCCCAACGCTTAGAAGTTATACAGATGGGAAGCTCAACGAGGTACAAGATGGTATACAATCGTACATGAAACTTAGGGATTACAGCGTTAATTCCAGTGGACTTAGATCAGGGGAAACGAGGATTGAGTTTCTTCGGACAACCCCTGTAGAATTATTTGGATCCGATCAATGTGCCGACTGGAGAATTGGAGCGAATAGTACGTGTGGTTTCGATATTTACAGGAAAGCTACGCACCCTAATCTGGGTGTAGTCTATTCGGGTAATGTGCTGGAGCTGGAAGATGACGGTGATGTAAATATTCCAAAGGTCGGTGGTCTCAAAATAAACGGAAACGAAGTTCCAACGAAATCGTATACGGACACGACCTTTGCCGCAATTAGTGTTGAACAATCTGTTTCAGATTTATCCACAACATCGTCGGATCATGGACAGCGTCTTGGGACGATTGAAAATGCCGGATACGTTACACAGAGTGCCTTGAGTATTTATGCGACCACCTCCTCGTTGGGCGACACAAATACGACTGTCGGTGGAATAAACACACGTGTTAATTCACTGGAAACAGCGGGATATATCACAACACCCGCACTACAGGCGTACAATTACATCACGATTGCTGATGTTCCAACAACGACAGATATTCTCAACAACACCAACATCGGTGCCACTGCTTCGAGTGGCACGACTGCTGGTGTAAATGTGACGAATAAGGCTTCGGGGACGGGAGTTGATTTCAACTTCACCGTACCTTCGGGTGCTGACGGAAATGATGGGGTCACTCCAACTATCGCAGTTACCACCACACAAGGAACTGCTGGGGGTGACGCTTCGGTCTCAGCTTCCACTTCTGGATCGACAACGACACTCGCCTTCACTATACCTCCAGGTGCTGACGGAAATGATGGGGTCACCCCAACAATCGAAGTTGGAACTACCACGACAGGGGACGCTGGGACAGACGCTTCAGTTTCAGCTTCCACATCAGGGGCAACAACGACACTCGCCTTCACCATACCAAAGGGTGATACTGGTTCGGGTTCAAGTCTATGGACAGCTGGTACTGGAACTGTTTATACGACCACTGCTACAGATAAAGTCGGCATCGGGACGGATGACCCGACTACAGCCCTTGAAATTAGTCGCACTTTCACAGCAAATGATGATACGAGTGCTATGATATCCTTTACAAATTTACAGACGGGGTACCACGAGTGGCAGATTGGTCCGACGATTTATTCGGGGAGTGCTGGATTTGCTATCAAGGGTGGTGCTGATGGTTTTGGTAATCTTTCTGATGTAATCGCCATCAACAATACATCGGTCGGCATCGGGACGAATAGTCCTTCTCGAGCGTTAGATGTAAGCACCACAGGTTCGATCGCGTTTGGTAGTGGTGTCGGAGAAACCCTAAACCCGTGTCTTACGTACGATCCGACTGGTATAGCGTGTTGCTCCAAGACACACGATGCGTCCTGTGACTCCTCAAACGTCGCCGATCGTCGATGTGGAGTCGCGGGTTGCCACGAGATGCCGTTGTGGAACACCAGCTCGGTGACGAGCATGGGGTTCATGTTTGAGGTGGGGTTCATGTTTGAGGAGGCCTTGTCCTTCAACGCGGACATCTCAGGGTGGGACACGAGCTCTGTGACGGACATGGAGATGATGTTTTATGGGGCATCGACGTTTAACGTTGACATCTCAGGCTGGAACACGAGCTTTGTGACGAGCATGGGGGCTATGTTTTCTTGGGCATCGGCATTCAACGCGGACATCTCAGAGTGGAACACGAGCTCTGTGACGGACATGCAGTATATGTTTGGTGGGGCATTGGCATTCAACGCGGACATCTCAGGGTGGGACACGAGCTCTGTGATGAACATGCAGTATATGTTTGGTGGGGCATTGGCATTCAACGCGGACATCTCAGGGTGGGACACGAGCTCTGTGACGAACATGTATATTATGTTTGAGGAGGCCTCGTCCTTCAACGCGGACATCTCAGAGTGGGACACGAGCTCTGTGACGTACATGTCTGGCATGTTTTACGGGGCATCGTTGTTCAGAGCGGACATCTCAGGGTGGGACACGAGGTCTGTGACGTCTATGTATGAGATGTTTTGGGGGGCAGCGGCATTCAACGCGGACATCTCAGGGTGGAACACGAGCTCTGTGACGAACATGGTGCGTATGTTTGGTGGGGCATCGGCGTTTAACGCGGACATCTCAGAGTGGGACACGAGCTCCGTGACGAACATGGATGGATTGTTTCGTGGGGCATCGGCGTTTAACGCGGACATCTCAGGGTGGAACACGAGCTCTGTGACGTACATGCAGTATATGTTTTATAAGGCATCGGCGTTCAACGTGGACATCTCAGGGTGGAACACGAGCTCTGTGACGAACATGGTGCGTATGTTTGATGAGGCCTCGTCCTTCAACGCGGACATCTCAGGGTGGAACACGAGCTCTGTGACGAACATGCAGTATATGTTTCGTGGGGCATCGGCGTGGTTAGCATCGTACGCACGAGAAGATGGGACGTCATCTTTTGATGGTCCGCCAAGTGTGTGGTATCGTGTTTCACCATTGCCGCCACCTCCACCATCGAGCCCAGCACCACCATCACCGCCACCATCAGCATCGAACACCACGAACGTGACCTCACCACTGCCGCCGTCACCACTACCTCCATCATTGCCACCCCCAGTACCTCCACCCCTACCAAACAGGTTGATTTTCAGTGATGATTACGAGAGTTCCGCTTCCAGGTATTCTGTTGTGATGGCTCTCGTGGTGAGTATCATCAGTCTTTGCTCTGGCCCATACCGACAGAGCTAGACTCCATATTTTCTTCAGACTCCTTTCTATAGTGTTCATTAAAATTTACATGTTTCAGGTGATTGTTTTGGTCGCCATTTGTTATACGGTGGAGACTCTAATACTGGAACGGCTATAGCGAGATCGTGTATGAAGACCAGAGATTCGGGAGGAC
>Ga0222645_101073_pt1 | contig 13055 bp, 12 predicted proteins | sample AntAcemetagen292_FD_179881 | JGI IMG/M metagenome (GOLD analysis project Ga0222645, IMG submission 179881) | Saline water microbial communities from Ace Lake, Antarctica - #292 | ecosystem: Environmental > Aquatic > Non-marine Saline and Alkaline > Saline | place: Antarctica: Ace Lake | collected...
ATAGTTCTGACCTCGCAAGAGAAAGACAGAAGGCTACATACGAATACGGTATGATGCCGATAGCGCACCTTGCACCTCAGGGTGTATCTCAAATTGTTTCTTCAGATACTGTAGAAGCTATTGAGGGATATAGTGCTATCTTAGCTGAACTTATGTTCAACAACAATAAACTAGCTAGGTTTATTCCATCAGGCACTAAGCCTACTGATTACAGTAATGCTAAGATGGCCTCAGAGTTAGTTAACTATACTATCTTTAAGCAGAATCCTGGATGGGAAATCTTAAACACATGGGTTAAATCCTCTTTGTTATGGAAGAATAGTATTGTTCGTTGGGACTTTATTGAAGATTACGAATATACTTTTGAAGAGTATGATTCAATTAGTCAAGAGAATTTAGATATTCTTTTGTCTGATGCTGATACCGAGATCATTGGTACTCTTAATTACGATCAAGAACTGGCCACTGATGAGGAAGGTAATTCTGTATACAACACAGTATACAAAGATGTTCGCCTTAAGAAGCAACATGACAAGACAAGAATTAAGATTGAGAACGTTCATCCTGAAGCATTCCGTATCTCTAGAGGCGCTAAGTCTTTAGATGATGCTGATTTTGTAGGTATTCAGATTGAGATGACTCGTTCTGAGATTAGAAAGTTTTACCCCGATATTGCAGAGAACATCGAGTGGGACGATATTGGAGATGGCAGCACTTATATGGCTGCTAGCTACAATGAAGAGCAAGCAGCTCGTAAACGTCTATCTGGTGAAGAGTACTGGCAGGGGGGTAATTCAAGTGGAATCTTTGAAACAGAAGCTAACAGACAAGTAAATGTTATTGAATGTTGGTTGAGAGTTGATCGTGATGGTGATGGTATTGCTGAACTAAAACACTTTATTGTTGCTGGTGGAACCGTCCTTCTTGAAGAAGATTGTGACTACGTACCATTAGCTACACTATGCCCGTTCGAGATTCCACACGAATTCTACGGTCTATCTGTAGCAGATATGATTCGACCATCTACATTAGCAACTACTGCTATTATGCGTGGCTTTGTAGAGAACGTATACCTTACCAACTATGCACCTAAGTTAGCTGACCCTAACGTAGTAGACTTCTCTGCTTTGCAGAACATGAAGCCTAAACAAATTATTGCTACCAACGGTAACCCTAACGGTGCTGTTGCGGCTATGACACCTGATACTATCAGTACAGGTACTGTACCTCTTTTAGAGATGCTCCAGTTACATAAAGAACAGGCTACAGGCCTCTCAAAAGCGGCTCAAGGCCTCAATGATACTCTTTATGTTTCTGGCAACTCTGAAGAAAAGATGCAGAAGGCAATGTCTGCCGCTCAAGTACGTATCCAATTTATGGCACGTAGATTTGCTGAGACAGGTTTTAAACGGTTAGTTGAAGGTGTGTATAAAACACTCCGTACTAAGCTTCGTGGTAAAGAAATAAAGTTCTTTGATCAGAATGATATGTATAAGTCAATCGATCCGGGTATGTTACCTGATAACATGCTAATGTATGTCGATATCGATGTTGGTGAAAATAGCAATAGTAATATTATTAAGAAGATGACACTGATTGGTCAACAGCTAATTCCTGCTTTACAATCAAGCGGTGCTGGTGCAGTAGTTGCCCCTGACGCAGCAGCTAAACTAGCCGTTAAGACTTTAGAAGCAATGGATGTAGATCCGTTAGACTTCCTGATTGATTACACATCTCCTGAGTTCTTGGAACAAGCTGTTAAAGCTCGTGAAGCAGAACAACAATCAGGTGACGTAGCTAAACAACTTGAAGAGAAGATAAAGCAATTAGATGCAGCCCAGCGGGAAGCTACTATTGCACTTACTAATGTACAGTCTAAGAACGCTATGCAAGATAATACTAAACAACTTATGGTTGCTTTGGATAAGAGTTATCAAGAGTGGGCTAAACTTACTATTGAAGCTGCGGAGAAGGGTGTTACCCTTGAACCAAGACCTAGTGCTCAAGAGTTATTAGTTACTGCTAAATCAATGATTGAAGCTGATGAAAGTCAGTCAAAACCACAACCGGAAGCTATGGGACAGCAGCAACCACAACAACCAATGATGTAAAACAAAATCCACCCCTCTACCAATAGGTATGGGTGGGTCATATTAAAGTAAATAAATGAATCAATATAAGGACGGCTTCCAGCAGAGAACGAAGCCTAAAATGAATCATGAGACTGGTGAATACAAAGTAGAACCCTTCCGTGATGCTCAATTAGCGTTAGGTAAATCCCAGTTTGCAAATAAGGAACGTGAGCAATTCTTTGGAGAAGCATACTCAGAGATCTTAGCAGATCTTTTTGTTACTTGGCTAAAGACAGAACCTCATTGCAGTAAAGAACGTGAATACCTATACCATACTGCTATGGCGTTAGGTAGTGTTAAAGAAAAGTTAGTCGGCATTGAAATGTACGGTAACAATATGCAGTATATTAATAAACAATCCCAAGAAGGGGAAGATCAAGAATGAGTAATTACGATTTAGCAACAACTGTGTTAAAGAGAGCACAGCAAGAGATTATCCGTGAGTTGGCGATATGTGGCCAAAACGGTGGAACTGGACGAGCACAGAGCTATGCCCCAATCCTTGTTACATTAACAAAGGCAATTGAGGTAATTGAATCTCTTGACAAACCTACGGTTAAAGTCAAAGAGGTTACTACAGCTACTGTAGATCGTATGGCTAAGGTACGTGCAGCTAAAGCTGCCAAAGCCCTTGAAGCCGAATAAATAGACACAAAGGTAAAAGAATTATGAACCTAGAACAACTCTCTACCAACACTCCTGCCTCGGAAATTTCGAGCGAGAGTTTTGATGACGGAAGTAATAGTGTAGGCTTGGAAGCAAAGAGTCTTGATGACATTCTACGGAATTCTCCAGCAGCAAAACTGTTAGGGTTGAAAGAAGAGTCTCTACCACAAGAAGACAATAGCGTCCCGAGTCCAGATGAATCATCGGAAGAAGAAGAAGAAGCACCCCAAGAGACCGATGAGGAAGCTGAAGATGACCTAGATGAAGAGGAAGAGTCGAAAGATTCAGAGGAAGAAGAAGAAGTTGAGGATGATACGTCTACCCAAGATACTGATTTGCCGACCGAAGAAGATATTGACTGGGAATATAAAGTACCTGTAACCATTGATGGTAAAACAGAATACCTTACCCTAGAAGAAGTCCGTAAGGGTTATTCTACTGATAAGCATCTATCTCAAAAAGGGCGTGAACTAGGCGAACTGAGAAAACAGATCGAACAAGAGAAGACAGAAAAACTTAAAGAAGTTATTGAATTAGGGCAGATAATCCAACAGGAATTAACTGCTACTGAAACCAATCTTGCCGAAGAGTATCACAAGTTAAGTAAGGATATCGATAAAGCAAAGGATGAGGGTGACTCATACTCTGCCAGAGAACTTAAAGAACAACGTGAAACGGTGCAAGAGAAGTACTGGAAATCCCGGAATAAGCGGGAAGGACAAGCAAAGGCTATTGCCGAACAATTCCAGGCTCAAGTAGAGACGCAACGACAAGAGTTACTAAAGTCATATAACGAACGTATTAATACGTTAGTTCCAGACTATTCAGATAAAGTCGCTAAATCTATACGTGAGTTTGCAGTTAAAGAAGGTATCTCAGAAGAACTATTAGGTTCTATCTATGATCCCCAAATTGTTAAGTTCATCAATGATTATCGTAAGTTAAAAACAGCTAAAGATACTGGTGCAGTTAAGCGTAAAGCAGCTCCTACTGTGAAGTCGGTACCCTCTAAAAAGGGAACACCTAAATCACAAAAGGAACAGCAAGTCGCTATAACCGCTAGATCTAAAGTTCTGTCAGGCGAAGGTTCGAATCAAGACGAATTAGATTTTCTAAAACGTATTTCCTCAGTGAGCAAAAAACTTTGATTAAAAATCTCATTATAAGGAAACCATTAAAATGGCCGCAACTAATTTTGCAACAGGTGGCTCAAAAGCCGCTGCACGTAGCGCATCCGCTACCGGTAATTCTGTAAACGCTGGCGAGCGTGAAGACCTCGCTAACTTTATTTCTATGATCAGCCGTGACGAGACACCTTTCATGTCTTCAATCGGTAAGACAAAAGCTACCGCAGTTTTCCATGAATGGCAAACTGACGAGCTGGCTGCTCCAGCCTCTTCTGCAGTCGCTGAAGGCGTATCTTACGCTACTCAGAATGGCGCACAAGACGCAGAGCCTTTCCGCACCCGTCTGGGCAACTACACACAGATTAACAGCAAGACTGTTACTGTTACCGGTACTAAGCGTGCTGTTGACCAAGCTGGTGTTGCTGACGAATACGCATACCAGCTCAAGAAGCGTGGTACCGAGCTGCGCCGTGACGTTGAATTCGACATGGTTAACAGCTGGAACAGCTCAAATGGCTCAGGCGTCCGTAAAATGGGTGGCTACCAAGCTTGGGTTAATGATGCATCTACTGCATTGAACGTGTTGGCTACTGGTAGTGAGTACACTGCTCCTACTAACACTGGCGCTGGTATTGCTGGTACCTTTACGACCGTTACTTCTGCTGATAAAGTCAGCTTGCAACTGTCACACATCGATACCGTGATGCAAGCCATCTACGAAAACGGTGGTAAGGCTTCTAAGCTAATGGTGTCTCCTGCTAACCGTCGCGTGTTTTCTGCTAAGGCACAGGCCGCTGGTTCTGCTACCTCTAGCGCTGGTGACGGTAACGTTCGCCGTAACATTGATGCAGACGGTAAGTTGCGTCAGTCAGTTGAAATCTACATGTCTGACTTCGGTGACATCATGGTTGTTCCTAACTACGTTATGGGTATTGCCAACACTGGTATCTCTGGCTTGGACAACGCTGCTAACTTCTCAGCATTCTTGTACGACCCAATGTGGTTCAGCTACGCTGCTTTGCGTCCAATGCAAGAAGTTGACTTGGGTCAGCTGGGTGATTCTATCATCGGTCAAATTGTTGAAGAAGGTACAATCGAGTGTCGTAATCCTAAGGGTTGCGGCTTGATCTTCGGTTTGTCTGGTCAGTAATTAACCTATAAAGGGGTGAGGGAAACCTTGCCCTTTTTTTTATTAGAAAGAAAATAATGCAATATCTTAAGATTACACAAACAAACGGTACTGCCACGTACTACCCCGGCACTACTTCTTTTGTTACTATCGCTGCACCTATTTTAGTAGGTAATGTAGTAGTTAATAAAGGTAAGGTCACTTCAGCATCATACAGTAAGATTGTTGGTACTTCAATGACATACGTAACAGATACAGTAGCTGCCTTTAATGGTGCTAATGCTAAATACGAGCTTGGTAAATTAGCTCAAGACGGTGCTTTTACAGTAGCACACTCTAATTAAGTAAAAGAGGACACATGGGATTTCTATCACAAGACAATAACAAAGATAGCTTTAAAGTAAAAACAGATGATATTAACTTTAAGCTAGAACAAGACGTTGAGGCTTACAAAAATTATGCTACACAACAACGGGAATTAGATGCCACCTCAAGTGGCGCTAGGACATATAGATCCTTTGCAATCATTCCTGATATCGTAGCTATTGATATTTTAACTAAATACGGCATTGATGTACACTCTCCCGACTTTATGGGTGATCCTGCGCAAATGCGTAAGTTAAAACAAATCATTGATAGCGATTATCCTGCATTGAAAACAAGCAATATTAAGACATTATAAGGAATTTATTATGGCAACACCCCTATATGACGCTCTCGTAGCAAAGGTACGGGACTGGAGTAACAAAAAAGAAGTAGCTACAATCCCTGATAGCGTCATTGAAGATTGCCTAAAGTATTCTGCTGATGAATGTTACAGGGAACTACGTATCCCGCCTTTAGAGAGTACCGTTACGTACACAGTTACGGCAGGTAACAACTCAACGGATAGTCGTATCACTGAAATTGAAATACCCTTCAACTTGACAGAATTTATTCATGTCAGAAAATTACCCTCAAATAGCCAATCAAGCTACGAATCTGAAGTATTTAGTCAGGTCAGTAATAGCATATCATTTCTAGATAGCTATACAGAAAATTATGCTGGTTATAGCTACATGTGGTTAGATGGTAAAATAAAAATACAACCTCAACTCTCAGTTGATGATGTAGTAGAAATATCTTACTACCGTAGACTTCCAGATTTGAATGCAACATACAGAGTTATTGCTGCTAACTATTATATTAGCTCTACTGATGAAGCGCAACTATACCTAGAATTAGTTGCTAGCGGAGGTAGTAACCTTTATTTTGCAGGTACAGGAAGTACCTTAGTAGTCCTTGATAGCTATGATGCCGCATCTCTTTACGATATAAGTTTAGGTAATGATGGGTCTAACGTAACAACTAAACAATACATAGGTAAAGAATCCTCTAACTGGTTAAGAGACAGTAATGAAAGACTCTTAATCTGGGGTTCATTGTATAATGTAGGGGCATATCTCTTTGATGAAGGTATGGAATCTCGTTACGCAAGAAAATTTAAAGAAAACATCGATAGCCTAAATAGAGCAGAGCAAATGCGCAGAGCCAAAGGTGGTGTTCTTAGGACAGTTGTAAGTACTAATGGTCTCATCTAAGGAGAAATAAATGGCATATAATCAAACAACAGGCATCACAAGTGATAGCCCTGATGGTGGAGCATTTGATGAGAGATCATCAAGTTCAATTACCTCCACAAACCAAGCTAAAGATATCTTGGATGCTGCAGCATTACAAGCAGCTTTATCTGCTGAATCTGCTACCGATAGCGCTGCTAGTGCTACTGCTGCGGGTATAAGTGAAAGCAATGCTAGTATTAGCGAGGTTAATTCAGCTAGTGATGTAATTTCGGCTGCAAATTCAGCTACAGAATCAGCTGAATCAGCTGCTGATGCTTTATTATCTGAGAATGCTGCTTCTAATAGCGAAACTAATTCTACTAATAGTGCTACTGCTGCCTCTATTTCTGAAGGTAACTCTGCTAACAGTGCAATTTCTGCAGCCACCTCTGCAACTGCATCAGCTAATTCAGCTACTAACAGTTCTAACAGCGCCACTACATCAGCTACTAATGCGACTAACAGCGCCAACAGCGCCACTACATCAGCCTCTAGCGCTACTAATGCAGCATCTAGTGCTTCTAGCGCACAAACGGCTCAGACAGCCGCTGAAACCGCTGAAACTAATGCAGCTATTTTAGCCTCAAACGCAGCCTCTAGTGCTTCTAATGCTGCATCTAGTGAGACTAACGCGGCTTATAGTGCCCTTGCTTCCTCAACTAGTGCAACAAACTCTGCCTCTTCCGCCTCTACTTCTGCTTCTAACGCTTCTGGTGCATCTACTTCAGCAACCAATGCTGGAACAAGTGAGACCAATGCGGCTACCAGCGCTTCTGCATCTGCTAATAGTGCTTCTAACGCTGCATCTAGCGCTGCATCTGCTGCCAGCGCCTTAGATTCTTTTGATGATCGTTACTTAGGTGCTAAGTCTTCTGCACCTACATTGGATAATGATGGTGATGCTCTTGTTGCTGGTGCTTTGTATTATGACACTACTGAAACAGGAATGTTTGTATATGATGGCTCTCAATGGTTAGTGGCTTCATCAGCTACTCAAGCTATTTTAACCGTTTATAATTACACAGCAACTTCAGGTCAAACAACCTTTTCAGGTGTTGATGATAATACAGCTACTTTAACTTATGTGTCTGGTTCTATCATTGTTACTTTAAATGGTATTTTCCTTGAGGATAATGCTGATTATACTGCAACGAGTGGTACCTCTGTTACGCTTACAACTGGTGCTAACTCAAATGATGAGTTAAACGTTTATGCTTATAACACGTTTGATTCTGTAAACGTGTATGCTCTAGGCGACACGAGATACTTTCAGCTATCAAGTACAAATGAAGATATCTCAGTAAATTCTATTACAGCTACTGGCGGCACGATTAACGGCACAAGCGTAGGTGCTTCCACACCATCTACAGGTGCGTTTACCTCGCTCAGTACGTCAGGCGTGAACAACTTGGCGGGGCTAACCGCCTCCACAGCCTTAGCCCTTGATGTCAGCAAAAACGTTGTCAGTGTCGCCAATACAGGCACAGGCAGCAACGTCTTAAACACAAGCCCTACCCTTGTTACTCCTGCTCTAGGAACCCCTGCTTCGGGAATAATGACTAACGTCACTGGTACGGCAACAGCGTTGAATATCGGCGGGAATGCAGCTACGGCTACCAACGCCTCCACAGTAACCACTAACGCAGACCTCACAGGGGCAGTTACGAGCGTGGGTAACGCAGCATCACTAGGCTCGTTCACGTCAGCACAACTGGCTACGGCGCTTACTGATGAGACTGGCACTGGGGCTAACGTATTTGCCATAAGCCCAACTTTAGTAACCCCTGCTCTAGGAACTCCTAGCAGCGGTGTAGTCACAAACTTGACAGGTACAGCCTCAATAAATATCAACGGAACTGTAGGAGCTACAACGGCCTCTACAGGTGCATTTACCTCGCTGTCGGCATCAGGTGCAATATCAGCTAGTACAACGCTGAATGTGACGGGGGCTAGTACGCTGACAGGCGGGGTTGTTGGCAATGTTACGTTTGAACAAACAAGCGGCGTGGCTAATGAAAACCTATATGTTAAGGGTTTTGGTGCTGGCGGTCTTGGCGGAGTAACAGTGTATCGCAATGATGGAGCAGGTACACAAAACATAGCGGGGGTGTTTGCTGGTGGGGTGCCAATAGCTGGTATAGGAGGGCTTGTCATTTCAACCACCTCAACAGCGAATCCTGCGCTCGGTTTTTTCACTCCAAACACAACAGGCGGACATATTGTATTCTCCCCCAAAGGTGTAGAAAAAGTCAGAATAGACAGCGCAGGCAACGTAGGGATTGGGACGACAAGTCCTGCGGGAAAGCTGGATGTTGCTGGGTCACTAGGCAATGTTTCAGTAAGTGCCGCAGGTGTGCAACTAGACTTCTCACGAGCAGGGTCTAATTACATTAGAGCCACTAACGCTACTGGCGAATTAAGATTTGGCACAGGGGCTAATTCTGACCGTATGGTTCTAAACTCCTCCGGCAACCTCGGCTTGGGGGTTACTCCGAGTGCTTGGGGGGGTAGTTATCGTGCTCAAGATATTGGCGGTGTTATTGGAATCACAAGCTCGGTAAACGGTGATATTTGGTACAACGCTTACAACAACGGAACCAGCTCAATCTATAAGAACGGGGGTTATAAAGCCTCTTTGTTCCGTCAAAATAATGGCGCTTTTGAGTGGCATAACACCAACGCTACTGGAACAGCAGGCGCTGCTATCTCGTTTACTCAGGCAATGACGCTGGATGCGAGTGGTAATTTGGGGATTGGTACTACGAGTCCCGGAGCATATAAATTAAACGTAGCTGGCAATGTAAATGTGACGGGGGCTAGTACGCTGGCTGCGGTGACGGCAGTTGGCCGTGTAGAAATCTCAGGTGGCTCTGGTGACAGGATTTTTCAAGTATCAGGCACTTCGGCGACTACTGGAACGACGCAGTTTGGAGAGGTATTTAACCCAACGTTCGGCGCAGCAGTAACTACGCTATATGGCAGGTACATCGGTTTCACGAGTAACGGGGCAACGGGAACAAACGCCTACTCGATGTATGTCGAACCGGTGGGGGGTACGTCAACCTTCACAAACAAGTGGGGCCTCTACATAACAGGTACGGACAAGAATCACCTAAATGGCCCAGTCACAATGGGCAACGGCCTAGCAGTAACCGGAGCTATCTCGGCTACAGAGATAATCTCAGCTAACAAAGGTATCACCTTCCCCGCCACTCAAGTAGCCAGTGCTGATGCTAATACGCTGGATGACTATGAGGAGGGGACTTGGACACCTAGTGTTGGGGGGACGGCTACTTATAGTATTCAGCTTGGAAGATACACAAAGATTGGCAACATAGTTCACCTTGAATTTATGCTGACATCTAATGGCGGAGCAGGTGCATCCAATGCAATAACAGGGCTTCCATTTTCTGCGGGAACTACGATGCGTTGGGCTGCTAGTATAGCCAATGTCCACGGAGTTCAGTTTAACGGGACATCACCAACGGGTGAGGCATTCAATAGCTCGCTTTATTTCTACGGCTTTTCGAATAACGCAACGTCAGGGACTGCTGATTTTACTACATTTACTAATGTAAACATTTTAAATGGGTCATGTTCGTATAGGGTTGCATAAAAAGTGACCGCCACAAATTCGGACTTCATTAACCAAAAGGAAAATATCATGACAATCACAAAACAAATAGTAGTTGACCAAATCACAGTAACTGAGAATGGCACTGTGCTGTACCGCGAAGCAACTCGCATCATGGAGGACGGCGTTCAACTGACGCAGGCCTACCATCGCTCAAGCCTAACACCGGGACAAGACCTCACAGGCGTACCAGCCAACGTAGCAGCTATTTGCAACACCGCATGGACTGCTGAAGTTATCGCAGCATACGAGGCTGCACAGGACGCTGCCGCTGAACGTCAAAACCAAGGAAACTAAAATGACTACATGGAATATTACACAACTTGAGCGCCGTATCTCTGACGGCTTTGTAACTACCGCACACTGGACTTGCTCTGGCGTTGATGGTGATTTTACTGGTAACACATACGGCTCTATTGGGCTAGAGGGTGTTGTAACAACGGCTTACGAAGACATAACCGAGGAGCAAGCAATCGGCTGGGTTAAATCAGCGATGGGTGAAGAAACTGTTGCAGCTACTGAAGCAGCGGTGGCAACTCAGATTGAAGCTAAAAAGAACCCTGTGGCGGCCTCTGGTACGCCTTGGTAAATTAAAGGAATATAAATATGACTAAAGCAAGAGACTTAGCAAATATCATCTCTGCAGGAGGAGTTCTTGCTGATGGTGTCGTAAACATATCAGAGGTGGTTGTTGCTGACAATGCCATCAGCGGCGACAAGGTTGAGGGCGGCACTATTAACGCCATCACGATTAACACGTTGACTAGTGGCATTGTTGATATTAACGGGGGTGCTGTAGACGGCACAAGCGTAGGGGCTTCTACACCATCCACGGGTGCATTTACCACGCTGGGCGCTACAGGAACCTCTATGCTGGCTGCTGTGAACTCTGGGGCGTTGGCAGTAACCGGAGCTATCTCCTCCACCACAGGCGCTAACTTTGCTACGAGTAGTGGGAATGTGGGGGTCGGGACGAGTAGTCCAGCGGCTAGTCTTACGATTGAAAAAGATTCAGCATCTGATGTAAATATATTACGGATAAGTCCGGGCGTAACTAACCGAGGTTATAAACGAGGAATTGAGTTTTATTCCGTACCAACAGGGCAGGATGGTAGATTTTTAGCAGGGGCTATTTATTCTGTGTGGGGCGGAAATACTTTCGGTACAGAAAGACTAACGCTACAATCTACTACTGGTTCGGGTCAAATACTAGTGGATGTCTTAACACTAAAAGCTGGTAACGTAGGGATTGGGACGACAAGTCCTGCGGTCAAATTGGATGTGGTGGGAGCTATCTCCTCCACAACCGACGCAACTCTGTCCGGCTTAACAGTAGGCAAAGGTGCAGGTGCAATAGCGTCTAACACCGCATTGGGTTCGGGTGCTTTAAATGCCAACACCACTGGTGTCAACAACACAGCCAGCGGTTTGAGCGCACTCCAGAACAATACCACAGGCAGCCAAAACACAGCCAGTGGGCGGAACGCACTCCAGAACAACACCACAGGCAGCAGCAACACAGCCACCGGGTTGAGCGCACTCTACTACAACACCACAGGCGTCAACAACACAGCTAATGGGGTGAGCGCACTCTTCTCCAACACCACAGGCAGCAACAACACAGCTAGCGGGTATCTAGCCCTCCTGTACAACACCACAGGCAGCAGCAATACAGCTAGCGGGCGTGACGCACTTCAGCAGAACACCACAGGCAGCAACAACACAGCTAGTGGGTACCAAGCCCTCCTGAACAACACCACAGGCAGCAGCAACACAGCTAGCGGGCGCGACGCACTCTTCAACAACACCACGGGCTACAACAACACAGCTAGCGGACGAAGTGCACTCTACTACAACACCACAGGTTTCAACAACACAGCTAGTGGGTATCAAGCACTCCTAAGCAACACCACAGGCGGCAGTAATACGGCTAGCGGAGCGTATGCACTCTACAGCAACACAACAGGCATTCAAAACACAGCTAGCGGGCGAGGCGCACTCTACTTCAACACCACAGGCAGCGGAAACACGGGGATAAACCCGCGCAATTCAGCAGGCACTTACACCCCAGTCTTTGACCCAACGACCCACGACAATCGTTTCTGCATGGGTTCGACGGGTGTCACTAATGCCTACATTCAAGTGGCATGGACAGTTGTGTCAGATGCGCGGGACAAGACCAACTTTGCACCCGTTCCCCACGGGCTTGAGTTTGTCAAAGCGTTGCAACCCACGGCGTATCAATTCCGCACTGCACGGGACTCTGAAGAAACTAATGGCGGGGTGCGTTACGGCTTTAAAGCCCAAGACGTGCTAGAGCTAGAGGGTGCTAACCCTGTCATCGTGGATAACGAAGATGAAGACAAACTGCGCATGATTGATACCGCGCTGATTCCTGTTTTAGTAAAAGCCTTGCAGGAACTGAATGCAAAGTTTGACGCTTATGTTTTAACCCACCCTTGAAAGTAAACCATGATTATTGAAAACACCCCTGAGCAAATCGCAAAGCACTACTCCGCAGCTATGGATAGTGTGAACCTGATTAACGCTCTGAAAGCAAAGCCTGCCTTGACCGACGAAGAGGTAGACACATTGGCACGCAACCAAGAGCATCTGGTCGGTATGCTTGCCAAAGACTTCTGGACAACGGAAGATTTAACCCCGCTACAAGCTGTAGCTTAACATAAAGGAAAATGATAATGGTAAACAAACAACCCCAAGTCATCACAATCGACGAAGTAGAACACAACGTAGACGATCTATCTG
>Ga0222645_101078_pt1 | contig 13039 bp, 10 predicted proteins | sample AntAcemetagen292_FD_179881 | JGI IMG/M metagenome (GOLD analysis project Ga0222645, IMG submission 179881) | Saline water microbial communities from Ace Lake, Antarctica - #292 | ecosystem: Environmental > Aquatic > Non-marine Saline and Alkaline > Saline | place: Antarctica: Ace Lake | collected...
TAATTGTAGTGTGTTCAAGTTCACTAAGTGATTGTGCTGTTTGGTTTTCTGTGTACTCTACAATGTTAGTAAAGTAACAATCGGTTTGGCAGTAATTCCACCCAGGCTCTAGATCACCTGAAGTCAACAGTCCAATGCGGCCATCTGCAACATGTTGCTCAATGCGTAATCGTTTGATTTGTAACAACACAGTTTCTGATCCTTCTGCAGGATTAGAGAATATGATACAGCCTGGGTGCTGATCAGCCAACTCCGTGATTGCTGCCCAGTTTTCTTTAAGAATCACACGTCCCACAATGTATCGACAACAGGGATCAAATTCTACATCTTGCCAGCGCCAAAAACTGGCATCAGCATAAGGCTGTAGCAGGTCCCAGACTTCTGCCCATTCGTCTACAACAATTTTATGATTGCCTAGCATGGTACTCACATTCAGCCCACCAACTGCGCATGTCCGGGAATGTTTGTAAAAAATCTGTGCCGCGGCGGCGATCGTGCTCGCTAAAAAATCTGTAAAAGTCAGCCTTAGCATGACTGTGATCCTTTCCTTGTCCGGCTCGCATCCAGGCAATGTCTCGGTCCAGTCTTGACAGTTCGTAGTCCTTGAATCCTTTGAATGGCTCTTCAGGAGTTTCTAACTGCCGAATCATCCAAGCCCATAACAGTTCTAGTTTGTCTGCATAGCTCTCGGGCAAGATTTGCAAGCTCTGCCATGCAGGTTCACGCAGCACAGGTGTATCAAACCACACACGTTGGTATGTGTTACTGTATGTTTTTCTTAGTCCTAGTATACCAGCAAACAAACTGTCAATGCTTGTTACACTGAGGTTATTCATGGTCACAATAAACGTTAAGCTAGAGTAATTGGGCACTTCTGTTAGAAACTGATTTACTCTGTCCCATAACAGGTCAAAGTCAAGTCCACTACGAATGTATTCTGCTTGTGCAGCCCATGCATCAAGACTCACGTACTGCATAAAGTGCTCTAAGTTTCCCTGTTGGCACAGTTGCTTTACATAGCCCAAGTACTTTTGCCATGACTTTTCGTCAACACTAAAATTGCTAGTAACATTAAGATGAAGTTTAGGACTAGGATTAGCCAACACGTAATCAAACACACGATAGGTATTCTTGTCTAGCAACGGCTCGCCGCCGGTCATGCGGAAATGTTCCAGTTGAGGATACAGTTCTGGCCACCATTTCCAAAATGCTTCCACGTAAGGATTGTGCTCTCTAACAGGAATAACGCGTCGTTCGCCCGCAAAGTGCTCAGGCGCATTGTGCACAGTTGCAGTAGGGTAGCCGCCGTGGCGTGAAACTTCATCTGCCCAGCTGCTGCTGAACTGCGGACTGCAATAGCTGCATTTGAGATTGCACACATTGCTGAAGTTGACTTCAACATAGCTGGGAACAACATCGTCTTCTAGGCCAGTTGAGTTAGCGATCTTTTCAAAGTCCACAGCAGCCCAAGGCTCTCCAGATCTGTAATGACGATCACTCAGCTTGTTTTGGTCTTCCATGTTCCAGCAGTACTGACATTCCGAAGGACGTTTGCCTGCTAGCATTGCCACACGCTGAGTCTTTTTGTGTTCAGTGTTGTGCAGCGCACCGGGATTGCGACCAATGTCTTCTATGTTGATCTTGTGCAAAGGTGGATGATAGCATGAGTTGTTCATTCCAGTCTGCAAGTGCAAGCTGACCTGTTTCCATTTGGCAAGACACAATGCAGGGCCCAGTTGTTCTTGCATGTGTTCTGCTGAACTCATAAAATTGCTTTGATCGCCTTTGGTCATTGTTCTATTAGTGTTGTTAGTTTATTAAATAAATTAGTAGTACCGTTTGCATTCAGATGCCCGTCAGGCAAACGATGCGAACTCATCACATGCGGGTAATAAAGGTCACACATTGTAGCTCGTGGTTCCCAACTAAAAAAAACACCTGTTTTTCCATGCGTTGTTACTGATGCTGCTGTATTGTCTATCAGCATGTTACTAAACTGACTCCAGTAACCTGCATCAAACAAGCTGTAAAATGATTTGTGTAACTCTTGATAACTTTGCTCTATTACCCCGCTGTCCAGTGTGTGCGGAAGTTCTACTTGTTTGCGGCTAGCTAAAAAATCAATATCCTGGTTATGGTATCGCATGTGCCAGCGTGAGCTAAATGTCCAGCCTGCTACTACTATATCACATTGGTCAATGTTAGAATATATGTCCAGAGCCATAGCTTGATTACTTTTTCCTGGTCTGGATAAATTTATTACGTCATAGCCAGACTCATTGAACCAATGTTCTAATGTTTGTGTACGTTCTAATCCTACTCCGTATGTAAAACTGCAACCATCTAATAGTATGCGTTTTTGCATTACCACCCTTCGCGCTGGCGTATAACATCAATTTCTCGCACCATGATGCCTTGATTTTGCCAATCGTTTCGATAGTGTTGCTTAAAAAACTTGCTTTGCTCTGATTCAAAAATAGCCACAGGCAAGTCTAGCTGACTGCTTAGATCTATTCCAATACGATTGCTTAGATGCCTGGGCTCTGAATCTTTTACTGTGAGCCACAACTCAGCCAGTGCATCAAAGTCCTGCACTTGCACATGGTCCCAACTGGTCAACATAGTCATGTAAGTGCCTTGTCTCGCGCCGGCTATTGCCCATTCGCCGTACTCAACGTCAGAGCCAATATTATGCCAGATAGTCAAGTGGTCAAAATTGCGCTTGTGTACTCGATCAGTAAATTCTTCTACAGTAGGTTTACGCCCACGGTCCAGGCACATTTTAACACCCTCACGGAATCCAGCACGCCATGCTTGAAAAGCACTGCCATTAGGGTAGGTAGTGCTGTAGCAGTCATTCATTGCCCAGTACAGTGGGTCAAAACAGAATTCAACCTGTGTTTCAGTAGAGCCATTGCTATCTTCGTGTGTGTGCATATTTTGCACAAACTGTCGAGTCCAACTGCTGAGTCCTCCGTTGCCGTACATCAAGCCATTGACGCAATTCCTTGCCCGCCAGCGGAACACAGCCTGATTGTGGTCAGCTGTGGAGAACCTTAAGGTCTGATTAAAAAATGCTGCGTCTGGAATGTTGTCTCCGTCCACCAGTACAAAGCGTTCAGTAGAAGAAGCAACAGCAGCAGCTTTGTGTGCTGCATCACTTCCTTTGACTCCATTAACCCGTTTAGACCAAGGCACCATGTGTTTAATTTTTGCCCAGTTTTCTTCTTTGTTGGGTTCATCGTAGCTTAGGTAAATGCAGTCTAGATCTGCAATGTCAATTTGATTCATATGTTTTTTTCTTCCAATATTGTCCGTGATCATCAACTACAATGCTAACATCTTGTGTGTGACACTGTGTTCCTGAATCAGCAGGTGTGAGTTTTTTAGCAGTGTACCATGTCAGCTGTACCAGTTTGCCGTTTCGAACACGAACTTTGCTAGGGCTGCATGTGTATGTCTCTTGGTCAATTTCTATGTATGTACCTGGCAAGTCTTCCATGCTGTAAAATAGCGGAACACCTTCATGATCATGATATAGTCTATAAAAAATTAGTTTTTGTTCAGGCACATTGTGTAGTATAGACCAAAATTCATCTGGGGTCATAGTTGCCAGTCCTTCTCACAGTAATGAAACGCACCCCATTGGGCCACTGTTTGTATACGCAATGGATTGTCTTCCCATACCAGTTCTTGTGTCCACGTTTCTGTTTGGGTTCCAGCGTGATGCCGTTTCATGTGCACAATCTGTGGTGAGCCCGGTACAGTAACCTGTTCTACTCCTGTAATTTGTGCTGCCATCGCATACACTAGATCAGTGTCAGGCTGATCTGGAGAAAACTTTATGAGTGTTCTGTACTGTGTCCAGTTTGCAAATATATCACGCACTAGATCAAAAAAGCTCTTGGCAGTCTTACTCAAACGCCAATACGTGATAGCGTTATACACATCTGGCAAATGATTTTGATCAAACAGTTTTCTGTAGTTACGTGCAGAGCTGACGTTATCTTGCCAAGTTCTACAGCCTGTGCTCAGCACAACGTCGCGATGCCTGAACATATCCCACCAGTGATCAATTGGGCTAGCAATCAGCATGTCAGCTTCTAGTTTGATAGTTTCACGAAACGGGGACAAACGGAAAACTGCTGGGTCGTTGGCATAAGGATTCGCAATATCTGCGGTCAACTGTTGCACATGATCAAATACTGGATTGTGTACTTCTACATTGGAAATTACGCAGACCCTGGCAGTAGCATTGTGTTGTTTGATGCTGTCAGCAAGACGAACAGCGCAGGCTACATAATCTGTGCTGTCAGTGTTGATGGCCATTATTACATAGCCTTGTTCTTCAACTGGACGCAATTATAGCCTCCAGTTGTTGTTTACCCATCATGTGCATGTCTACCCCATTGCACGGACTTTGCATGTTACGATCCTGATCATTTTGATAGGTCACAAGATATCGATCTTGTGACACTTGCTCTACTTGATGGCCAGGAAGCACACTCAGCAGCGACCAAGGAATAGTATCAACAGATTGAGTATGTCCTGATACTATTCCTAGTGCAATACTCAACGCAACGTCATTGCGATAAGTTGCTCGGTCAATTCCATAAAGATCTTGATAGTGTTGCCAGTTGTTGCGTATCATGTTCATACAATCAAAAATGTATTGAGCCATAGTGGACTTGCGAAACATCATAACTGTTGCCCAGTACATTGGCATTCTAGGTCTTCCAAACCAATTGTTACCTTGGTAAAAACTTTGCTCTCTAAACACACTGTTAGCCCAACGATGGCACATAAAATCTTGCGGCATGGCTAGCACTTGATTCAGTTGATTACTAGCTACAACGTAATCAGCATCCAGCACTAGTGTTTGATCCCAGGGCGTTAATGAATACGCATCCACACGTCCGGCGTTGTGCCAAGTAACAGTTTGTGCATAATCTTCAAAGTACCTGGTACCACCTGACTGAGCAGCAGCATTGATAACTAGATCAAAGTTAGATTTTAAGAATTCGCTGTCAGTATTGTCTGTGATCACTGCAACTGGAATTCCAAGATGCCTGCGTATGTTTTGAGCACTCCAGGCGGCCATACGAACATAGTCTGTTTGTTCGTTGTTGAAGGCAAAAATCAGTGCACCAGTGGTCATCGTTGTTGACTGATTTGTTCGTGCTCAACTAGCCATGCATTCATTTGCTCTTGCCAGCGAGTTTGACTCATGGTTAGTAGCTGTTGTGTGTCAACCTGTACAGGATTTTCGTATAGATCTAGTATCACTGCTGTGAATTCTGGACAGGTCAACAGTGTTGTTTGTAGCTCAGGACCAGCTCTAAACATTCCGCCATTGTACGCAAACAACATTCGGGCAGAGTATTTTTCTTTAAGCACACGTCTGGCAGTCACATGATCAAATCTAGCCCGTGCATAAGCAACTAAGTCATCAGTATTCATCTATATATTGTACAGCAGATCACTGCAAAAGTAAAGGGCCTTGCGGCCCTTTTGGTTAAACTGTTGTGGCAGCTATTGTGGGTGTTCCCCACGAACTACTAAGATACGTAGTGGAGGGTGGGAAATAGGTTACAATAGTACAAGGTGCAGTTCCTGGACTTGCGCCGCTAGCAGCAGTTCCTCCTGAAATTGCGTCACCTTCGGAATTGGACCAAACAGTTGTAATTATGAGTGCAGTAGACCCAGCATTTTTGGCAATGCTATGCTGAACAAAGTTAGCAGTGTACGGAGCAGTATCGGCAAACTGTTTGTACACTACGGTAGCAGCAGCGCCAGCAGTTAGATCATACCAGCCAGTCGTAGTAGCTAGCGTAGTAGGTGTGCCAGTCCCGCCTATTTTAGTAGTACCAGTGTAGTTTGTACCACCAATGGTTTGCGTAGCTGATCCGCCGGTAATGTAGATATCACCACTCAGAGTATTAGCCAAGTCGTTCCACTCAGGATCTCCTAATGCACCAGTTGCTGTCTTTGACAAGTCAATCTTGATACGACCCCCTGCATTATAAAAGTAACGTGCAGCATCGGCGCTAGCAAATGACACTGTGTTAGTAAATGTAATTGTGAATGCACCCGAGGTGGCAGTGGTCTTGCTGTTGGTTCCTGTCCAGCCTGTAAACTGCGCACCATTGCCATGTGCATTACGTCGGTTGGCAGTGATGTTGGTCAAGTCAGTGTTGAGTGCAGCAAGAATAGCAATAGTACTACCGGCAGTAGGTGCTGCTCTAGAAGTAATAGTAGTACCAGTTTGGCTTCCCATGCTGCTAAGAGTATTAACCAAGCTGCCCCATTGAACAGCAGTGATGCTGCCAGCTACTGATACAGTTGCCAGCGCACTTTGTCCCCAACCAAAGTCAGTCGAGCCTGTGCTCCACACGTTGTTAACGTTAGCACCCGAAGTGGTGCTAACAAAACCGTTGTAGTCTGTGGCTTGTATTAGCCCGCCTGATGAATATGCCATTTCGTTTGCCCTTTTTTAGTTCTTTATTGTTACGATAGCTTCAATTGTACCAGGTTCTGGGGTAGTTTTGTCAACCAAACTTCGACCAATAACGTTAAACGCTGTGGCTTCACCGGGCTCAGCTGCTCTGGCAACACCATTGCCTGCGCTGACTAATCTATCTCCCTTTTTTACACGACCCACAATCTTGACTGGAACTCGTCCTGTCATAGCCACTGCTGGGTGAGTATCATCTTCACCAGCGCCGCCGTTCATGGTGAATGCAGGGTTAGTACTTATAACGCCAAATACTTGGTCGCTTAGATCAGCTGTGGCTTTTGTAATTTCTTTGGTGCCACCTAGTTCAACAACTGTGCCTGGCTCCATGATTTCGTCTGCAGCAAAACGTTCTGCAACGTCAGCGTACAATGCTGTAGTTGCTGTGGCAAACACACGGTTAAAATAGTTAGAACTTGAACCAATGTTGCCTACTGCGTTAGTACCTGACTTGGCAATAGCTGGAGTAGTTAATCCAGTAACAACTGCACCAGTAGTTGTAAGAACCATTACGTTGCTGGTACCTGCTACGTTGAAGTTGATGTTGGCGCCTGATCCGCTGATAGCACCTTCACTGGTTCCATTCACAAACTTAGTTACGCTAACGCCCAAGCTCAGTCCGGTTAGTTGACTTCCGTTACCAATGAAATATGTGCCAGCTACGTTGGCAGCACTGGTAATATTTCCAGTAGAGCTAACTAATCCAACTGTGCGTAAGTTACCGCCTGTTACGTTAGCAGTTGACGTAATTGTACCGGTTGCAGTAATCAATCCTGGAGTAACAATGTTGCCACCTGTTACGTTGCCAGTTGCAATAACTTGTGCGCCTGTGTTTAAGTTACCACCAGTGATATTGCCAGTTACGATCAAAGTGCTGCCCACTGTGGCAGCATTGCTCACAGCAAAAGTTCCAGAAGCGCCAAGTGCACGTGCCACATCATATGTAGTTCCGCCTACGTTGGCCTGGATAACCAAATTGCCAGTTGAAACAGCACTCTTAATCAATGCGTCATTGCTGGATACACTAGCACTAAACACATTAGATGAACCTACAAACAGGCCTAGATCATTTTGAACACGCAGTGTACCAGTTGTGGCTGTGTTAGCAGTGGCTCTCATAAAGTCAGTTGAATCTAAACTGTCCAACAACTGAGCATTGGTTGCTGAGCCACCAAACACTGGCGATCCTGAATTCCACAATGTGATACCGTTGTAAATTGTGGGGAACGCAGAGTTGACTGGTGCAGCTGGGGTAAAGCTAGCATCCTTGCTGACAATAGCAACTCGTGTGTTGTTGACATACAAGCTGGTTACAAAGTGAGGTGTTGCACCAGAGTCGTTAATTGTTTCAGGAATAGCGCCAGTGGTGCCTTGGCTGCTGGAAAAAGCAGGCCCAACCACAATAAATGCAGCGCCGGTCCACACTTTAACCTGCTGGTTTACAGTATCGTACCATAAGTCGCCTTGCACGTTTGAAGTAGGCGCAGTAGCACTACTAGTAGCAGCACTAATTGTTTTGAAAATTGTACCGTTGTAAACTTTCAACAAACTGTTAGTTTTGTCCCACCAAAGTTGACCTGTTAGCGGGGAGCTAGGTGCTGTGGTGTTTGCGCCATTCTCCAGCAGGTGAACAAAGTTTTCGTCCAAGAACTCTCCGTAGCCTGCGTAGTTTTTGCCTACCAAAATCATGCTTGAGCTGGTGTTTACTGTACCGTCTGCAATTGTTGCAAAAACGTTACCGTCGGTAAGATTGATTGTATATGCCATGTTAGTCGCCTGTTCCTATTTCAATATTTATACAGCGTTGATGTTACTCAGTGTCTGTATTCTCACAGTGTAGTCAATTTGAATTTGACGGTTCAAACTCTTTTGTACTGGGTGAAAAATTACATGAGTGATTAGACGTAGATCGTCTGCACTTCCATTCCAGGCCTTTAGGCCTAATTCGTCGAACACAAATTCACCATTAAAGTTGGTCGAATTGTCAAACGCTTGCTGTTGTGGTGGCTCGCCGTAGTCCAGCAAGCAAGTAACTAGAATGTCTGTATACACGTTGCCTGATGTGTGCAACACTGTCATACGGTTGTTCACTGGGTCTTGGTTAGCAGCACTTTGATCGTCTACAACTTTTTGGTATGTCTGATTGTATAAGTCAGCATTTTGTCCAATAGTGTTAGGGGGCAAATATGTAATAACGCCTGTAGGGTCAACTGAGCTGCCGCCGTTTCCAAATGCCATTTCGTAAATGTAGCCCAGGTTCCTGTTACTCAGGGTTTGCGCCATTGCAATTGAAATATTTTCGTAGTGGATTGCATTTTTTTTGTCTACTAATACTTCCCCGCTGTTAGGGTCGTGGATTTTTATAAATCCTTCAATTTTTGCAAGTCCGGGAGTAATGATCATGCTCGACCCTCCACATAAGTCTTGTTAGTTGCAGGGTCAAATATCCGCATGTGTGCTTGCACGGATATTGTCCCAGTTTCGTTGGGCCTAGCAGGTTTTTGTTGGTTAACAGGTTCTGCTGGTTTAATTGCCTGAGTAGTTGTCATCATGATCACTTATTTACCTTGTTTATAACCCACGTAAAAACCTTGCGGCCAGAGTCTGGGTATCTTGCAATGCTACCCCATTACTAGCCGAGTCTACGCCAGGTTGGTACCAAGACGCCCCACGACGTACTAGGATAGTAACTTCAAGTCCTGCTGGGGGTAGCACAATAGGACTTACTGGGTCAGAATCTGTCCAAAATTCTACTGCAACAGGATCAAAATCAGTCACAAACCATGGATACTGAGATGTTGTTGCTGTTTCAGACAACGGGTACTGTCTAACTCCGCCTACATACACTTCCAGTGCCAGAATGTCTGAACTGCTGTCCTGGTACGCACTGTCAATATCAATGCTGGGTGCATAGTACACCGAAGTGGACCCATCACTTAAAGTAACATCACTTACAACATAATCCTGATTTTCTTTGTTTAACAAGTTGCCACGTCCGAGATCAGTTACATCAGCACCCACTGCGTGATCTGCTGCTGCAGTACCACCTGTTCCTCGCATGAGACTGCTGATTGTATTCAGCGACAGATCTCGTTCGCGGTACATTATACGCTCGCCATCAATGATCACTACACCAAAAATGCCCAGTTCTAGATTAGGCTCGCTTAGTGCTTTAGCATTTAACACACGAATTTGATTGTCTGTTGCTAATGCTGCAACAGAAACTTGTGTAGTAGTTTGTTTAGTAATTCTATAGGTAGCTTGTACTCCGCGCATGTCTTGGAATATACGGAATCCCATTTCTTCCGGGGTCACGTTGTTGGTAAACTGTGTTACTGCAACAACTTGAGTAGGGCCAATTGCGCCAGTCGCCAAGATCAAGAAACCATTTTCTACTGTGTAGTCTGCGCCTTCAAACAGTCTGAAGCCATCTAGTGTTACCCAGAGTCTGCTGGCTGCAATGTCTGTACGCTGCAGATTGAACTGATTGTTAGCTACCGATGTACCGGCAGTGTAATCATACGATCCAGGTGTGGAATTTAGCAAAGCAGGATCGTAATTAGTGCTGTCGTAAGGCTCATTAATAGTTACGCCTGTTACAATAGGTCCATTGAATACTTGTGTAAGAATATTCTGCTGTGATGTGTCATTCCAGGTTATTACAGCAAACACATCGTTTATGTTCACAGTGTTGGTTATCTGTATTTGATTTCCGGCCACAATGTAATCTGCAATAGTATTAACAGATATTAGAATAGCTGCGCCGGCTGCTGGCGGCGCAGCAAATACTACCTGACGTCCAGGTGTGTTTGATCCGTCCCAGTTGCTTACACTAAAGTCTCCAACAAATGCACCAAGACTTTGTGTTTGCAGTACTCCGTCAATCCATACTTGAATATCTGTAATTGGATTAATAATATCTTGCTGGTAGCCACCACGCTGTGGTAATCCAAAACTTAAACTACTATCGTCGCCAATCCACTCAATGCCAGCTGCTGGTTTTAATCGCAGACCATTTTGAGTTACAATCATGTTAGCTGGATTGGTTCCTGCAATGCTGTTCTCTGCTGTTATAGACTTAGAAACTACCAGCGCAGCATTAGTTACAATTGTCTGAACTTGTGGCGTGCTCCAAGAATACTGATCTGGTGTTGTGGTTCCCAATGCCAGCAAAGAAATACCATCGTTAAATCCAAATGTTTGTCCAAAATTAACAAGTGTGGACAGAGTTGGTACAAAATTTAACCAGTACGCTTCGTTGGTGATTTCAACACCAACTGGCACAGTTTGCAGTGCTCGGTAATAGTCGGCACCATTGATCACAACGTCTAGTTGGTTAAATGCATCAACAATGCTCCAAGTCAATGCAGCAGCATATGCTTCCCAGCTCACGCTCTGGACCAGCTGACCATTTGCAAATACTGCAACGTTGTAAATTTCAACATTGTTAACCGGTATAACAACCGAACTTCCAACATCAGCACCGCTGTAGTTTGCACGATACAACTGGCTACCGCCGCCTGCTTCGTAGATTGAAATATTAATAATATCTTGATTACTTGCGTTGTACAACAATGATATTGTTTGATTGCTCCAGCTCACAGTGTAGTCAATATCTCTGGCCAGATCAACACCAGTTGTTAAGTTGCTGACTGTTATTTGAACAGGGTTTTCTACCACGTTGGCCCAACTGTACTCGTCTACAATTCCAGGTTCGTAGGTGTAACGTATTGTTCCAATTTGAAACCCATGTCCGTCGCGACTCCAGTCACTACCGGGTCGAGTAAACACTTTAAAGTCCAGCGTGTCAAACTCAGAACCGTTTACTAGTTCTTCGGGTGCATGGCCTTGATAAGTGTCAATGAATTTGCCGCCGTCAACGTTGATGTCTGAGAAACGAGTTGCTAAGTTAGTATCAGTAAACTCGCTTTGATAAACAGCATCAAGTGTATTAGGATCGCCTAAGAAGTAGTTGCCGTAGACCTGTACGCCAGGGTAATCAACACCGTCTATCAGCAGGGGTAGCTCAAGTCCTGGAGAATTAACTCCAGCAACGTACAGACCCATAGTACGGTCTACACCGCTAAGTCCAACACCGTCGTTGTAGGTACCTGCATTGACAAATTCCCAGTTGTCAAGATCAAATGTTGGTCCCACTACTGCTGTACTGTCAGCACTAGCAGCTTGCCATACACGATCGTCGTATCTAACTAGATCACCGTTTTGATAAGTTGCGCTAGCATTCCATTCAACAACATTAGACACATATTGGTATCTGTCAAATTTTATTGTAGTACGGAAAGTACGCACAGGACTGTAGTATGCTGTGTCAGCAGGCACAACTTGTGCACTGTAGTTTTGCGCAGATGCAGCACCGTTCATCACTGCATATGCCTGCGCTCCGGATCCATTACCACCAGAGAATGTAACTACAGGAGTTTCGCGGTAACCTATACCAGCAGTGGTAATTGTAACTGATGTTACTTGACCTAAACTATTCAGCACTGCAGTACCGTGTGCAGGCTGTGTAGCTGTGCCAACAAACTCAACTACCGGAGGTTCGTTGTAACCTTTACCAACTGCAACTATCTGCACTTCTACTAGATTCAGCAGATGATTTTGATACCAAGTGCTGTACGGCCAAGCAGCCCAGACTGTGCTAGTAGCTGCAAGATCGCTTTTAGTAGTCAACGGTGCATTGAATGCAGTACCTAGCTCGTAGGGTGTTAGTACTGGACTAGTGTATTCAGGTATTGCCAGTGCAGTATTAAAATATGCAGGCAAGTCAAAGTCTGATAGGTCGCCATTGAATGCATCTTTACCGGCATACTTCAAGTTAAACTCTCGAATCTGTACGTGATAAGGTTTGACTTCCTGAATGTAGTCTTCTACAAATTCCTGGTTGTCTCGGATGTAATTCTGATAAGGAACCAGGTCTCGAATTCTGTGATCTACATCAATTAAACTGGTTTTTACTAGCCACTCAGGTGCTGAGAATTCACTTAACACATAGTTAAACATCAGTATCAGTGAACGGTTTCTCTCAATTGCAAGATCATCAATAAACAGTTCTTGATTGATTGCTTGGATGATCTTGCGAGTTTCTATCACAGGCTCTTGATCATAGTACTGTGCATCAAATACTTCAAGATCGAAACCAAAACGTCCTGCTGCGTAGTCCCACAGCTCTGACGAGAACTCAATGGTACCGTCTTCTAGTCCAACTCGTTCCCAGCCTAAGTCGCTTAACAAATAAATTTCAAATTTGCCTTGAGCGTTTGCAGTTACTTTGACACTTGATCCTACTGGTACTGACAGTGTGTCCAGCAAGCTGAAGCTGGCTACTTCTGTAACCAACTTGCTGCTAAAGTTGTAGCCTGGGCGGTACCAGTCAATGTAGCTCCAGTAGTCTGGTGTGTTGAAGTTTTGCACTCTAGACAACACCAATTCACGTACACCAACCTGAGTCTGACTCAATTGCACAGTATAGATTGTCCACAATCCTCTATTGCTGCTGTCTGACAC
>Ga0222645_101079_pt1 | contig 13026 bp, 10 predicted proteins | sample AntAcemetagen292_FD_179881 | JGI IMG/M metagenome (GOLD analysis project Ga0222645, IMG submission 179881) | Saline water microbial communities from Ace Lake, Antarctica - #292 | ecosystem: Environmental > Aquatic > Non-marine Saline and Alkaline > Saline | place: Antarctica: Ace Lake | collected...
TTCTATTATTGGGATAGTTTCTACTATAATTTTTATATTATTAGTGTAAAGTATGTCTATAATAGTTTGAAGTAGGTAATTTATTTAATTAAATTAATCCTTCTAATATCATTTTATTTACCTTCTGAACAGTTCCTACACTTGTTTTAGATAGTAACGAGGTCCTTCTAATAGATTCTTTTTGTTTTAAGTACTTAAGTATAGTTTGAGTTGATTCTTTCGATTTAAAGACTTCTATTGATTCAGAGGACCCTTCCTTTCTACCAGCATAAGCACCCCTTTTTTTACCTTCAGCAATTCCTTCAGCTTGTCTTTCTTTGATTCTTGTAAGTTCAAATTCAGCCAACGTTCCTAGAATACCTATCATTAATTTAGCGACTGGATTCTCTTTTCCGTTGATCAAAGTTTGTAAACCTTCTTTTTCAGAAATAACATTGATTCCTTTCGATGTAAAGTTTTGAATTGTTTGCATAATATCTAAAGTATTCCTTCCTAGTCTATCAATCGAATGAACGTGCACTTCAGTAATATCATTATTTGCCAGTAACTTTTTAGCTTCAGGTCTTTCATTGAAATTAAGTGAACCGCTACACCTGTCAGGATAAATCATTCCTTCAAATTGGTTTACTTGTTGCCTATCTAAATTCTGTTCTAAAGTCGATACTCTTAAATATTTTGCTTTCATTTTGTTTTTGTTTTAGATTACAAATATATAAAACTGTTTTTTAATGTACTAATTTTAGAGTGTATTATTTTAATTAATTTTATTCAATAAAAACGTATGTAAAAATGTATCATTTTCAGTTATACCCTAAAAATAGCCTGAAAAGTTTTGTAAAGTTTTATTTAGAACGAATATAAATAACATTTAATTTCCTTTTTTTATTCAAAATATGTATGACACTACTATATATACATATAGAGATGGTTTTTAATTAATAATTATATGAATAATACAGGCGTTAAATATGGAGGTCGAACAAAAGGTGTTCAGAACAAGCAAACGAAAGAAGCTAAAGAACTATTATCAGAGTTCCTAAAGAATAATCATAGTAATTTTTTAGAGCGTTTTAATTCTCTTAATGATAAAGATTACTGTTCAAATTATATTAGTCTGTTGAAATACATAATTCCAACACTAAAAGCTACCGAAATTACAGAACCGAAAAAAGAGTTCCCGTTTGATTCGGTTCAAATAGAAATTATAACCAATAAAAATAAGTAAAATGAAATTTCACATTACCCTAGACAAAGCACAGCCAGAAATAACAGAAATAGACAGGCTAACTGATAAGTTGATTTTTAGACTATCTAAAGAGAAAAAAAAAGAATTGTTTTATTTTGCTAAAAAGAACAAGATTTCTCTTTCAGAACTGGTTAGGCAAATTATAGATTCAAAAAAATAAAATAAAAGAAAAATGAAAGTAGTTAAAAGTATTGAACACGCTCAATTAAGTAAAGAATTAAAAGAATTAGAAAGATTACTAATTCTGCATAACGATAATGAAGATGTATTAAAATTATTAGGTTTTAAAACATTGAAAGAGTTTGAGTTGTTTATATTGAAACAAACTGGTTTTAAAAATTTACAGATGAGCGCAATGGCCTTAGGTTATGAGAATGAATATTCTTTACTAATAAAGAATGAACAGATTATAGATAACAGAATAAGTTCAAAAGATGTAATCAAGGGCACTTTTAAAAATGCTTTTATCCAGTTTATAACCGATAAACACACTAGTTTTTTAAATGAAAGAGAAATTTATTTAAAAGATTCTTTTAACGACTTGATAAAAAAGTATAATGAACTAAAAATACAATGGAACGAAAGACATATCGGATTTACAAATGATGGAAAACTAACCTTCTTTCCTACAAGTTTTTTAAGATAATGAGGTACTACAATATAAAGATTGAGGACGTTGAAAACAAATCTATTACAGAACTATCTAGAGCCAATATAAAAGTGATTTTACATACTTTAAAATCGTTATGTAAGAATAATATAGAACCGGACTTAATTTCCAATAACGGTAAGAAAGTTAGAATTGCACACGATCAATTTAATAAAGAAGTATCTGCGGTAATTAATAAATTTTAAAAAATAGTGTTTGTTTTATTTTTCTTTTTAGTGGATAGGGGTTTAGCCACCCCTTGAAGCTATTATTATCAAGTAAATACCTTGTTGATAAATTAGAGTTAAAAAAAACAGAATTATAAAATAATAATATTAACTTTGAATTTCAGACGTGGAACTCTGACTTTTTCGTAAATAATACAAATATGCAATTAACAAAAATTCAGTATAATTCTGAATATCTTACTAAAGAAATAGTAAATAACTGCTTCAAAGTAAACAAACATCTTTTTGTAGACAAGCAGATTACTGGGAATGGTTTTACTACTGGGTTCCTAAATATTGCACCATCTAAAAAATATCAATCCAATATTATTATCGTTCCAAATAGACAAGTAATAAAATCTAAACAGGAATCTTACTTAAAAGATAATAATATAAATAAAGTGAAAATTGGTTTTATTTATGGTGATGAATCATCAGATAGGATTAATTTTAGCCGTTTTGACGTGATGATGTTTGTAGTTGATTCATTTATAAATTATATCGAAATAATTAAAAAAAATGAAGATTTAATTGATAAAATATTAATTGACGAAGCACATTCTTTTCTAATACAAGCAGGATATAGACGTAATTTAGTTGGTTTTTTAAAACTTATAACCGATAAATTTTCTAAAAAGTCAATAGTTAGTGTAACAGCTACACCTATGCTTTCACAAATACCAGATATTAAGATAATAAGTAGCAATATTTTACAAAGAGATATCTTTATATCACAAAACCAAGAAAGTACTTTAGAACGCATTAAAATAGACTTAGCAGATGGTAAAAAAGTAATAATAGCTTTGCAGGATGCTCGTATTTTAAAAAGATTAACAGATAGTAAAAATAAACTAAATGCTAATATAAAGGTCGGAACTACAATGTTTCAAAAGATACTTGAAAATGTAGTATTAAATTATGATACTGATAGTAATTTAACAGTAATTTCTTCGGCAGGTTTTGAAGGTTTTGATATAAATAACGGAATAAATAATATTTATATTTTTGAAGACAGGGCTTTTGATTATCAAACTTTTTTCAGTCAAAATATTGTGCAAATTATAGGTCGTTCACGTAAAGGAACTGATTATATAGAATGGTCGAGGATTCCTCATTCCGAAAGAACTACATTATTAAGTAAAGAAGATATGATTAAAAAAGCGAACTCTAAAAAGATTTCGTTTGAAAAGAAAATGACAGATAAAAATTACTCTTTTATTCCTAAATTTTTTGATGCTGATTTCGATGATAATTTCGGATTGATTACCGATTTAAAAATTAATGATGATAAATATAGCCTAGAAAAAGAGTTAAATGATGCTGACTTAAAAGGTATGCGAATTTATAATGACTTTTTTACTGACAGGGGTTTTAATTTAAAGTACTTAGACAATGGTACTAAAAGACTGAAATTAAAAGCACCATCACATAAAAAATGTTTTGAAACTGTCAAGAAAAATGATGTGATTATAGAGCGTTTTAACCTATTTAATGATGTTCGTTTAGATTTGTACCCTAAACTTAAAATAATCGATTATATAAAGGCTTATGAGGTTTATTTTAGGAGAAAATACTGGTATGCTGACAAGTTGCCTTTTGAAATGATGGATTATGAATATTTACATTTATCAAAAGATATTTGCAACGAAATGAGATGTTACCATATTCTAAAAAACCCTAAACAGATTGATGCTGCAACTTCATATTTAATAAAAGAATCAGTTAAAAAGAAACAGAAAGAAATTTACAGGAAAAGTATTGAATATAAAAACTGGGAATTAAATTTTAAAAAAAATATACAAGATAGATACATTCGTTTATTAATGGCAATTTCTCAACCTAAAATAAGAGTTCCAAAAAAAGTAAGAAATTCACGAGATTACAATATGCTTACAGAAATATCTTTAGATATAATACAAGAAGTTTCTTTAGATTTATTTAATAAAATATGTACCGAAGTTGATATTGTTACTTGTAATCCACGAGTAATATATGCACTTTGTGGTTTAGATTTACCAGCTGATTTTTACGGAATTAATAAAGTGAATAAACGAGGGGTAAATACCATCTTAAATAAAATTAGTAAAGAACACCCCAAAAAATACGGTTTTGATGTAGAGAAATACAAATCTAATAAGATTCAAGAATTACGCAAATACGGTTTTAATGAAAAGGTAATTAAATTTCTATTTACTGACTTTTGGAATAAACCTAAAGATTCTATTTTTAATGCTTGTGCATATCACGAAAAGCAAATTATTAATAAATTGACTGCTGAACTAATTACAGCAAATGTAAATTCAGAAAATAGATTAGATTATATAAGAAGGCACGATTCAATTATAGTTTTTGGTAATGATAAAAATATTAAAAATACTACCGATAATTTCGAGTATTTAGGTGTTAAAAATTGGTTCTAAAATTACTTGAGATTCACCAATTTATGTTTTTTGGTCAATTTCAAGTAAAAAAAAACAGTACTTAAAGCCTTATGTTTAAAAGGTTTGTTATAAAAAAAAGTAAAAGTTTTAGAACTTATATATAATCTAATAAAAATAGAACAATGATAAAAAAAGAATTAACAGAGAGCGAACTAGATAAAAAAATTATGGAAGATTTGTTTACTGAATTAAAAGCAAAAAATATACCCACTATTGATAATGAGATTTATTTATCTGATGGAATTACAATCAATTCATCTGGAGATATTTTAGAATCAAAAAAGATAGTTTCAAAAAAAACTTTTTTAAAAAGGATACATAAAATTAAAAAAGGCTAATTGCCTTAGATTATTATTATTTGTATATTTGCATTAACAAGTTACATATTGTGTTTTTTACGAAAAACAATTATTACAAACCAACCAGTTCCACAAATTCGGTTGGTTTTTTTATGCCTAAAAATTACATTTATACCAGCTCAGTACTAGTTCTTTTATACGTTCGTTCGTGGTTCGTTTAAGGTTCGTTTGTGGTTCGTTAAAACCTTTGTTTTTATAAATCCTGCGAACCTATTTTTGTAGGTTCGTTTAAGGTTCGTACATTTACTTATATTATTATTAAATAAGATAAAATGTATTCAGTAATTGAAAGCGCTTTTAAGTTACAAATATCAACAAGAGCAGTACAAAAGAGGTGTAAAAGAGACGATGTAAGAAAGAAAGATAATAAGTACTTAATTACAGACGAACTAATCGAAAAATGGATGTTTGAACTCAAATCAAACGAACCACAAACGAACCAAACGAACGAACCAACTTTAGAGGTTCGCAGAAATAACCAATTAGATATTGAAATCGAAAGTTTAAAAGAACGAATTTTAGAACTTGAAGCCGAACTAAAACAATACGAAATAGGAGAAAACGAACGAATAGAGGTTTTTTCAAATGAGAACTATAAGATATTTGAGCAACGTTTAAAAGACTGGCACAACGTACAAAAAGAAACAGAATATAAACAGAAATTATTTAATGCAGAAAGTAAAAGTTTAAACGAAATTATAGAACACTATAAAAATCAATTTGAATATCAGAAAGAACAAAGTACACGTATTTTAGATATCCACGAAAGACTTATAGAAGCCGTAAATACACAAAATAAGATAACACTCCAGCGTAATTTTATCGAAGCTAAGAACAAAGGTTTTGATAAAGAATAAAATCAGTTTAAAAATATTTTCTACTGATTAATTTTGTTTAAATTTGAGTTTAACTATATAAAAAAAATGTTATGAAAGAAAAAACAGAATGGGAAGTTGCAAAAGAAATAGCTTTAGTCTCTGAAAAAACAGTATGGGAAGCAAAGGAAAAAGCTGATATAAAAAGAGAAAAAGCATTAGATTTAATTTATAAAAAAACATATTACAGAAATATAAATACTATTAGAAAAAATGTTCAATATTTCTTTTGGGTTTCTATTATTGGGATAGTTTCTACTATAATTTTTATATTATTAGTGTAAAGTATGTCTATAATAGTTTGAAGTAGGTAATTTATTTAATTAAATTAATCCTTCTAATATCATTTTATTTACCTTCTGAACAGTTCCTACACTTGTTTTAGATAGTAACGAGGTCCTTCTAATAGATTCTTTTTGTTTTAAGTACTTAAGTATAGTTTGAGTTGATTCTTTCGATTTAAAGACTTCTATTGATTCAGAGGACCCTTCCTTTCTACCAGCATAAGCACCCCTTTTTTTACCTTCAGCAATTCCTTCAGCTTGTCTTTCTTTGATTCTTGTAAGTTCAAATTCAGCCAACGTTCCTAGAATACCTATCATTAATTTAGCGACTGGATTCTCTTTTCCGTTGATCAAAGTTTGTAAACCTTCTTTTTCAGAAATAACATTGATTCCTTTCGATGTAAAGTTTTGAATTGTTTGCATAATATCTAAAGTATTCCTTCCTAGTCTATCAATCGAATGAACGTGCACTTCAGTAATATCATTATTTGCCAGTAACTTTTTAGCTTCAGGTCTTTCATTGAAATTAAGTGAACCGCTACACCTGTCAGGATAAATCATTCCTTCAAATTGGTTTACTTGTTGCCTATCTAAATTCTGTTCTAAAGTCGATACTCTTAAATATTTTGCTTTCATTTTGTTTTTGTTTTAGATTACAAATATATAAAACTGTTTTTTAATGTACTAATTTTAGAGTGTATTATTTTAATTAATTTTATTCAATAAAAACGTATGTAAAAATGTATCATTTTCAGTTATACCCTAAAAATAGCCTGAAAAGTTTTGTAAAGTTTTATTTAGAACGAATATAAATAACATTTAATTTCCTTTTTTTATTCAAAATATGTATGACACTACTATATATACATATAGAGATGGTTTTTAATTAATAATTATATGAATAATACAGGCGTTAAATATGGAGGTCGAACAAAAGGTGTTCAGAACAAGCAAACGAAAGAAGCTAAAGAACTATTATCAGAGTTCCTAAAGAATAATCATAGTAATTTTTTAGAGCGTTTTAATTCTCTTAATGATAAAGATTACTGTTCAAATTATATTAGTCTGTTGAAATACATAATTCCAACACTAAAAGCTACCGAAATTACAGAACCGAAAAAAGAGTTCCCGTTTGATTCGGTTCAAATAGAAATTATAACCAATAAAAATAAGTAAAATGAAATTTCACATTACCCTAGACAAAGCACAGCCAGAAATAACAGAAATAGACAGGCTAACTGATAAGTTGATTTTTAGACTATCTAAAGAGAAAAAAAAAGAATTGTTTTATTTTGCTAAAAAGAACAAGATTTCTCTTTCAGAACTGGTTAGGCAAATTATAGATTCAAAAAAATAAAATAAAAGAAAAATGAAAGTAGTTAAAAGTATTGAACACGCTCAATTAAGTAAAGAATTAAAAGAATTAGAAAGATTACTAATTCTGCATAACGATAATGAAGATGTATTAAAATTATTAGGTTTTAAAACATTGAAAGAGTTTGAGTTGTTTATATTGAAACAAACTGGTTTTAAAAATTTACAGATGAGCGCAATGGCCTTAGGTTATGAGAATGAATATTCTTTACTAATAAAGAATGAACAGATTATAGATAACAGAATAAGTTCAAAAGATGTAATCAAGGGCACTTTTAAAAATGCTTTTATCCAGTTTATAACCGATAAACACACTAGTTTTTTAAATGAAAGAGAAATTTATTTAAAAGATTCTTTTAACGACTTGATAAAAAAGTATAATGAACTAAAAATACAATGGAACGAAAGACATATCGGATTTACAAATGATGGAAAACTAACCTTCTTTCCTACAAGTTTTTTAAGATAATGAGGTACTACAATATAAAGATTGAGGACGTTGAAAACAAATCTATTACAGAACTATCTAGAGCCAATATAAAAGTGATTTTACATACTTTAAAATCGTTATGTAAGAATAATATAGAACCGGACTTAATTTCCAATAACGGTAAGAAAGTTAGAATTGCACACGATCAATTTAATAAAGAAGTATCTGCGGTAATTAATAAATTTTAAAAAATAGTGTTTGTTTTATTTTTCTTTTTAGTGGATAGGGGTTTAGCCACCCCTTGAAGCTATTATTATCAAGTAAATACCTTGTTGATAAATTAGAGTTAAAAAAAACAGAATTATAAAATAATAATATTAACTTTGAATTTCAGCCGTAGGAAGCTGAATTTTCGTAAATAATAAAAAAATGCTAAAGAACACAAATTTAAGCCTTTTCAATAAATTAGAAAACAATGGATTTTCTGTAAAAGGAAAATATATTTCTAAACGTTCAGAAACCAATAATAGACTTAAAATTATTGGTCAAGTAAACGAAAACAACTTCTTTTTTTATTCCGATAATGTATACCCATTTAAGGCTGGTATCAACTTTTTAAATGAAGATACTCCAGTTGAAAATAAAAGACAATTAAAAGAATATTATACCAAGGTAAAAGAAAATGAAAGAAATGATTTTAACGTTTCTTTTGAAGATTACATAAAAACCACAAAAACGAATTCCAACTTTTTAGAATGGTTAGACAGCACTACAAAAGAAAAAATTAATAAAAATTCTGTAAATTATTTTGATATTAGAGGGGTTTCTAATGGTTATTTAGAAGATGCAACTTTGTTTCCTTTCTTTGATTATAATAATAACTTTATCACTGCTCAAATCATTAAATATGATAGTAAAGGTAAAAGAATTAAGAACGCATTTTCTACAAACTGGTATCATAGCTACAAACCAATTAAAAGAGATTTAGGTCTTAAAGATAATGATACCTTTTCTGTTGCTATTCCTTGCTTCTTTGGAGAAAACTATTTAAAAGATTCTGATAATATCGTTGCTATTGTTGAAGCACCTAAAACAGCCGTAATACTTAAAGAAATATATCCAAATATCGACTGGATTGCCTCCGCTGGAGAACAAACTTTGTTCAATAAAAATTTAGATGTTTTAAGAGATAAAAAAGTTGTTTTATTTCCTGATGCACATACTACCAAATGGAGTGAATTTGCAAAAGAAAAAGGTTTCTATTGTAGTGATGTTTTAGAAAAAAAAGAAGTTGCACCTGGAGACGATCTAGCCGATTATGTTTTTAATTTTGAAAGTGAAATATTTAGCGAACTACACGAACTTTTATACTCTTTAAATTTAGGGCAATTTGATTTTGATATTTGTACTGATTCTTTAAAGTTAGATTTTAAAATAAAAGGTTATAATACAAACTATTTTATTGCAGTTCCTATATATTATAAAGGTTATAAGGTGTTAAACCAAATAGACAATTCAAAGGATTTTGATATTGACTTTAAAGGTAAAAAATTTAATATCTATTCTGATAAATACGATTTATATCTTGCTCAAATTGATTGGCACAGACCAACTCTAAAAAATGGTGTTTTAGTCAAGCCGAATGAAAAGGATTTCATTTTTAATCTTCAACAATGTTTTAGAATATTAAAAGAACTTAATCCAAAAATATACAAAGGTTTATTTAATGAAGTTGTAAAGCGTTTTAGAGATTCTAATTATAGTTTTAACGAGAAATACGTACTTAATAGATTAGTTCCATTTTGGGATTCGTGGAATAGAGATTTAGAAGTCTTTAAGAAACAAAGAGATTGGAAATACAAAGGTTCTGATTCTTTAAGTAGAGAAGATTTTCAAAAAGAATTAAATAACAACAGATTTCAGTATAAATTTAAAATGATTTTAGAGGATTTTTATACAGTTTTAAATGAAAATAGATTTATTGATACTGCAACGGATTTATGTTTATCTGATGGAATGAGAGGTTATTCTAAAATAAGAAAAATAGTAAAATCTTGGAATGAAAAAGTTATTGGCTGTAAAACCAAAAAAATGTACTTTAATAAAATAGAGTTTAAAAGCATATTAACTGAGAATGTAAAAAGTCTGCCACCCTATATTAGGAGTTTAATATGTAGTGGCACAGATTCTACATTTTACAGTTTTTCAGTATCTGAAGCAATGATGTTGACAGAAAATAAAAATAATAAAGCAGTTAAATCCTTTCTTAGTTTTAAACCAAATCAAGAAATAAAAGAAGATATATTTAATGAAGTTTTTTATCTCCTGGAGAATGTAACAGATATAAATCCAATTAGACAAAAAATAGGAGATACAACTAGAATTTATGATTTTGAAATTATAGATCGTAAAGTAGAAAATAATGATGTTTTAAATCTTTCTTTAAGTCTTGAAGATGCTTTTCCAACGATTGAAATACTAGATAAAATTGATTTAGATGTTTTATCAGAAAAAGAAATTGAAGCCTTTAAATATGAATATTCTTATTTAATGTTATTAGAACAAATTAAGATACTGCCATACATAGACAGAAAGGATGTTTTAAACGATACAAGCCAACGATCAACTTTTTTAAATAAACACGATAGCTATAAGAACCATAAAAAAACAAAAGAATTAAATACAACTTTAGCAGTTGCATAATAAAATTAATTGCTGAATATTTCTTTTTTTTGTATATTTGCAGACAAGATATTGCATTTTTGTTTTTACGAAAAACAATTATTACACCCATTCGTTTCCTACAATAGAATGGGTTTTTTTATGCCTAAAAATTACATTTATACCAGCTCATTACTGGTTCTTTTATATGTTCGTTCGTGGTTCGTTTGTGGTTCTATTATTGGGATAGTTTCTACTATAATTTTTATATTATTAGTGTAAAGTATGTCTATAATAGTTTGAAGTAGGTAATTTATTTAATTAAATTAATCCTTCTAATATCATTTTATTTACCTTCTGAACAGTTCCTACACTTGTTTTAGATAGTAACGAGGTCCTTCTAATAGATTCTTTTTGTTTTAAGTACTTAAGTATAGTTTGAGTTGATTCTTTCGATTTAAAGACTTCTATTGATTCAGAGGACCCTTCCTTTCTACCAGCATAAGCACCCCTTTTTTTACCTTCAGCAATTCCTTCAGCTTGTCTTTCTTTGATTCTTGTAAGTTCAAATTCAGCCAACGTTCCTAGAATACCTATCATTAATTTAGCGACTGGATTCTCTTTTCCGTTGATCAAAGTTTGTAAACCTTCTTTTTCAGAAATAACATTGATTCCTTTCGATGTAAAGTTTTGAATTGTTTGCATAATATCTAAAGTATTCCTTCCTAGTCTATCAATCGAATGAACGTGCACTTCAGTAATATCATTATTTGCCAGTAACTTTTTAGCTTCAGGTCTTTCATTGAAATTAAGTGAACCGCTACACCTGTCAGGATAAATCATTCCTTCAAATTGGTTTACTTGTTGCCTATCTAAATTCTGTTCTAAAGTCGATACTCTTAAATATTTTGCTTTCATTTTGTTTTTGTTTTAGATTACAAATATATAAAACTGTTTTTTAATGTACTAATTTTAGAGTGTATTATTTTAATTAATTTTATTCAATAAAAACGTATGTAAAAATGTATCATTTTCAGTTATACCCTAAAAATAGCCTGAAAAGTTTTGTAAAGTTTTATTTAGAACGAATATAAATAACATTTAATTTCCTTTTTTTATTCAAAATATGTATGACACTACTATATATACATATAGAGATGGTTTTTAATTAATAATTATATGAATAATACAGGCGTTAAATATGGAGGTCGAACAAAAGGTGTTCAGAACAAGCAAACGAAAGAAGCTAAAGAACTATTATCAGAGTTCCTAAAGAATAATCATAGTAATTTTTTAGAGCGTTTTAATTCTCTTAATGATAAAGATTACTGTTCAAATTATATTAGTCTGTTGAAATACATAATTCCAACACTAAAAGCTACCGAAATTACAGAACCGAAAAAAGAGTTCCCGTTTGATTCGGTTCAAATAGAAATTATAACCAATAAAAATAAGTAAAATGAAATTTCACATTACCCTAGACAAAGCACAGCCAGAAATAACAGAAATAGACAGGCTAACTGATAAGTTGATTTTTAGACTATCTAAAGAGAAAAAAAAAGAATTGTTTTATTTTGCTAAAAAGAACAAGATTTCTCTTTCAGAACTGGTTAGGCAAATTATAGATTCAAAAAAATAAAATAAAAGAAAAATGAAAGTAGTTAAAAGTATTGAACACGCTCAATTAAGTAAAGAATTAAAAGAATTAGAAAGATTACTAATTCTGCATAACGATAATGAAGATGTATTAAAATTATTAGGTTTTAAAACATTGAAAGAGTTTGAGTTGTTTATATTGAAACAAACTGGTTTTAAAAATTTACAGATGAGCGCAATGGCCTTAGGTTATGAGAATGAATATTCTTTACTAATAAAGAATGAACAGATTATAGATAACAGAATAAGTTCAAAAGATGTAATCAAGGGCACTTTTAAAAATGCTTTTATCCAGTTTATAACCGATAAACACACTAGTTTTTTAAATGAAAGAGAAATTTATTTAAAAGATTCTTTTAACGACTTGATAAAAAAGTATAATGAACTAAAAATACAATGGAACGAAAGACATATCGGATTTACAAATGATGGAAAACTAACCTTCTTTCCTACAAGTTTTTTAAGATAATGAGGTACTACAATATAAAGATTGAGGACGTTGAAAACAAATCTATTACAGAACTATCTAGAGCCAATATAAAAGTGATTTTACATACTTTAAAATCGTTATGTAAGAATAATATAGAACCGGACTTAATTTCCAATAACGGTAAGAAAGTTAGAATTGCACACGATCAATTTAATAAAGAAGTATCTGCGGTAATTAATAAATTTTAAAAAATAGTGTTTGTTTTATTTTTCTTTTTAGTGGATAGGGGTTTAGCCACCCCTTGAAGCTATTATTATCAAGTAAATACCTTGTTGATAAATTAGAGTTAAAAAAAACAGAATTATAAAATAATAATATTAACTTTGAATTTCAG
>Ga0222645_101081_pt1 | contig 12989 bp, 16 predicted proteins | sample AntAcemetagen292_FD_179881 | JGI IMG/M metagenome (GOLD analysis project Ga0222645, IMG submission 179881) | Saline water microbial communities from Ace Lake, Antarctica - #292 | ecosystem: Environmental > Aquatic > Non-marine Saline and Alkaline > Saline | place: Antarctica: Ace Lake | collected...
ACCGCGTGATAGTTGAGCTGTCGACATACGATCTGACTCGCGGCCGCATAATTTACCGCTACAAGTAGAAAGAAAAAGCATGAAGGTTAATCCAAGCGTCAAGAAGATCTGCGATAAGTGCAAGGTTATTCGTCGTCACGGAAACGTGATGGTTATTTGCGAGAACCCTCGTCACAAGCAGCGCCAAGGCTAACAAACCCCGGCTAAAAACTAAATAGTAAAAGCCAGCACCAAGCGAAAGCTAACCCTCGGTTTGAAGGCCGGGGCTCAACTTGCCAAGTTGAGATGGAGCTGTCCCAGACCTTCAAAAAAACGAAAGAAAAATAATGGCACGTATCTCCGGAGTAGACATCCCTCGCGATAAGCGAGTGTTGATTTCCCTTACCTACATCTATGGAATTGGCCCAACTCGTTCACGCGAGATTCTGACGGCCACCAACATCTCAGAAGACATAAGAGTTAAAGACTTGACTGATGATCAGTTGATCGCACTTCGCGACAACATTGATCAGAACTTCAAGGTTGAGGGTGACCTTCGCCGTGAAGTTGCAGCAGACATTCGCCGCAAGGTTGAGATCGGCTCATACGAAGGAATTCGTCACCGTAAGGGCCTTCCGGTCCGCGGACAGCGCACCAAGACCAATGCAAGAACACGCAAGGGTCCAAAGCGCACCGTAGCAGGCAAGAAGAAGGCAGCCCGCTAGTCGCGGCTCATAGGATCTAGGAGAAAATCAAATGGCAGCCCCTAAAGCATCCGCGGCAGCACGCAAGCCTCGTCGCAAGGACAAGAAAAACATTCCAGTAGGTCAGGCGCATATCCGCTCGACCTTCAACAACACCATCATCACTATCACCGACCTAACCGGAGCAGTTATCTCCTGGTCGTCTTCTGGAGATGTTGGCTTCAAGGGTTCGCGTAAGTCAACTCCTTTTGCAGCCCAGATGGCAGCTGAGTCTGCTGCCCGCAAGGCTCAGGAGCACGGTATCCGCAAGGTTGATGTTTTCGTAAAGGGCCCCGGCTCTGGACGAGAGACAGCAATTCGTTCGCTGCAGGCCGCCGGCCTGGAGGTTGGCTCAATTAGCGATGTGACCCCACAGGCTCACAACGGTTGCCGCCCACCAAAGCGTCGCCGCGTATAACTAAAAAAATCTAACGCCTCACGCACACAGGTGCCCGCCTGCGTGTTTCCATGACGAACATCAAATAGTGGATGTTCAGATGAAAGGAACCAATAGTGCTAATTGCACAGCGCCCCACATTGCACGAAGAAGTTCTAGGACCAAACCGCTCACGATTCATCTTGGATCCGCTTGAGCCGGGATTCGGCTACACCCTCGGTAACTCGATGCGACGCACTTTGCTCAGCTCGATTCCGGGTGCAGCGGTAACAAACATTCGCATCCAAGGCGTCAGCCACGAGTTTTCAACAATCGCGGGTGTTAAGGAGGACGTTGTTGAGGTAATTCTTAACATCAAGAACCTTGTGGTTTCCTCGGAGCATGACGCTCCGGTGGTTGCTCACTTGACCAAGAGTGCTGCTGGTCCAGTAACGGCCGCGGACATTCAGGTCCCAGCCGGTGTTGAAGTTCACAACCCAGAGTTAGTTCTTGCAACCTTGAACGCTAAGGGCAAGCTAGAGATCGAGTTCATCATTGAGCGCGGCCGCGGCTATGTTCAGGCATCTCAAAACCGGAACCCAGATGCTGAAGCAGGAGTAATTCCAGTTGACTCCATCTACAGCCCAGTGCTGAAGGTTTCCTACCGCGTCGAGGCGACTCGTGCCGGTGAGTTCACTAACTTTGACAAGCTGATTGTTGACGTGGAGACTAAGCAGTCAGTTGAGCCACGCGATGCAGTTGCTTCCGCCGGTTCTACATTGGTTGAGTTGTTTGGTCTAGCCAAGGAACTAAACGATGAGGCCGAAGGAATTGAAATTGGACCCGCACCAGTGGAGGTCGCTGCTTCCAATGAACTGAGCACTCCAATTGAGGACTTGGACCTAACGGTTCGTTCTTATAACTGCCTTAAGCGCGAAGGAATCAACACCGTACTAGAGCTAATTGCTTTAAGCGAAGACCAGTTGATGAACATTCGCAACTTCGGTTCCAAGTCCGTTGATGAAGTACGCGACAAGCTCACTGAGCTTGGGCTGAAGTTCAAGGACGCCGTCCCGGGTTTTGATTCCGCTTACTTCGGTGGCGGCTTCGATGAAGACCAGATCTAACCTTTAGAAATACAAGGAGAAACCAATGCCTACACCAACTAAGGGACCACGCCTAGGAGGCGGACCTGCTCACGAGCGATTGATGCTTCGTAACATGGCCACCTCACTATTCATGCACAAGCGAATCGTCACAACCGAGACCAAGGCCAAGCGCCTGCGCCCGGTTGCCGAGCGCTTGGTGTCGTTCGCAAAGCGCGGCGACCTAGCGGCTAGACGTCGAGTCATGAGACAGATCACGGACAAGAACATCGTCCACGAGCTCTTCACGGAGATTGCACCTCTAGTTGCTGACCGTGAGGGCGGTTACACCCGCATCACCAAGCTTGGCTTCCGTAAGGGCGACAACGCGCCTATGGCAGTCATTGAGCTTGTGTTGGAGCAGGTACAGCCCAAGCCAAAGACCTCTAAGTCAAAGCCAGTCAACAACGTAGCAACCACCGCAGTAGCTGAGCCAGTTATTGAAGAGGTTGTTGAGGAAGTTGTTGAAGCCCCAGTGGCCGAAGTCGAGAATGCTGAAGCGACTGAAGCTCCAGCAGCAGAAGTTACCGAAGCTCCAGCCGAGGAAGCTCCTGAGGCTTCGGCAGCAGAAGTTACCGAAGCTCCAGCCGAAGAGGCTGAAGAGCCTAAGGCTTAGAGCCACGAAGAAGATTGACATGAACAAGCCCGCTAGTGATTCTGGCGGGCTTGTTCGCTTTCGGGTAGACCTTGCGTATGACGGAACCGACTTTGCTGGGTGGGCAAAGCAGCCAGGTCTTCGCACCGTTGAGGGCGACTTGGTCAAAATGTTTGAAAAAGTTTTTGGAAAAAGTAAAACCGATTTCGATATGCGCGTTGCCGGCAGAACCGATTCCGGCGTCCATGCAAAGCACCAAGTTTGTCACCTGGATGTTCCCCAGAAGCGACTTTCTCGCATAGGGCGAGATCCATTGAACGCCTTTAGGCTGAACACCCTCATCGCCGAGGACCTGATTATTCTAGATATTAGCCAGATAACTTCCGATTTCGATGCCAGATTCAGCGCCGTCGGAAGACGCTATCGCTACACAATTGCCGATCCGAAGTTTAAAAAAGACCCAATGACGGTCCGCTATACCCTTACTCACAAGCGACTGCTCGATGTTCAAGTCATGAACTCGGCCGCCAAAAAACTAGTTGGCCTGAAGGATTTCGCCGCATTCTGCAAGCCCAGGGCCGGGGCCAGCACAATTCGGAACCTTACGGTTTTTGAGGTTTTACGGCAAGAGAATGGTCTAATCACAATAGATATTCACGCGGATGCTTTTTGCCACAACATGATTCGGTCTCTGGTGGGATCAATCATTGCGGTTTCAGATGGACGTCTAAGTGTTCAAGACCTTGTCGCGGTCCAAAAAACAGGCAAACGTGCCAATAAATTCAAGACAATCGACGCCAAGGGCTTGAGTTTGGAGTCAATTGACTACCCCGAACCAGCGGAGTATGCCAAGCAAGCGATCTTAAACCGCGTGATGCGAGAAACCAGTGATAATTCTGTTTGACCAGGCGGCTATCAATCCCCTAGACTTAGCCCTTGGTCCGGCATTGCCGGCAGGTTTGAAACCGCTTTTCTATAGGGCGGAATCACACAAACGAAACTATGAGGTAATTTAGCGTGCGTACTTATTCGCCAAAGGCCAGCGAGCTGAGCCACGAGTGGTTTGTCATTGACGCCACGGACATCGTGCTGGGACGCCTTGCGTCTCACGCAGCAGTACTTCTGCGCGGCAAGCACAAGCCAACATTCGCAGCTCACATGGACAACGGTGACTTTGTCATCATCGTCAACGCTGAGAAGGTCGTGCTAACCGGCGACAAGCTGGCACAGAAGAAGGCTTACCGTCACTCCGGCTACCCAGGCGGCTTGACCACTACCTCTTACTCCGACCTAATGGAGAAGAACCCTCAGCGTGCTGTCGAGAAGGCAATTCGCGGAATGCTTCCAAAGAACAAGCTGGGCGACCAGCTGATTGGCAAGCTAAAAGTTTACGCAGGCAGCAACCACCCACACGAGGCCCAAAAGGCCAAGCCTTTCACCATCGATCAGATCGCCCAGTAAGGACAAAGACCTTGGCAGATAACAAAGTCGAAGAGACACCAGAAGTCGAAGCAGATACTTCCTACTCAACCGAGTCAGAGCCAGTGAAGGCTGTGCGCTCACGTGGCAACCTCACTCAGCCAGGCTCCGGCCTAGGTCGACGCAAAGAGGCAGTTGCTCGAGTTCGCCTAGTTCCTGGTACCGGCAAAATAACGGTGAACAAGCGGTCAATCGAGGATTACTTCCCAAATAAGTTGCACCAGCAGCTGATCAACGACCCTTTTACTGTTCTCGAGCTGCAGGGTGCGTATGACGTCACAGCTAGCATCGACGGCGGCGGAATCGCTGGACAGGCCGGCGCACTAAGACTTGGTATCTCCCGTGCTCTAAACGAGATGGATACCGACAACAACCGAGCCATCTTGAAAAAGGCTGGCTTCCTACGTCGCGACTCACGAATAATCGAGTCCAAGAAGGCCGGTCTAAAGAAGGCTCGCAAGGCCTCTCAGTTCTCGAAGCGCTAAGCAAAGCACTTCGCCATGGCCAGGCTTTTTGGCACCGATGGAGTTCGCGGAACAGCGGGCCGTGAAATTACGGCCGAGTTCGCTCTCAGGCTTGCTCAGGCTGCCGCTATCGTTCTTGCCAAGACTGCCAGGGAAAACGGCGAAAGACCTCGAGCCGTAGTCGCACACGATCCAAGAATTTCTTCTGACTTCATTTCTGCTGCCGTTTCAGCGGGGTTGGCCGCGTCCGGAATAGATGTCTTCGATGCCGGCGTCGTTCCCACTCCCGCGGCCGCCTACTTGACCGCAGACATAGGCGCCGACTTTGGCGTCATTATCTCGGCAAGCCATAACTCTGCGCCCGATAATGGAATTAAATTCTTCTCGCGAGGCGGCCACAAGCTTCCAGACTCGATCGAGGACCAGATCGAAGCGGAGTTTGGCAATAGCCATAACTTGATTGGTGCCGAGGTTGGCAAAATAACTAGATTCTCGGATGCTGAGGATCGCTATCTTATCCATCTCCTTGGAGCAGTTCGAGTCAGCCTAAAGGGACTCAAGGTAGTTATAGATGCTGCCAATGGGGCTGCGAGCGCTATTTCTCCGCAGGCTTTTATCGACGCCGGTGCCGAAGTTGTTCTGATTGGTGCGGATCCGGATGGACTGAACATAAACGCGGGCTATGGCTCAACCTATCTGAGCGCACTGCAGGCAGCTGTGTTAGAAAATAAAGCTGATCTTGGAATCGCACACGACGGAGATGCCGACCGTGCATTGGCAGTTGATCACCTTGGCAATATCGTTGACGGAGATCACATCATGGCGATTTTGGCAATCAGCATGAAGGAGACAGGTGACCTTGCCAGAAACACCCTGGTCACCACCGTGATGTCAAACCTAGGCCTTCGGCTAACAATGAAAAAGCATGAAATTGAGATTGTTGAAACGCAAGTTGGCGATCGCTACGTCCTTGAGGCGATGCGCGAGGGCGGGTACTCACTGGGCGGGGAGCAATCCGGTCACATCATCTTTTCCCAGTATGCAACTACCGGCGATGGAGTCCTAACTGGACTCCAGATTGCAGCCAGGATGATACAGACCGGTAGGTCGTTGGCTGATTTGGCTTCAGAGATGCCGGTTTTTCCTCAGGTTTTGATTAACGTGCCGGACGTCGATAAGTCGCGGGTGAATGATGCTGCATTGCAGGATCTGGTTTCCCAGGCAACCGCTGAACTTGGGGACGAGGGTCGAGTATTGCTTAGGGCCTCCGGAACTGAGACTCTGGTTAGGGTAATGGTGGAAGCCGCAGATCATGGAACAGCACAGGGCTGGGCTGATCGCATAGCTCGAATGGTAGAGACGCGGCTTGCTCTTGGCTAAGACTGTCCAGCTGCGACGTTATCAAATAGTCCCAGGGATGCTCGAGGATTTTCGGTCTTGGTTGAATCAAGAGGTTCTGCCGATCAGAAGCAAATTCGGTTTCAATGTTGAATTTATGTACGTCGATAATAAAAACAATGAGTTTATTTGGGCAGTTTCAGTTCCTGGCTCGCTAGATGATTTCTTGGAGATAGAAAATCGCTACGATGCCTCGGCAGAGAGGGCAGCTGCCGGCATGAACAGGCCCGACTGTTTCCTGAGTGTCGACACTAGATTTGTTGACGAGAGCTAAATCTTTCTAACCTGAACCCTTTGAACTCTGTGTCCTTCGCCTTTTTGCATTACGAGGGTGGCCCTTGATCGAGTCGGTTCGATGTTTTGCTCCAAGTTTGGAAGATTTATGTCCCTCCAGAAGCCGGCCGCTCTAGCGATAGCTTGCTCCTTGGTTAGCTCAGTGGTTAACTGGTGGAAGTAAGATCTTGGGTTTAGAAATGCCGTTTCCCAAAGTTGGTCGAACCTCGATAGGTACCACTGTTTGATTGTGCCCGGATCCGCGTCTATGTAGATACTGAAATCAAAATAGTCGCTCAGCGCGACTTCTTGCCCGGCAGACGGAGGCTGCAAGACGTTCAGTCCCTCGACGATTAGAACATCTGGAGCATTGACGGTAGCGAATTCGTCCGGGACGATGTCATAGATCAGGTGGTCGTACACCGGGGCAGTGACCCCGGTCTTTCCTGATTTTATGTCTGCGATGAACTGCAGCAATCTTTTGCGGTCATAGCTTTCAGGGAAGCCTTTTTTGGCAAGAAGCCCTCGACGCTCTAATTCCGCATTCGGGTAAAGGAAGCCGTCGGTGGTGACTAGCTCGACTTTTGGAGTGCCTTCCCACCTTGCCATAAGTTCTCTAAGTAACCTGGCGGCAGTTGATTTCCCAACGGCGACCGACCCGGCTATTCCGATTATGAAGGGCGTTCTTTGTGCCCTTGCTCCATAAAAGCCCTCGGTGTTTCGATGCAAGGCCTGAGTAGAGGTGGCGTAAAGAGATAGCAGGTGGCTCACTGGAAGATAGACCTCCGCGACCTCCTTTATGTCAAGAAAGTCACCCAGACCGCGTAGCTTTGTGACCTCTTGTTCGGTCAATGGAAGTTGCGTTGCATTACCCAGCTCAGCCCAATCTGCTCGCTCTATGGCGAGATATGGTGAAAGGCTTTCGGTGCCGCGCGCTGTGCTCACAAGGGCCTATTCTGCCCTAGAATTGGGGCTCATGTGCGGAATAGTTGGCTATGTCGGACCGGGGTCAGCTCTCGAGGTTCTAATCGGAGGCCTAAAGCGATTGGAATATCGCGGCTACGACTCGGCCGGCATCTCTGTTATATCTGGGGCTAAGGGACTGGAAACACGCAAGCGCGCCGGAAAAGTCGCAGTGCTTGTTAAAGAGTTAGCGGACAATCCAATAGGTGATTCAAACATTGGAATCGGACACACAAGATGGGCGACCCACGGTGCTCCAACCGATGGCAACGCTCACCCTCATATCGGTGGAACTCACCAGAAATTGTCACTTATCCATAATGGAATTATTGAAAACTTTTCTTCTCTAAAAAAGGATCTAGTCAGTCGTGGTGTCACCTTTGCATCGGAGACAGACAGCGAAGTTGCTGCTCACCTAGTGGCAATTGAATATGACAAGTCAAATGATCTAACATCTGCGTTTAGGCAAGTGGTGAATCTCCTAGAAGGCGCTTTCACGCTTTTGTGCGTGCACGAGGATAGCCCAGACTTGGTTCTAGCAGCCAGGAGAAACTCACCCCTGGTAATTGGCTTGGGAGACGGCGAGAACTTTTTGGGCTCCGATGTCGCAGCATTTGTTGAACACACCAAGCACGCCGTTGCGGTTGGTCAAGATCAAATCGTTGAGCTACGCAAGGATTCAGTTTTGATCACAGACTTCCACGGCAAGCCAGTTGAAATGGAAAGCTTTGAGATTAGCTGGGATGCAACCGCGGCCTCCAAGGGCGGCTGGCCATCGTTTATGGCCAAGGAGATTGCTGATCAGCCTCAGGCGGTTGGCGACACTCTGATGGGTCGAATTGCTTCGGATGGCTCCGTGAACCTCGCTGAAATGCAGGGACTCGACCAACTTTTTGAGGTGGAGCGGATAGTTTTCGTCGCCTGCGGAACAGCAGCTTATGCTGCGGAGGCCGCCAAGTACGCCATTGAAAAATGGGCTCGTATCCCGGTCAGCGTTGAGCTCGCCCACGAGTTTAGGTATCGTGATCCGGTGATAGATTCGAAAACCCTTGTTATTGCGATGAGCCAATCAGGGGAGACTATGGATACCCTGATGGCCGTTCGCCACGCTGTTGAGAGTGGCGCGAAGGTGCTAGCGGTTTGCAATACGCAGGGTGCAACTTTGGCAAGGGAAGCTCATGCGACTATTTACACCCATGCCGGACCAGAGGTGGCAGTGGCATCAACAAAGGCCTTCACCGCGCAGGTGACGGCGGGTCAACTGGTTGGACTAGTCCTTGCTTGGCAGCGTAAGAGCATGCCCGAGGCGGAATTGAAGAAAATCGGGCTCGAGCTACTTACTTTGCCAAGAAAAATAAAGGAAGTCCTAGAGTCGATTTCGGAGATCGGCGAGCTGGCCAAGAGCTACTCAAAGGCTAGTTCGGTTTTGTTTTTAGGGAGAAATATCGCTTTCCCGATTGCTTTAGAGGGTGCACTGAAACTGAAAGAGCTGGCGTATATCCACGCCGAAGGTTTTGCGGCCGGTGAGCTTAAGCACGGACCAATTGCTCTAATTGAAGAGGGTCAGCCGGTGATCGTAATCGTGCCATCTCAAAAAGGCGAGGGCTCACTGCACGCCAAAGTGGTTTCCAACATTCAAGAAATAAAGGCTCGCGGAGCTCGCGTCATAGCAATTGCCGAGGTCGGCGATTCTGAGGTCTCAGGCTTTGCCGATGAGGTTTTCTTCATTCCAGAAACCATGCCACTACTTGCCGGCCAGCTAGCAGTTATACCCCTTCAGGCATTCGCGATGGAGCTGGCGAACGCCAAGGGACTCGACGTTGACCAGCCGAGAAACCTTGCCAAGTCCGTCACAGTGGAATAGTGATTATCGGAATAGGTGCCGATCTTTGCTCAGTCGAGAGACTGAGTAGTAGTCTCCAGCGAACTCCAGCGCTAGCAGCAAGGCTCTTCACAGACAAAGAGCGAAGCCTAAAGGATGAGTCGTTGGCTGCTCGATTTGCAGCAAAAGAAGCCTTTGCAAAAGCCGTGGGAAACCCCAAGTTGCTTTCTTGGCTAGAGGTTGAAGTAGAAACTGATCAACTTGGGAAGCCGAGTTTGGTTGTCTCGGGTAAAAGTGCGGGGGCGCTGAGTTCCATGGGGGTCTTGTCGACCCACCTTTCAATCTCTCATGACAACGGGTTTGCAATTGCGATGGTTGTGCTGGAGGGTAATTAGATGCGAGAACTAAGAATTGATTTGGGGAGAATCTGCTCCAACTATTTGGCCTTGAAATCCGCTTTTGGCCCGGCCAAAGTAATGGCGGTAGTGAAGGCCAACGCCTATGGGCACGGCATGATCGAGGTGGCAACTGCTCTAGATAAAGCTGGGGTGGATGTTCTCGGGGTTGCAGATTTAGACGAGGCAATATCACTTCGATTGGCGGGCATCAATGCTCCCGTGATGTGCTGGCTATTGGATCAAAAGGACGATCTGCAGTCCGCTGTCGAGCACAACATCATTCTTGGCATTTCGACCATCCAGCAGCTTGAATCCGTGCCCAGGGACGCCGTGATTCACTTGAAGGCGGACACTGGTCTTGGCCGAAACGGCTTCATGCCAGGCCAGATACCGGATGTTGTGAAGATAATTCAGGCCAGGCAGCTAAACGTTCAAGGCCTTCTAAGCCATTTGGCAAATACCTCGGAGCAAGAAGATTTTGCTCAGCAAGTCGTATTTGATTCGGTTTATTCGATGCTGGAGGCCGCTGGAGTAAAAATAGAAATCAAGCACCTTGCCGCTTCGGCCGGGGCAATCAGCTATCCGGGTATGAGGTATGACATGGTGCGCTGCGGGATTGTCCTTTACGGCTTGAACCCATTCGAAGACCGTGCACTCGAGGGCTTAGCAGTCAAGCCTGTCATGAGCGCCATTGCAAAGATTGCGAACCTCAAGTTGGTTCCTACTGGGCAAGGGGTTTCCTACGGTTACAGGTACAAAACCGAAAGGCCAACCCAGCTCGCATTGGTGCCCTTCGGCTATGCCGAGGGCATGCCAAGAATTTCTCAAGGGGCAAGAGTAAAGATTGGCCAGGAGCTCTTCCCGGTAGTTGGAAGGATCGCCATGGATCAGTTCGTGGTGGATGTTGGCGACGCCGAAATTTCAATCGGTGATGAGGTAATTATTTTTGGCGACTCTGAACGCAATGAACCCACTGCCGAGCAGCTGGCGGAAAGCGCTGGAACCGTGAACTACGAAGTGGTTACGAGAAGCGGTGGACGTGCAAACCGGGTTTTTCTAGAACCATGAAGCTCATCATAGAAACGCCAGAGGCCATGGAGGCATTTGGTTCAAGGCTCGCTGAAACTTTGCAACGCGGGGATTTGGTTTTACTCTCTGGAAAGTTGGGAGCTGGGAAAACCACTATGACCCGTGGCATCGGAGCGGGGCTCGAGGCCATCGGAACTATTCAGTCACCTACTTTTGTGCTGGCAAGAACACACCGCACAAAGAACGGACCAAAGTTTGTGCATGTTGATGCCTACAGGCTGTCATCGGCTATTGAGCTGGATGACTTGGATATAGATTTCGCAAATTCAATTGTCGTTATTGAGTGGCCCAGAGACTTTATCGATGACAGTTTTGAAAATTGGCTGCTCATTGAAATTGACAGATCTAGCCAAGAGGACATTCGAGAGTTGTCAATCGCCGGTCACGGACCAAGATGGCAGGGGGTGTCGTTTGATTTTGGCAATTGACACATCTGCCGGCACAAGCGCCGCTGTCTTCGATGGAGTTAGTAGGCTTTCGTTTATAAACTTCGAGGATCGATTCGGTCACGCTGAAAACATCGGCCTTGCAATTCGAGGTGCACTCACAGAAGCCGGCATTGTTCCTGCAGACCTTACGCTCGTTGCGATTGGTCGTGGCCCAGCCCCATACACTGGCCTGCGGGTTGGGGTTGCAGCGGGCATAGCGATGTCAACGGCGCTGGCGATACCCTCCTGCGGCGTTATTACTCTGAATGCGGTTGCGAAAAAGCATCCGGTTGGAAAAGTTTTGGTGGTTGCGGACGCGAAGCGCAAAGAGCTCTTTATAGCTGGATTTCAGGACGGCGTAGAGGTAATAGCACCGAGCGTTGCAACGCACCAAGAACTTGAGAGCCACTCTGATTTTGTAACGGTTAGCGGGGAGTGTAACGCGGGTCTAATAGGCGAGTATGCAGTTTGGGCACTGACTCAGAAGATAGACCTAACCGACACCAGTGCGCTGTATTTGCGCTCACCCGATGCCACCCCATCAGCTGGAAAGCGGGTCACCGGCTAATGGAATTTAGAGAACTGACTGTCGCGGATCTTCCGGAGCTTATGAAGTTGGAGAACGAGCTATTTCCAGGCGAGGCTTGGAAAGAGGACTCTTTTCGGTCCGAACTTGAAGGCACATTCACGGATTATTTTGGAGCCTTTGACGACGGACTAGTTGGCTATGCCGGCCTTAGTTCTGTTCCGGCAAGTTTCTCGAGTGATATTCAGACTCTTGCCGTCACGTCCTCCAGGCAAGGCAAGGGTCTTGGGAGACTGCTTGTGAATAAGTTGGTTTCCAAAGCCTTGGCACTCGGCTCAGAGGCGGTGTTTCTCGAGGTGCGCGTTGATAATAATGCCGCAGTAAGCCTTTACAGCTCGCTTGGATTTGAGCAAATTGACGTCCGAAAAAACTACTATCAGCCCTCCGGGATGGATGCCTTGGTGATGAGACTGGCAATTGAGCAGCCCATTGTTCTGGGCGTTGAAAGCACCTGCGATGAAACTGGAATCGGGATAGTCAAGGGCAATCGACTTCTTGCAAATGCTCTACACAGCTCCATGGATGAGCATGCGAAGTTTGGCGGTGTTGTGCCCGAGGTCGCTGCAAGGGCTCACCTCGAGGCGCTGAAGCCAACCATTGCTCAAGCGCTCAAAGACGCGAATCTCACGATGAGTCAGATCGACGCCATTGCGGTCGCTAATGGTCCAGGGTTGGCAGGCGCCTTGATGGTTGGAATTGGAGCGGCCAAGGCGCTTGCGATAGCGCACAACTTGCCTATTTACGCTGTCAACCACTTGGTGGGCCACGTGGGTGCGGACGTGCTGGAAAATGGAACAGTTTCACTACCAACGATTGCACTCCTGGTTTCCGGAGGGCACACATCCTTGCTGTTGGTGCGGGACTTACTCGATGATGTTGAGCTACTGGGTGAAACAATCGATGACGCGGCCGGCGAAGCTTTTGACAAGGTAGCCAGAGTTTTGGGTCTTCCATACCCGGGTGGACCGCAAATAGACAAGCTGGCCGAGGCTGGCAACCCAAAGGCCATTCGATTTCCACGGGGATTGTCGCTGCCAAAGGACATGGAAGCTCACAGGTTTGACTTTTCATTCTCGGGCCTCAAGACGGCAGTGGCAAGGCACGTTGAAAGGGCAAGCGATGCTGGACTGGAGATTTCAAAGCCCGACGTCGCTGCAAGCTTTAGGGAGGCAGTGGTGGATGTGCTGCTGACCAAGGCAATCAATGCTTGTGAGGCTCACGGGGTCAAGCGATTATTGCTTGGCGGCGGCG
>Ga0222645_101082_pt1 | contig 12982 bp, 15 predicted proteins | sample AntAcemetagen292_FD_179881 | JGI IMG/M metagenome (GOLD analysis project Ga0222645, IMG submission 179881) | Saline water microbial communities from Ace Lake, Antarctica - #292 | ecosystem: Environmental > Aquatic > Non-marine Saline and Alkaline > Saline | place: Antarctica: Ace Lake | collected...
AGCAAGAACAACGCTATACTATTAAGAGAGTCGAGAGATAAAGATATGAAAATATTGAGGAATAGGAGTATTTCAATAGTGGCTGTACTGGTTACTATTATTTCACTTCTATTTTAACGCCCAAATATGTGCCTTGTAATCCCACAAGGATTATGGCATATATTGGATGTTATAAATCCATTAAACAGTTTATAGCCGTGTGCCCTCCGATTACTACACCGCAGCCGATAGCTTGTTTTTTGAAGTTCTTAGCGTATGCAGCAGCGTATGAGCTACTATCTACTCCACAACCTACTTGCATACCAAACACTTTAAAGTTCTTGCCTACCGACCACTCAGTGTATGCCTGAGTATGAATGTGACCTTGTACAGTAGACATCATATCATTTTTACACTTTGTGCGAGCAGTGCCACCTTCTCCGTGTACATATTGCACGCCATCGTAGCATACTTGGTCAGCCCAGTTCCAGTTAGTCCCTAGTACTTCATTATAGTGTTTAATCCATCGAGCAGGTATTTGGCTATCAAAAGCCTTACGCATTATTATTCTGTCGTGATTGCCTATTGTAACGTCTGCCACTGTAAACTCTTTTGCCCATTTGGCTATCTCTTCAATAGCAAAGTCTAGCTCATCCCCTCCACCTAGTCCATCAGGGTCGGCAGTATGGAAACTAGAGTAATGATTATCTATTATATCGCCTATAAATACAACTTGATTGCAGTTATAATTTGCGTATGTTTCTTTGCAAAATTCAAAGTAGCCTTCTAAAGTGAAGGGGGCGTGTAAGTCTCCTATGACTAAGATACGTTTCTCTTCTTTTGTGATGCTTTGGAACGCTTTTAAGCGATTGCCATTTAGTCGGGGTCTAATATCCCTCATCAGCAACATTAAACGATGGACACGCCTTGTTACTGTATTCGTTGTGAGCGTGTATGGATATGTCTTTGTGTTGCTTCTTTAGCTTATTGACTAGTTTTGTCAGTGCTTTCTTTTGTTCATCGGTTCTAGTGTCTTTTGGTTGCATCTTATCATCCACTCCTCCCACATAACACACACCAATACTAAACTTATTTTGACCTAAACAATGAGCACCTACTATTTCAACTGGTCTGCCTTTCTTAACACTTCCATCAAGCTCAATAATATAATGGTAGCCTATGTCTGACCAACCTTTATCAGTATGCCAGCTTTTTATCTCTTCCATCTTTACGTCTCTACCCTCTGGCGTGGCAGAGCAGTGAATAATTACTTTGTTAATCGGTCTCATAATTTTATTAATTAATCGCATAGTTGAATTTTAAAGTTAATATTAATAAATACAAAGTAATAGTATTGTAGTCGTTATATTCATCAGGAGCAATATATTCCCACCCTAAAGCGAATCTGTCGTGTGGATAATGAAATGCAAGTACTATTTCCCAGTTCATTTCAGTTCCTTTTTTACGTCTTTAATTTTGTTGATAATTGTCTTAAATTTTTCTATAAAAGAATAACCCTTTACTTTTATAAATGACTCATCCATAGACTTCACTTCAATGGAAATCAATACCAAAGATACTAATTTAGTAGATATAAAAGCGATACTAATAACGCTTAAAGTCATTTCGTTAATAATAAACACGTCAGAGGTAAACACCAACATAACGACTGCCACGTAGCTCAATATCTTAGGTATAAATCCGTGACGAAATTTCTTACTAGTTATTGGCTCTCCTATTTTCTTGGATTTCCAAATACCGAAATAAGTATCTATGATTGTAGCGAGTGCCACCAAAAGGATTATGCCCTTAATAGGGGCGAAAAACAATATTACCGCCCCTAGAATTGTACTAAAATATATTTTCATTGATGCCTGCAAATGTATGGTCTGGTGTTTTTGGCGACACTTCTTGCTTATACTTTGGTGGCTCTTCTGCACTCCATAGAATGTCTACCAAATAGCCGCTTATAATAGTGCTTACCTCTGTATCTTCGTTGTATGAACATTTAAGACCTAGCTCTACTATTGAACCATCTTTGAAAGACTTGTTACCATCTTCATCTGTGGCGTAGTGCTTAGATAATGTTTTGAGCATTGCAGCTCGTGTTTTAAATTCGTATCTTAGGTGTGTCATATTGTTGTTAGTGCTGCCATTTGTGTATCTGTAAGAATATTAAATATTCCTAATCCTTTAACTTTTCCATAAAATGGAAAATTTCCTGACCCACCGTCAAAACCAAACCTATTTAACGTATTTGCGGTAAAAGTAGTACCAGAAGTATCAGTAAGAACTTTTACGCCATTTACAAAAACACAAAAATCATTAAGTTTATACTTGAAAGCTATTTTATTATTTGCGGTTATATCATCAAGAGTTACTGCAAAATCAGTGGAAACACCAGAAGAATTTATTACATAAAACTGCAAAACGTTTGCATTCACACTTACATTTTGTATAAGAATCCTATTAGATGTGGTGCCGTCACTTAATGAAATTCTTCTATTTGAACCTCCTGACGACATATCCCATTGTATTTCAAAATACAAAACTCCTTCTACTGAATTAATAACAGAAGATAGTCCGCTTGTACTGCTTGAATCAGCCGTTCTTGTAACCGTGCTGCCTACTGTGGGTGTGTAGGATGTAGCGTATGAGCCTGATTCTAGTTGAGCTGCGAATATATCAACTCCCGAAGTGCCATTACCTGTGTAACTGCGACTTGTTCCATTTGCAATTTTTATTAAAATATCAAAACTACCGCCCGATGTGCCTACCGTGAAGGTGTTTGAAACCCTATAATATCCATTTAATAAATCAATAACTTTTACTTGATTAAAATTAACTAAAATAGAACCATCTAACAAATTTACTATTGAATAGTTGTCAGCACCACTACCACCATTCCCCGACGCCATTCTCGTTCCTGCAAAAGCAATGGCTATATTTCTATCGCTTGATTTAAAATAAGCTGAAAGTGTGTAGGTTTCACCATTACTCACGGGTACTGATGGGGTTATTTCATGCGAGCCATTACTAGTATCCTCCAACAACTTAAATGCCCCTGTTGGGCTGTCCGCACTCGGTGAGGTTTGCCCACTTACAACCGTTGCACCTGATTTTGTCCAATATGCATTACTAAAGTCCTCAGAATAAGTAATTAAATTTATTCTTTGTGGCTCAAATAAATACTTACCGCAACCGCCGCCAGTAAAGTCTAAACGTGGCTCATTGATTGCTACGCTTTCAATTAGTCCATCAGCATTTACTCTCGTGCCTGTTGTGCTACGTGAGAATGATAAATCTCCGCTGCCGTCACTTGGCACTACACTATATAGTTTACTAGCCTTATAACCGCTAGGTATCATTGCTAGACTTACGTCATCTAATATACCTATTTTATTAAGCCTATTTAATTCAGAAGTCACGCACCCTTCACCCTCCATAGTGCCACCGTCAGCGACTACTCGCTTACGGAATACACTAGCCAACAAAGCCCCTAGACTAAGACCTAAGACTTTGCCATATTGAAACCCAAAGCCAAACATTAAGAGCCTCCTTTTATAGCGAACCCTGAACCGCTTGTAAACGTTGCTGCTGTGATAAATTCCCCATTAGGTGCTGCTATAATCATACCAGCAGATAATGCCTTAGAGCCTATGCCTATGCCTGCAACGAGGTCTGTACCATTAGAGCTTACCATTGTAGCTATTACCGCCTCCTCATTGATTACTATATAAATATAGTTGTCCGTAATTGTGGCACTGGCTATGGCTGCTGATGAATCTACGAACTTCTGTCCGTTTCGTGCGATTAATAAATCTGTTTGCGTACTCATATTATTTTTATTTTAAATTGTTTTTAATTTCTTACTGGTATCTTACATCTAGCATATCCGTAGCTAGTACTCAAACTCATATTAATCGAAGCCCCTGAATATAGAGAATCGAAACGCTCCGTAAAAGGTTGTATGCTCCAAGTCTTATTTAGGACTACGTGCAAGTCCTTGTCTGACCAACTCGCCTTATTGAAGTTCTCAAATATGCTCATTATGTCTAAGGCTATAAGACTGCACTCATTCTGCACGCTCACCTCGTTACTCTCAGTATTTAGCTCTGTAACGTTGTCGCACAAGAACATATCTATTGAGTAGTCTATTCCATTAAATCCGTTTGGGCTTATGTTTGCCACATCATAGATAAGATAGCTCCCTGAAGGTGTCTTAGTCAAGTCTATATCAAATATATTACCTTTTAGGACAGTATTTATTTGAGGATGCTCGCTTGCTATCCCTTCCATTATTGTCACTAGGTTTTTTATGGTTAAACTTTTCAAGGTATTTCTTTAATCTATCGGCTTTTAAACTATGAACTGGCTTCTCCATTGTGTATCTTGCTCAGGGTATACCACATCAACGCCACTTGGGGGAGTAGCGTATAGTGGATAATTGGCATCATTTTCTTTTAAGAATAGTTTTAATTTTCTTCTGTAAAAATCGGCATTATCTTTGAATATATTCTTCGCAGTTATCAACTCGCTTTCCGCAAGAGGACTAAAGCCATCACCTGACTTTGTGCCTGCTCCCTTATTGGTTAGTTTGTACGTTCCTATACGTGTATATTTATGGCATACCTCCCACTTCAAAGCATCTCTTAAATAGTCTTTGATTAATGTCTCATTTGCTGATGATACTGTGCCTGCTTTTATCTGAGCTAGTACTTCATCAAACAATGCAGAGCCTAGTATAGGTCTTACAAATGTATTTTGAGTACTATCAATCAAAGGCTTTAAGTAGCCATCGTCTACGTTGTAATGTAGTACCGTATTTTCTTTAGTAAAAGCTGGGCTTATTATTAATATCATTTTTTCTTTACTATTACTTGCTCCCAAATATGACGGCAAAAAGGTATTGAGATATCAGTTCCTTTTCTTCTGTACCACCCTCCACGAGCTAACCAAACGTCTGTTACATCAGCAAAGCCGCTAGACTTCATGTCGTTTCTACGAACCTCAATTTCTTTCTTGGTGTATAGCTTCTTTTTAGCTACCATCTTACGGCAGAAGTCTCTTGATGTACTCCCTTGCTTTAAAGCAGGTGCAGACTTTCTTAGTACATATCTATACTTAACTTCTGTCTCAGGTATATCAATACTTTTTGCTACCTTATCACCTAATGGAGTAAGCTCTATTTTGCTCCCTTCTATCTCTATCAAATTTGAAGTAGAGAGTATATTTATTGATCCTAATAATTGGCTAAAATCTAAATCTAGTAGCTCAGATATTCCACTTGCAGCTATTAATGGATTTGTAAGTATAGCCTTTAAGACTTTCTGAATGATAGTCTGCTCCTCTGTGGCGAACTCGATAGGGCTGCCATCATTGTCATAGCAAATATCAAACGCATCTACTACATCATAATCACTCTCACTTACTCCGATGTCATTAAATAGGTGGCTTATGTCCTCATCATCTGAGAAGTGGCTGCACATACCAATATTTGTACTCCCATCGTCTAAGAACTTACTAGCCGCCTGCTCTGATAGTCTTAGGAACTCGACTAAGAACGCAAGCCCTTGCCCTCTCGTTAGTACCTCAGTTTTCACTTGCTCCACAATAGACAAGGCACTTGCTATTTGAGCACCATTATAAGATGCGTCTTTTTGTGCTGCCTCCTCATCTACTTCGCCCTCTATTATCTGCGGAGCTTCTCCTTCTTGCGTAGGTTGTACCACGCTAGTCTTGTCGTCATCTAATTTTAAGCCACTCTGCTCGTTTATTAATTGTCTTATCTCATTACGGTTCAAGTTAGCTAGTATAATGTCGCTAGTGAGGTCTATGGTATCAATGGGCTTCAGTGGTATTATTTCAATGCTCGTATTTTGTATCTCTAAAAAGGCTAATTTTTTTACAGTTCTAAGGATAGTGTTTTGTCTCTCTTGGATATAAGTATTAGTGAATATCTCATAAGCTAAATCAAGCTCATTTCTCGCCCCCATTTGCCCAGCCTCTTTTACTCCAAAAAGTATTGGATTAGTTACACGGTGTCCTATAAATATAGACTCTTTTACTCGGTTACTCATACCAATATAACGCTCGTGCAAATCGTTACCATTCATAGAGTGAATCTCTGATGAGTTCTCTTTTGATGGTGAAAATAAATGTACTATTTTGTTGCCAGTAGCCTTACCAAACTTTTCTTGAAATGCTTTTTCAAATGCATCGCTCTCTTCTTTGGTTTCGGGGGAGCCGTTGTTGTGTTGTATTAGCGTACCTCCTACAAATCCATTGGTAACCTCATTTAGCCAGTAGTCTCCTATCTGTACATCAGTCTTTATCTCAGCAAGTGAGCCTACATACACGGGTAATGGGTAATATTTGAAGTTTGGACGGTAGTCTGTGTGGTATATTACACCTCTTTTTTGGTTCGGGTCTGTTGGTCTATACTTTTCAAGGTGCTTTATGTCAGGCCTTGAGTTCCTTACTCCCTTTTCTGTAATCCAATCGTCAGAATATTGCAAGCTTCCATCTAGTCCTAGTCGTATATTAGCAAAATCTAGGTGGTGGTATTGGTTTCCTGCCGTGGTTCTTATTACTTCAATAGCATAACCGTTAAAAAGTTCGTAATCTAAGCATAACCGCTTCATTAAACTAGTCCAATCCTCATCTATATTGGCAGAACTTAGCCATTTTTTAGCTGCTAGGTCATCACTATCAAGTCCATTCCCTACAATATAGCCTACTTTCCCATTAATTATAGCGTTGTGAGTAGAACTATCGTTGTATAAATCTATGAGTTCAAAGGGATATAGGTTATCCGCACCAAAATAAACTATGTTTTGGCTCTTTTTTTCTAAGAATTGCGGCACTTCTGCGGATGCAAACTCTGTGACTATTGGAAAATTACTCATAAATTATAGTTTCTTGTGTATCTGTGTACGAATATACGACCTCAGACTCTTGTTTTAATCTTAATATGCCTCTCTGTATAACTATTCCAGTCGTACCGCCAGAGGTTGTGGCGTTAATAATTGAATATGGATAGTCCCCGTTATTCGGCAAAGCTATTGTAGCGTTTGCAAGGTCTTGTATGCCCTCTATTAATGTAAACGATACATACCTATCATTCACGCTAGATGGTGCAGCTAAGGTCACGTCTACGGTGTACTCAGAGCTTTTAATGGTCATAGTATAATAGGGGTCGACAACCTCATTAGAGATGTTGCAATAAATATAATTGGTCGTATTTTTTTCTATTATGTCCATTTTTGAATTAAAAAAAGCCCACCACATAATGCAGTGGACTTATAAAAAAAACTATTTTTTTAAGCTGGTTGAAATGCAGTCTCAGAAGTAACTAAAGTCAAAGGCTCGGACTCCTGAGCTTGAAAAGAAAGGGAGTACCCATTTCTATCTCCTAAAGCCGTTCCAGTTCCATTGTCTCCAGCGGTTAGTCTTGCACCATTCACTTCTCCCATTAACCAATATGTTCCATTATTATCCTTGATAATTATAGAGAGCTTGGCTCTTGCTAACATTTTGACCTCATTACGCTTTGCACTGTCCATCTTATTCAAGACGTAAGTACAAGTTTGGTCAAAAAAGCTTGTTCCGTTCTGGTCATTCACGGTAGGGTTGTCATTCATTACAGAAGCAGCTCCCTGAGCGTTGGTAGTTTCGTACTTAAAGTACGCTAGACCCGTGCCAGTTATGGCAGACGCTTCACCAGTGGCGTTTTTAGCTACTGCAAAATCGGTTGGCATATTAGCAAACCAAAATTCAGCGATACCACCAGTGCTATCATTACATCCTACTGCAAAGCCAGTTGTTAGTTCACACGCCATAGATTAAGAAGCTAGTGTAAATTCAACTATCTCATTAGGGTAAGCAACTTGCAAACCTCTTTTGAATTTCACTCTGTAGTAAACCTTATCGTCTTTCTTGTCGTACCACATATCAAACTCCTCTTCATCGTTTTGTAAATCAAAACCTAAGATAAAGTTTTCCTGAGTACCTAAGAACATTCTATTTGTCCCGTCAAGTCCAACAACTCCTACAAGTTTAACGTTCTTCCCTACTACCTTAGTAACGTAATCAGTCCACTCAGTAGCATCTACATTGAATAGATTTTTTGCATTTAAAGTATCTACATACTTGTCAAAGTTATCTTGTCCAATAAACAATACTTGGTTAAGTGCAGACTTTAATTTTGCAGGTCTTGCATTACATATATCCTTCACAAGAGTGTCAATGTTTCCACTCGCTCCTGATGTGATTGCAGTTGCAGCGGTAGCGTTTCCATCTACGGCAGTAGTCGCAGCGTCAATAGTCTTAATCAGACCATCATATCTATTGATATATACGTTTGCACTCCCAGTGTCTCCTTGCCAGTCAGCAGTCTCATTCTGCTCCATTATAGTAGAGAGTATGCTAGTAGCTATTTCAGCCTCAAAGCTCATAGACTCAGTTTCTGAGTTACCTGCTGCAAGTAGCATTTGTGTATATTTAGGAATTAAATCCTTCATACAAAAACCACTGTAATAAGTTATTTGCCCTACTGTGATATTTCTATCTGTAAAAGCTACACCTCCTGATGCTGATGGTGAACAACCGCTACCATCTTGCGGAAAGGCAGTTACTGCCAATAGGTGAATTGCGTCTGTTTTCTTAACTCCTGATTGAAGCGTGAAATAGTCGCTTGACGTCTTCTCAAAATACAATCTTGAGATGAGGTCGGTACTGTTTTGGTCAACGTAATCCGTTAAACCTGATACATCAAAACTCATTTTTATTTATTTATTTATTATTAATTGCTCTAATTACTGCTCCCATCTTAGCCGCTTTCTCGGCTCTTGTGATTGCTTTAAACTCTGTCGGCTTGCTTGCAGTAGATACTTCGCTCTTTGCGATTTCTTCCAACTCAGTGCCTACCTTTGAAAGTGTTGCTTTGAACTCTTCTTTCATTTCTTCCTTTGCTGCCACTACTGATGCAAGCTCTAATCTTAAAGCCTTGTTGTCAGCGTTTACAGTATCAAGTGATGCAGTAAAAGCCTCAGCATACTTTGCCATTGCTTTTTCTATAAGTCCGTTAAGCATTTCAGAGGTAAACTCATTGTCTACTTCTGCATCTACTACTTCCTCACCTACTACCTCAATACTTACTACAAGACCGCCAGCAGTCTCTATAATAGTACCGTCAGATACTTCGTGAATACCATCAGGAGCAGCTACTTCACCTTCTGGCAATACTACTGTAAGAGCAGTGCCTTCGGTTAGTTCGCCTTCCCATTTTACAATCGTACCATCTACAAGCGTAGATTCACCAAAGTTCTCTTCGGTTGGCACTTCCTCAGTCTCCGCTTCTGCAAAAACTGATTTAAGCGTTTTTATCACGCTTTCTAGATTTATTTTATTCATTGTTTTAAATTTATACGGTTCTAAGTCAAACACCCCCTCAACACTAAAGCCTTTTAAAAGACCATCTTTCTTAACCTTTGCCCAAGCCTCGTCATTATCTACTTTTGCAGCGATAAACCAAGTACCATCTGCTACGTTTTCAAAACCAGAAGGAGCTGAGATACCAAGCTCGGCATCGGTTATAAATGATTGATAGATATATACACCATCAAGTATCTTAAATGAGTTGTGTTGCTCGTTAAAGTTGTTGTGCTTATTCTCCTTGAATAGCTTTTGAACGAGTGCTTTGATAGTTTCTTTTTTGAATATAGCGTAATACTCACCTCTTTCATCTCTTCGATATATAGGCAAATCGGGTATCATTGCAGCACCCATTACTATTCTCTTCTCTTCATTGATTACTTCAAACTTATGGTTTGCGAATGCTTGATAGTTTAAACCTATGGCAGGAGTATCCACAAGGGCAATAGCTTGAAGCCCTTCGACATCTTCGCTCAGTTTAAATTCAATTAAAGGTAAGTCCACTACTTATATGTACCAATGTATGGATATATGGGCAAATGAGGCCGTTAGCTATTGGACTACTACCGCCCTAGAGTAAATGCCTTCTACATTTCTGGTAACGTTCCTTATATCCGTCTCCGTTACTATGACCTTAGTCGCTTGTTGACCCGTATCTACACTTGGATTTGCGAACCCTCTCGGTTGGTTGCCTGCGTTGTTGCCTGATAAACTTAATGGGGGTGTTGAGCTTCCTCCTCCATTAAATTGTGTTTTTGATATAGTGGCTATTTGTGCCGCCCCAGTAGCCGCCACAATCCCAGCTTCCAAAAACTGAGCTCCCGTAGCTAATTTTAAAGGGTTGCCACCTGCCGTCAATGCGTTCGCCACACCGACAGATGTAGATATTATGGCTTGGCCTATTCCAAACGCTTTATTTAATTTAAACGCTTTCCTTTGGCTTTCTTCGTCTCCTTTAGCAAACGCGGTTACCAATCCACCAAGTGCGTTTAGCGTGCTTAAAGCTAATTCTACCCTTTGAGTTTGTAGTTTTTTGTCATTGTCATTTATCCTTTTATTCTGCTCAGACGTTTCATTTATTAAATCTGCATTCGCTTTTATGTTCGCTTGTCTACTTGCTTCCTTAAATTGGTCTAGTGCTATAATCGCGTCAATCTCTGCCTGAGTGCCTGCGTTTGCCAATTCTACTATACCCTCAAGTCTTAGCATTTCATCCTGCATTCTGTTCTCCTCAAGCTCCTTGATAGCTTCCAAAGATTTAACTTTGTTGTCTATCATTTCAGCATCGAATAAGGCTCTTGCATACGCTAAGTCAGACTCACTCTGACCTAGTGCCGCATTCATTTGTAAAAGCTCTCTATTAAGGCCTAAGTCATTTACTTTGTTTTCAGACCTAAGACCTTCGACTTGTGCAAGTACTCCTGCTTCGTTTGCCAACGCATTAATCAGGGCAACTTCTGTCTCTGTATTTTTGTTTTTATTTTTTTGAGCCTGAGCATTATCGACCTGCAAAGCTGCTTGTGCCAACATAGCCTTTTGTTGCTTTTCCAATACCAAGCCAAGCTCATTGTTTGCATTTATCCTATCAGTGATACTATTCCTTTCTTCATCTCTTATTTGTCTTTGCTTCTCTGCCTGTCTATCATACTTTTCTACTAGTAACCCTTGCCGTGCTGCTGCTATTTCAGCGGATTTAGCTAGTTCTACGTTTGTTTTTGCTTGCTCTATTGCAGCGGTCACGCTTATCTTAGAAATACCCTCAGTAGCTATTGCCACTACCCCACCTATTTCACTAGCTGCCTTGCCTAAGTTTTCTACTATATTTTTGCCTGCATCTGCTGCGTCTACTGCCGTCTCTTTGATTGCTAATGATGTCTCTGCAATCCCTGCCGTTAGCTCTTTTATTTTAGCCTCATCACCTCCTCCAAAAAAAGACTTTTCCCATCCTAGTTGTGCCTGCTCTATGGCTAATTTTATACTAAAGAATGATAGTTTTAGCGGTGTGATTGCTATGGTAAGCAAGCCCACAACTACGTTTTTGAGTCCATCAAATCCGTTTGAGGCTTTTGATACTTGCTCCACCGCCCCAACTAATGCACTCACTACATCTCCCATCACTATACTGATAGTCTCAGTAACTTTTGAGAAGGTGTCAATCACCTTTTGATTACTGCTAAGAGCATCAAACAGAAACTTAAGACCTGCCACTACCAAGCCGATACCCATAGCCTTAAACGCAGTACCTACCGCCTTTACGCCTTTGTTAAGTATCCCGCTACCTTTTGCAGCATCTTTTTGAGCTTTGCCAGTTTCCTCAAATCCTTTCTTTGATTTGCCTACTTCCTTATTTAAGTCGCTCATTGACTCCTCAGCTTTTTCGACTACGTGACCAAGGGCAATAAACTCATCACTGCCATCGTCACCCATCTCCTTCATTTGCTTCTTGGCTATATCAAGCTGCTCATTTAACTCTGCTAAGGTAAGTCCTCCCCCTTGTATATTGATGAGTAATTCTAAGGCTAATTTTTTCGCTGACATTATATCGTAATTATTCTATAGATTAATTGTATGTTTAAAGTAGTAGTGCCACTAAGGAACTCCATATTTGTAGCAGAGGTAAGATTAGCACCTTCGCCAAAAGGTAGCGTAGTAGGTGCATTCGAGTTGATAGTCATAAGCCCCGTTTTATTATTTGTATTAAAAAAAGTGCTAGGTATGTCTGCAAAAGAATAACCAAGAGTCTCAGATACTAAATCCACCTTATACCCAACTGTAGCAGATAAGCCATTGAGTCTTATGTACCCTCTAGTTATTTCATAAAATTGATTAGAGGCAAGCTCTGGGAGTATAGGCAAAGTGCTTGTGAGTCCTTCGAGTACAGAAGTAGGCAGATTTATATTGAGCAAATTGTCTACATACAAACCATTGGCATACACTTCTCCAGTAAATACATCTTTTGCAGGCGTGTTTATAAATGTAGTAGGGTTAATCACCCCAGAGTTACCTTGATACCTTGGGAGTAGGTCACCATTATCAAACGTCCCTATGCCACCCTCAGCAGGACTTACCGTTCCTGCAAATAATGTTTGAGGCTCTGACTTTAAAAATAGGCATTTTGTACTATCTTTTCTAGTAACATCGTAATCTTCTATCTTTAGCAGTCGCCAATAAGCACCGTCAATGTAGTATTTTTTTCTGAAAGTAAAATTATGATAGTCAAATGGTCTTAATGAGATGTAACACTCTAGCAGTTTAGAGTCCTTGTCTGTTATTTCTTTGATATTATTACTCCAAAACAAGTTAAAGCAGTTGTTGTTTGGGTAATCAATCACATTTCCACCTGTATAACTAAAGTCATAATAAAGATTTTTAGGCACACCCCAGTTTAAATCAAATGTAGGAGCATAAGGATTGTCTAAATGCCCTGCATAAGGGTAGTTATTGTAGCTAAATGTACTAGCAGTCGGGCTTTGTGCGTATAGCTTCCAAGGCTTAACAGTTGGAAGCAGTCCGCCGACATATAAAATTCTAGCTTTTCCAGCCGTTTCACTCCTAAACCCGTCATTGC
>Ga0222645_101083_pt1 | contig 12978 bp, 9 predicted proteins | sample AntAcemetagen292_FD_179881 | JGI IMG/M metagenome (GOLD analysis project Ga0222645, IMG submission 179881) | Saline water microbial communities from Ace Lake, Antarctica - #292 | ecosystem: Environmental > Aquatic > Non-marine Saline and Alkaline > Saline | place: Antarctica: Ace Lake | collected...
GCTTGAAAATCTCATCCCCTCCCTCGGCGCAGTACAGATCGGAAAAGTCGCCGTGCACGGACCCGGTGTCCCCGTCGTGGTCTCCCCGCGACTGCGCGCCCCCCAGGGCCCCGCTTCGGCCTCCGTCGAACCGCGGCGGCGAGTTCGTGGTCGCTCCGGAAGCGCACACCTCCGCTAGCGCGTACGCCCCTCTGGACACGTTCACGAACCGCACGTCCTGCGAAAGCCGGCTGTACACGGTGTTACTCGGCGTGCGCCCGCCGAGCTTCACCAGGTTTTTACGCTGAATCACACGCACCATCTCCGAAACTTGCAGGCCGTCTCTGCCCGCGTCGAGAAGAAGGTGCCGGCACGCGTCCGATAGGGACTTGAACGGAGGCGACCCGGTCGGGTCGTACGTGCCGAACCCTGGGGCGTGGACGGACTCGCCGTGGCCGTAGATGGGGGACCCGGTGTTTGCGCCGGCGCCCACACGGTTGGAACCGCCGAACTCGACGCCGGCTGAAAAATCCCCCGGGCCAAACCCGCTGTCGCCGCGCACCGACCGGCGCGGCGACGCGCACGCGGAGCCCGCCTCAAGGCGCGCTATTGTCGCGTGCCCGACTCGCGGGCCGTGCGACAACGGCTGGGTTCGTACAAACTGGCCGTTCTTAAAAACGCTCGCGGTGAGGTCGGACAAACTGGTGCCGCCTCCGTCGGCGCCGCGAGGTACACCGCGCGGCTCGGAAGTCACCGCCGAGGACAGCGCGGCGCCGCGAACGAGCCACGCGCCCGCGGTTCCCGTGAACGCCCATCCCCGCCTAATACCCGACACCTTCGCGCCCCGTTTCTGAAACATATCCCTCGCCCATACCTGGCCTTGCGAGTCGCTAAACACGACCACGTCCCGGTTCGTGCCAGCGCCGGTTCCATGCCCCGCGGGGAGCGCGACGGTTATTTTTTGCCGATCCGCGTCGTCGCCCGTGGACGCACATTTCACCACAACCCCCTCGGTCCAGACTTTGTTCAAAAACACGTCAACCTCCTCGCCGAGAGTACGGCCCTCCACTGGAAGTGAAACAGAAGGAGGGCACGGGCGCACGCGCTTGGCCAGCGCCCCGAGGGTGAAGGTTTCGGGGACGGGGGCGGGGTCGTCGTGTTCCTGCGGGCGACGCGCGATTGAAAAAAAGGTTAGTTTTGTTTGTACTGGAAAACACCGCGTATGGGTCGGATCGAGTTCGGGAGGGGAGTCCTTGGTGGTCGTCGGCGTGTCGTCCCAGGGGAGATTCGACGGTGTCGTGATGCGTGGGGTGGTGCCTTGACGTACCGTGTCGAGTTTGATGGTCACGGATTCGCCCTCCGCTACCGCAACCACGGTCGCGGCCCGCCACTCCCCGCCCCGGCCGATGGTCGGGTCGTAGACGCATTTCCCGAGCATCTCCACGGCGAGGCCGGGGGTGTAAAAAAGCGCTTTCGCCGCGCTGCATCCGGACACCTCGGAGTCGGACGGGTACTTGCGTTTGCGGTTGGCGCTCTGTTTGCGAAAGGAGGGTTATCGTGGGACGCGTTAGCAACGAAACTGGACGCGGGGAACGGGAGCTCGCGACGAAGGCGAACGCGCGGAAGCCGGCGGTGTCCGAGCATTGACATTCACGGGAAACGACCATCGGCGAAACGCGCTGGTGTGTTTTTGGAAAGACGCGACGCGAGATTTCAAGAAGACGCGGGGGTGGGGAGGGAACACGGGACGGACCTGGAAACCCGTGCGCTCGGAAACGAAGCTCTCCAGGGCGCCGGTATCTGTGCCAGGCAGGGGAAGGTTCGGGACACGCGTCAGCGCGGGAAGGGGGAACCGCGCGCGCGCGAGCGGGGGCGCACCCGCGTTGTCTCAAATCGGCCAAGCACGCGTGGTTCTTTAATTTGGGGCACGCGAGGCGAAGGAAGCCGCGCGCGTCTTGACGCGCGTTTCGCGAAACGACAGAAACGCGGCGCTTGGGAACGTATCGGGAATGGACGTACCCGTGCGCAACGCGTACGTCGCCTTGCACACGAGCGAGAAGTTGGAATCTGCGACGAAGACGGGGTGTTGGGTGGGTGTAATAGGTCAGCGGGTGACTCCGTGCGCGCGCGGTGCGTTTGGGGTGCATTCTTTTCAAGGGGTCGTGGGGGAAGGAAGAAGGCGCGCGCGCGTACCTTTGGAAAGCTGCCCCACGATTGTGTTCGCGGGTGTGTTGCCACCGAGCTTCGCGAGACCGCCGTCGCGGATGTGGTGCACGATCTCCGCCACCTGGTGCGCGGGGAGGGAAGGGGGGAGGGAAGAAAACTGAACACCGGCGAGAGAGCAGAGAGGACGGCTTCTTGAATTTTGCGAAGAGGGGGTGCACGGGGTGCGTGAGCGCGGCGGTGCGAACGCGCGCGGACGTACCGTCAGACCTCCCGGCCCCGCGTGTTTCAGAACTTCGTAGCACGCGTACTTGATCGTCCCTTCCTTAAACGGAGCGGAGCCTTCGTGGTCGCCGACGTGCTCGCTCATCGCACGGGACGTGCCTGGTTTTCTAAACCGTGGTGGAGCCGTCGCGATGCGGATTCCCGTGTTGCAGCGTGTGACGCGCGTCGCCGAAACGTGCGACGCGAACGCCGGTTTCGCGAACCGCCGCGCGTTTAAGCGAGTTCGCGGAGGGAAGGTACGGTTCCACACACTTTGCGCGCGTGCGCGCGTGCGAAGAAGTGCCGCGCGCGAGATCCCGGCGCGCACAAAGGGTTCTTGGGAAGCGGTCGCTCTTTCTCAGAATGTTTTTAATCTCTTTGATGTTTTAGTTGACGGTTCGATTAAGGTCGTTTTGTTTGTATGAGCAAACAGTTAGAACTTATTTTGGTTTCGGAGTTTAATGGCAAAAACTCCGACATTAAGTTTGCGAGGCGATTTGAATTCTCGCTGTCACTTTTTCCCGACTGCTCTGCACCTGCCTCTGCAGCAAAATAACCAAAAAAATGAGAGCTGGAGTTGTTCTCGTGAAGCTCGCGTGACTTGAGACCTCTTCAAAGGCACCTTGCGGGTCGAACCACCGTTGCGTGGGTCAAATATTAATTCTCACCGCGAAATTGACGCGTCACCTCGGCTGAATGCTCGGCACCTCGAGAATCGTATTCTATTCGCAGAATCGTAAATTCGCAAAATCTCCGACCTTTGTAAACGGAAACCATAAGCTGATCAGAGGGGCACGCCCCGCGCCACTCCCTCCCTCACCAACGCAACATGTCTGCCGTGTCATGCTCCGCCGTGTTCGGCCGAACCGTCTCGACGCCCGCGAAGGTACGTCACGCGTCGCGAGAGCGCGATTCCGCTCGATTGCCCTCGGCACCTCAACACGGTGGAAGCGCGGACCAAACGTCGTTTGAACCTTTGCCTCATCCCTATTTCGCGCAACCTCGTCTGACCCGACTCCCTTCCCGTTCCTGACACCACACAGGGTCGCCGCATGGTCGCGAAACGCGTCGCGGTCAAGGTTCAGGTACGATTTTTTCCCACCCCCAAGCGTTCGCGTGGTAGGAGTAGTTACGTTTGGGTGTTGCCGATAAAGTAACAACGAAGTCGCAAACTAACAACACATCCTTCGCGCCCGCCACGCCCGCCACGTCCCAACCTCCACAGGCTTCCAAAGACACGTCCCCCGTGAACCTCCCCGTGACCCTGGCGGTGACCACCGCTGTGGTCATCGCCCTGACCGGTGGCGTCCCATACGCGCTCGCGTCCGACCGCGTGTTGTCCCCGTCCGAACCGGGGTACATCAAAGATCTGCGTGTTAACCCGGGCAAGTACGAGGCGTACGCGGCGGCGCAGGAGGCTATCGCGAGGCTGCCCAAAGCCCCCGCGATGGGTGTGGCGAAGAAACCGGCGCCTGCAAAGGCGGTCAAAGCTGTCCCCAAAACGGAGAAACAAGCGAAAACGCCCGTTCTCAAAACGGCCCAAAAGAAGGCGCCTTCGGTGAAGCCGCCGTCGCCGCAGCCGCGGCCCGGCGCGCGCGCCGCGGCGGCCGCGCCGGTTATGGAACCGAAACCGAAATACGTCAGCAGCAAAAAAGAAGTCGTGACGAGTAAGTTCGGCGGTATTGGCGAAACCGCGGTGTTCGGGTCACTGGTCACTGCGTTGTTCTTCGTGAGCACCAAGAATGACGAGTTCGTTCCGACATCGACTGGCGTGGCTAAAACCGGGACGTCCGCGAAGAGCGACGCCAGCGCAAAAGCAAACGCGGCGGTTGCCCCCGATTCGGTCGCCGCTCCCGCGAACGCCACGGAGGCGCAGGCGTGGATCAACACCTGGAGAAACGCGAGCCTTGCGGAAGAAGGCGAGAAAGAGGCGGGTTTATACGCCGCGGAAGCTGCGCAAGCCAACGGCAAAATCGCGCAAAAGTGGATCGATACCTGGGTCGTCGCCACGGCCACGGACCCGGAAGACGTCGACGCGAGCCGGAGGTACGCGGACGAAGCCGCGGCGGCGAGGGCGGCGGATGCGCAGCGGTGGATCGACGACTGGTCGGAAGCAGTACGAAACAACGCAGTCGTCGCGACGAAAAAGCAGACCGGTCTGTTCGCCAAGCTCGGCGCCAAAATCGGCGGGTTGTTTAAATCAGGGAAGAAATAGGGCGACCGCGCGTTTCGACAAAGACGACTCCGAAAGCGACTCGCTCGGGAAGAAAGGAAACAAATAGACCGGAAAGAAAGTAACAACGTAACAGTATCAATATCACTAGATTCCTTATGTACAAACGACGCTATGGTTCCTGTGCGGGATCGTGGTTTTCGTCGTCGTACCCATCCGTTGGGGTTTGTACCGTGTTGATCGAAACGAAACCCAACGCGGGTTCGTCGGTCACAACCGTTTCGTCGCCCCGACCCTCCGGGAACCCTCGCTCGCGCCTCGTGGCGACCGCCTCGAGCGTCTCCGGCTCGTCCCCCATCCCGTTGCGCGAGCCGTACTTGAACGACCGTTTTGGAGAGTCGTCGTGTGTCCCACGGAACGGCGAAACAGCGCGACCGCCCCCCGCCCGGGGCGACGCGCCGACGTCGGTTCTGATTCCTCCACTTCTTTCCGAAGAACCCACGGAGGGCGAGCGCTCGACGCTCGCCTGCCGCGCGCTGGTTCTTCCCCTCCGTCCATTGTCCGGGGTCCGACCCCCTCCGGATGAAAAATACACGCTCTCCTCGCCTCCACCACCAACCGGGGTTCCCAGACCGATTTTCCCGTACACCCGCGTGCCCCTGGTGTAGCTCTTCGGCGTCGCCGCGTCCGCGTACGTGCCGTGCAGTTCCTTCCGCGCCGCTTCGCGTTCCAGCCGCCGTCGCTCCGCTTCCAGTACGTTCGTGCGCACCGCGTCGTCGCGCATTTGCGTTCGCAAGTACGCGATGTGGTCCGCTTTCGCGGTTTCCCGGTCGATTTTCTGCTGCAGCTTGAACCGGTAATGCGCGTCTTTTTTGGCTTGCGCCTCCGCCTTGAAACGCCGGTCCTCCGCCACGAGCTGCCGCTCCGTCGCCGTCATCGCCTTTTGGAAATTCAACCCAGCCATGTGCTCCAGCACCTTCTCCGTTTCGGTTTCCATGTGCTGCTTGATTCTGTCTTCTTTCTCACGCTGTTTCCGCCGCGCCTCGTTGTACGTGAACTGCCGGAACGCTTCCCTCTCGTCAAGCCGCCGTCGCTCCGCCTCCGCGTCAACCGCCCTTTCGCCTTCGTCCAACTCGCGCTGGCGCTCGTTTCGGGAATCTTCTTTGTCCAGGATGTTGCGAATGCGGCCATACAGCCGGTCGTCCGCCCTTGACCTGGCGAGGTCGATTTTCGCCTGGAAATCATCTTTAGCAGCCTTTGTCAACACCCGGTCGTGTTCGTCTCGGATTCGTCTCAACTCCGTACGGCGCGCGTCATCCGCTTCCATCGCGCGTCTCATGGCGTCAACCTTTTCGCGTTGCCAGTCCAAAATCCCCCGCGTCTGCGCTTGGTACGCCTCTTTCTGTCGAATCTTCTCCTCCATTTGTTCCCGCATCTCGCGCTCCGCGATTCGATCAAGGCGCCGTTTCTCCGCCGCGAACGCGTCGATGCGTAAGCGTTCCTGTTTCGCGATACGCGCGCTTTCCGCTTTTTCAAACTCCAACCGCCGCAACTCGGCTTTGGTTTTCTCGTAGTTATCCCGGTCCTGTTTTTTCACCGCTTCGCGCTTCTCCTGAGCCTTGCTTTCAATGTAGGCTTCACTCTCACCGGTCTTGTATTCGTTTCTCTTTTGCAGTTCGTGTTCCTTCGCGAGGTTGGTTTGGTGCGTCCTTTCCCAGTGCCGCGTTTTTTCGTGGAACCGCTCGTTGCGGTGCGAGCTGATTTGAACGCTCATGCTGTTGTTCGCGGCCACGACCGTGGATTCCACGTGCGCCATCTTCCCCTTCGCGGGCCGGAACTCGTTCAACGCGTCGCGTTCCGTGAACGAATAACGCAACTCTTGGAGTGTTTGCAGCAACGTGACTCGCTTGCGCACCGCGTGCTCGTACCGGAGTCGCCATATCTGTTCGTCGATGGAATCGTCAACGTGATCCAGGATATCAACCACGCAAAGGTCGTACGCCGTGGGATCCACGCCTAGCTCCAGACAGGCCTTGATGCTTCTCGGTGAGTTGATTTTCGGAACCGGCTGGTGCAGCTTTAATGTCTCCACGTTGTCCAGCGTGACCGCCGGTTCGTTGGAAAACCACTGCACCCGCTGCACCGCAGGCGCCGTCACGTTCCGCACCCACAAGTTTTGTTTCTTCACATCCGCGCTGAACGGCACGCGGGGTTTAATCTTCTTTGGCGGGCGGTACTTCTTGGGCATCCAGTCGATACCCCCGCCGGTTTCACTCACGAAACTCCGCTGCCTACGGAACGACGGCGACCCGCCGCTCCCCACGGACCCGGGCGAACGTATGCTCATGGAAGGCGACGCGGACGCGGGGCGCCCGTCGCTGCTCATTTGGCGCGGGGGAACCTTTTCTTTTTGCGATTTCCAAGAAATGTCAGCAGGGCACCTCCCGCAAATGCGTCACTCGACGGCGCGTCCCACGCGCGCCTGTCCTGCGTTGACGACGCGAAACGCGTGTAACGCCGTGCGCTCCGGCGAAGACGCGCCCCCGGCGGCTACTCAACCAGCGGCGACAGCACGCGCGGACAAGAGTGGTGACGTGTGGTGCGGTGCAGGGGCCTTGGGAGCGGCCGATAAAATTTATTGACCGTTTCAATACGTTCCCCTTTGGCGTAGCTTGTGCTTGCAGACGAGCAAAAAAGTTGACCGTCTGTTGACCAACCCGCGCCCCATCAGACGAATTTATTTGTTTCGTGACTGTTTGCCCTGTGATGAAGCGAAGCGAAAGAACGGGCAACTCGCGTCAGGACGGTCATGAACTATCGCTTTTGGACCGCGCGCAGATAGCAGCAGTCCTTTCCCAGCTCGGCACCTAAAGTTAAGATGATGTGAAAGACTGTATCGACCCTCACACCGAGTGGCGCCCCGGTGTGCGTCGCATGCGGTGCGCGGCGGTGTCGCTCGCTCCCGCGACCGCGTGGCGTGTTGCGCGGTCGCACGAGCGTCCCTGGCGTGGCGTAGGGCGCGTCTGCGCGGTCGCCGCGCCGGACCCGCAAAACAAATGGGTCGTCCGAGACTCGGCTCGTCCGAGACGCCGAGTGTTGCAGAGCCGAGCGTGTTTGACATACGCTTCCTCGCTTCAATGCCCAGAAACGTTGTCGCACAACTCATCGTGCCGCTACCGATCACAGCGCACCACGCGTTGGGTGCGACGCGCGTCGTCGTGGGGGGACGACGACCCAACACCGTCGGCCACGTCGTCGTGTGATGATGACGAAAACACCACGTTTAAAATCCTGGATGGTAAAATCTGGGCCCTCGCGCTTCCCGCGGTGGCGAGCCTGCTTCTGGACCCGGTACTGGGCGCGGTCGATACCGCGTTCGTGGGGCGCATGCCCGGCGAAGGCGCCGCGAGCGCGCTGGGCGGCCTCGCCGTCGCCACCACCGTGTTTAACTTTTCGTTCAAGCTTTTTAACTTCCTCGCCGTGGTCACCGGGCCGCTCGTGGCGTCGCAAATCGCGGCGGCGGAAACACTTTCCGCGGCCGGGACGGATCGTAACGGTGACGATTCGTCTGCCTCCAATTCATCAGCCTCCAACCAAACAAAAAACCGCAACCGCGGTGCGGCTGCGGAGACCGTGACCGGCGCGATGACCTTGGCGGTGGTGTTGGGGATCGTCGCGTGCGTCGCCCTCGAGGCGGGCGCCGATACCGTTTTGCGCTGGGCGGGGGGCGACGGGGTGGTGGACGCGGCAACAGAACTTAGCTCATTGGATGGGGAGTTATTAGCTCCGACGTCGAATAGGATGTACTCCGAAGCCGAGAATTACCTTCGCATACGCGCCCTTTCCGCACCCGCGGCGCTCATCGGTACCGTCGCGGTTGGGGCGTTTCGGGGTTTGCTGGATACGAAAACGCCGCTGGTCGTGTCGGGCGTGGCGAACTTCGTGAACCTTGCGCTGGACCCGGTGCTGATTTTCGGTTGGGGGCCCGTTCCCGCGTTCGGCGTCGCAGGCGCAGCCGCGGCGACAACCACCGCGGAGTGGCTCGCCGCGGCAGTGTTTGTGGTGATGCTAACCAACGAAGGGCTGTTGCCGGGACTGCCCGGGGGACCTGGGGGAGAGGGTGACACGACGACGAGGCAGACGCGCGAGACGCTTCTGGGCGCGACGGAACGAGGACTGGAGACGACGACACAAACACAAACACAAACCACCAACCCTCCAGCCGGCCTCAGAGAATGGGCCCAGGCCTTGAAGCCTCTCGCCGCCGGCAGCGCGTCTCAGCTCGCCAGGACGCTCCTGTTGCAGGCTGTTTTGGTGCGCGCCACGGCGGAGGCAGCGGGCGCGGGCGCCGCCGGCGCTCACCAGATTTGCATACAAGTCTGGTGGGTCACTTTGTTCGCGCTCGACGCGCTGGCGGTGGCGGCGCAGAGTTTAGTGGCGGCTAGTCTGGGGGCTGGTGACGTGATTGGCGCGCGCAGGGCAGCGGATCGATCCCTGAAATGGGCAGCAGCAGCAGGCACCGCGGTGGGGGTTGGAATATACGCCGCCGGCCCGCTGTTACCGGCGCTGTTCACGGACGACTTTGAAATCGCGAGCGCGGCGGCCGGACCGCTCACCTGGATTGCGGCGCTTCAGCCCCTCAACGCCGTGGTTTTCGTGTGGGACGGGGTGTTACAAGGTGCTTGCGATTTCGACTACCTCGCGGTCGCCATGGCCGCGAGCGCCGCGCCGGCGCTGCTTTTGCTAACGCAAGTCAGCGCGACAGGTGCGGCCTCGGGGCTTTCCCAAATCCGACACACCTACGTTTGCCCATTGTCCGCCCGTAATTACTGTTTCCTACGTACATCACAAGTGCCCTGTTTTACCGAAGCTGGTGACTGTTCAGACCGATTACTCTGACTGTTGTCCATACATCGTCCAATACATCGCGATATACATTCTACTTGATGCCACTCAATACTGACACTTTTCTTTCGCAATCACAGCGGAGCTTGATTTAGCGGCGGGCGCTTCGGTTTCGGCGGTCGGCGCGAGCGCGCTCGCCGGGGTTTGGCGGTCCATGAGTGTTTTGCAACTCGCGCGTTTCGCGACGCTCTCGTTTCGGTATTTCGGAAAGGACGGGCCGGTGTCCTTGCCGTTGCCGTTGCCGTTGCCGGATAGTGATGGGAACGTAAACGATAGTGACGGGAAAAATGATGAGGCGCGCCCGGTACGGCGAAAGGATACGGAGGACGGGCGACAAGGCGATTAGGCGTATCGACGGATTACTTTTATCTTAGACTGGATTATGGTAAGGCACCATCCGTCGACAACCTCTCGAGTCCTTTCGCCGGTATCACCCGTCTCACGGCACCACGCTTCCCGAACTCGGCCTTCCTCCCCCCACCCTCATGTCGTCGTAAATGTTCGTGCTGCACTGGTCGCAATACACGTGTGGCCGTTTCGCCTTGCCGCAGTCGCGACACCGCTGCACGTCCGTGACGAAATCGATGCGCTTGAACTGGTTTCGTCGCTTTCGCCGCGAGGGGGTCACCTTGCGTTTCGGCACGGCCATCAGCGCGAACGGGTGTCCCGGGGTTCCATCGGCCGTCGTGTCGCCCCACACGTGTTCGGGAACACAAAACTCCGGCACACAACGCGCCGACGCCGTGGGAAGGCGCGCCGTCGGCCGGCCGATCCCGTCGCCGCCCACCACGCTTCCCAAAGACCCCAAGGTGAAGACGCGCGTCCACCTCGCCGTGGAAGGGGGAGGCGCGCGGGCGCACGCGCCCAAGGTACGCGCCACGCGGCGCGTCACAGAGTGCATCATTCCGTCGGGGTTCAAACAAGCGCAACCGCCTCCTCGCGTCCGCTGAAATGGCCCGGGCCGCGCGCGATCCGAACGTAAGCAGAGACTTCGTGTCGCCGTCTCCGAGGCAAAACGAAAGAGCTCTCAGGCCGACTGGCTTAGCCAATCAAAAATCGACTTTTTGGAGATCCAAAAATCGATTTCGGAGATATCCTCGAAGGCACAGGCCGACCCCTTCAACCGCGCCACTCCTCGCGACGCGTCGCGGAACGATGGCGCTCCCCGTGGCGATGTCGCGTGGCTTTGGTCGTGTCCGGTCGGAGCTCGCGGGCCCCGCGATGGTTGTGCGGCCTGTGGGTGCGCGCCGTGTGGCCGGTGTTGTCGCGCGACACACTTCCGCGAAACGCGCAATCGGCGCGACTGTGTTCGTTGTTCGCCGCGCGCTTCGCGGACGCGGACGAGGCTCCGTGTCCCCACTCGCCTCTGTGGGCCCTGCCAGTGTCGACGCGCTCACGAACCTGGTTCCCCAGCTCGACGCGCTTGGCACGCTGGCCACGGCGCACATCGCGACGCTGGCGGACGCCGCGGTCGTGGCGATGGATGCGCAGAGCTTCGCGGACGCGGCGGATGCGTTCGCGAGCGGCGCGCCCGTCTCCGTGTCCGACTCTGTGGATGCGTTCACAAGCGCTACGTCCAACGCAATGGACGCGGCACAAGACGCAGTTGCTGCATCAGAGGAACCCGCGGGCATCAAGCGCATGGAGGGCATTCTGAGTCCTATTTCCGACCGCCTGGAGTCGTTCGTGTTGGGCACGCAGGCGCTGTTTACGAACGTGGGGGTGCCGTACCCGCTGGGGAGTTCCATTATTTTCACAACCTTCGTGGTGAAGGCGCTGACGTTTCCGTTCACCAAGTCGCAAGTCGAATCAACGATGAACGTGCAGAACCTGGCACCGCAAACAGACGCGATTCGCGCCAAGTACAAGGACGACCCGGAACGCATGAACGTGGAGATCAACCGTTTGTACGAAGAGAACCAAGTTTCGCCGTTAGCGGGGTGCGTGCCCATTTTGTTAACCCTGCCCGTGGTGTGGGGGCTGTACCGCGCGTTCAACAACGCGTCAATCGACGGATCCTTCGACGAACCCTGGCTGTTCATCCCCTCATTAGCCGGACCCTCACCGGACCGAACTTTAGACTGGCTGTTACCCCTGGACGCGAACTACGACCCGCCGATAGGGTGGCACGACGCCAGTCTGTACTTGATCGTGCCGCTGCTCACCGTGGCGTCGCAGGTACGGCCGGACGGGGCTTTCCCAAATCCAAACGCCGTTTACGGACCCTGCTTGACGTCCCCGGCGTTTCATTCAAAGGAAGTATGGGAACACTAGTAACGTACTCACTACTACCGTAACGTTTACCGGTACTGTGGTTAGTTGACACAGTACTGGTAACTGTTACGAACCCGTACTCAAAACTAACGAACCCGTACTCAAAACTAACGACGTCTCTTTTTTTCCTTTCCCAACCGCAGTACGTCAGCATGAACCTCCTGACGCCGCCGAAGGACCCGAACGCGGATCCGGACGCGCCGGAGCCGAATCAGTCGGTTTTGTTACAGGCGCTTCCGCTTTTCATCGGTTATGTTTCTTTAACAGTACCAGCCGGGTTAACCCTGTACTGGCTGTTCAACAACGTGTTCACCACCGCGACGCAGGTTTACTTGCGGCAAGGGGGGGGCGCGGTGGCGAAGGTACGTATGCTGCATTTCCCAAATCCGCCTCCCTGTTTTGCCGATTATCCGCCCGTAATTACTGTTTACTACATACATCACAAGTGCACTGTTTGCCCATACATGGCACTTGAACACTCAAGACTGATACTTTATTTTATTAATCGGGAGATTGAAAAAACCGCGGATTTCACAATAAAAGTCCCGCTCGGGTGCGCGGTTGTGGATTTGGCCACGGCGCAAACGCAACCCAGGGGTACGGCGTACGACGGGCCGTACGTGATTTACGGAGACGAAACCGATGCCACACAAGACAGTGACAATGCCACAGACATGCTTGGCGGTGGTGGTGGCGGTGGGGAAGAAACGGCCGCCGTTTTAGAAACGGCCGCGTCGGGGGGCGGCGCCTTTTACACCACCGATGAAGAGCGAAGCGCTTTGACTGAAAAGTGGCGCGTGCTTCTCGCAAACCGGTCGTCTCGGGCGCGGAACCCGGCGGACCGGGCGATGGCCAGCGTGGGGGAGTTGCGAGCGGTGATCACGGAGCTGGAACAGAGTGGGGCGGTTGATGAAGCGAGGGAAGTGGAGGAGGCGCTGCAAAAGCTTGAAGAAGCGGGCGGCGATGCGTACCGAAAAAAACTGACTGCGCAGGGGGAGGAAACGCGCGCGGCGGATGAGGCGCGGGCGATGCGCGAAGCCGTCGGGGCGGACGAGGAGTCGTCTGAGGAAAACAACATGGGGGGGTTGCCCTCCATGGAGGAGCTGGAAAACGCGGTGATCACACCGGAAAAGTAGACGGGCGAGGGTCGTGAAATTGTGGAATCGACGACGTACTCGTCACCGGCGCTGCTCTCACAACAATAATTCGCTACGCTCCTT
>Ga0222645_101085_pt1 | contig 12947 bp, 16 predicted proteins | sample AntAcemetagen292_FD_179881 | JGI IMG/M metagenome (GOLD analysis project Ga0222645, IMG submission 179881) | Saline water microbial communities from Ace Lake, Antarctica - #292 | ecosystem: Environmental > Aquatic > Non-marine Saline and Alkaline > Saline | place: Antarctica: Ace Lake | collected...
CCAAGGAGATCAGTCATGGGCGCGAGCAAACGTTGGATCGACAACACAATCGAACAGGCAAACAAGTGTGAAACAAAAATGCCATGGGAACGCGGCGCAAGACGTCAGGCGATGATCGCACGGCGAATAGAGCAGACCGACACCAAAGTATCACTGCCCCCCCTGCCTGCCTGCATGACCATGGCAATTCCGGATGCGATGTCTGCCTGAAGTGTGACAACCGGCCTAATTGGCCTGCGTTCCCAAGAGCGCAATAAGCCGTGTGGGTCGTTTTCCATGCGGTTTTTTGCTGTGTACATGCAGCGATTCTTGCACCGTTTCGGGTGCAATTGTGGCGCAATCAGCCAGATATGGTAAACAATACAGCTGCATGCACCGTGATTGATGCCACACTCAGCCCAGATGGTCGGTATCTTTGACGCACGAACACTTTTCCGCCACATTCACTTTAACAGCAATTGTCTCCTCAGATATTGTCGGTGGGGTTAGCGGAATTTGTGGCAAACCAAAATTTTGCAGCACGTGACGCAGGCCCTACAAACCACCGCAGGCCTCGCGGTGGTGTTTTATTCGTCGCGGCCCGTCAGGGTCCGATCGCTTGGTCAAGTGGGTGGCTTTTGTGTATTATACTTTTGGTACACCGCAACAAAGTTACCCACTGGCAACCGCGCCGTTAAAAACATTCCCCCAGCCACGCAGATAATACGCTGCACAGTGCACAGATGACTATGCCTGCTGGGCCAAACGCGCCTCGAGCACGTCAAATGGCACACCCGGTTCATCTTTTGCGCCGCGAATAACCAATGATGTTTTCACGCTTGCGACATTATCCGCGCTCGTCAGTTCTTCGGTTAAAAACCGCTGGAAACTGCGCAAGTCCGGCGCCACGCATTTAAGCACAAAATCAACTTCGCCGTTCAACATATGACATTCACGTACCAGCGGCCATTTTTGGCATCGGGATTCAAACGCCGATAAATCCACCTCTGCCTGACTGACCAATCCTACCATGGCAAAAACTTGCACCTCGAACCCCAATTCGCGTGCATCCACATCCGCATGGTACCCCAGAATATAACCCTGTTCTTCAAGTGTTCGCACGCGGCGCAAGCACGGCGGGGCCGAAATGCCCACGCGCTTGGCAAGTTCGACATTGGTCATACGACCGTCTGCCTGTAATTGCGCCAGAATCATCCGGTCAATTTCGTCAAGCTTTGAACCCGGCATGGATTTATCCTTTGGTTTTGTTTTGCAAAGACTACGCCCCAAGCGGGCAACACGCAATAATGTTTCACAGCTGCGCAATAAAATGATACACCCTGCCATCAATGGCATTTGCAAAGCGGGGTTTAACCTGACCACCAGCATGGCTATATCAACATGAGTTTTGATACTAATTTAGGAACGTGCCAATGTCTGCCAGCCGCCATACAAAAGTTTTGATCATCGGGTCCGGCCCTGCCGGCTACACCGCTGGCGTCTATGCCGCACGCGCCATGCTGGAACCCATTTTGGTTCAGGGAATTGAACCGGGCGGGCAGTTAACGACCACCACAGAGGTCGAAAACTGGCCCGGCGACAGCGAGGTTCAAGGCCCCGATCTGATGATCCGCATGGAAGCACACGCACGCGCAATGGGCTGCGACATTGTCGGTGACATTATCACATCGCTTGATTTGTCCAAACGCCCCTTCACTGCGCAATCCGACAGCGGCACAGTTTTCACAGCCGACGCGGTGATTTTATGCACCGGTGCGCGGGCGAAATGGCTTGGGTTGCCGTCAGAAGAAAAATTCAAAGGGTTCGGTGTATCGGCCTGTGCCACATGTGACGGATTCTTTTACCGCGGCATGGAAATTGTTGTGGTTGGCGGTGGCAATACCGCTGTGGAAGAAGCGTTATTTTTGACTAATTTTGCGTCTAAAGTAACCTTGATCCACCGCCGTGACACGCTGCGCTGTGAAAAAATTCTTGAACATCGCCTGATGAAAAATCCAAAAATTGAAACGCTTTGGTTCCACGAAATTCACGAGGTTTACGGCACGGATGCGCCGCTTGGCGTCGAAGGCGTAAAGGTCAAACATACGAAAACAGGTGAAATTACCGATCTGCCTGCAAAAGGTGTGTTTGTCGCAATTGGCCACGCGCCAGCGTCAGAACTGGTCAAAGATCAATTGGAATTACATTCCGGCGGCTACATCACGGTTGAAACAGGATCCACACGCACCGCCATTCCGGGCGTATTTGCGGCAGGTGATCTAACTGATCATACCTACCGCCAAGCAGTCACATCCGCGGGCATGGGATGCATGGCAGCGCTTGACGCTGAAAAATTCATCGCTGAACAAGAATAACAAACATGCGCTATGATTGATGCATTTCCCCCCCTAAGATGCGGGGAAATGCCTTGATTTTAGCTGATTTTGGATCAATACCCGCCTGAAAGCCATGGTCGCTAAAGCACCCGCGTTTCAGAAAGAGTAATTATGCCCCAAGATCTTGCCCCCATTCCCGAACTTTTTGTTTCTTATGACAGCGCGCAAAAACTGAAAGTGGCTGCAGGCAATCTGGTCAGTCACGATCTGACACCGCGCCAGATTTGTGATTTGGAATTGTTGATGAATGGCGGGTTTAATCCGCTTAAAGGCTTCCTGTCGCAGGCCGATTATACCGGTGTTGTGGACAATATGCGGCTTGCCGATGGCCGCCTTTGGCCAATGCCGATTACACTGGATGTGAAACAGGTTTTCGCGGACACTGTTGAAATTGGTCAAGATATTGCACTGCGTGATCAAGAAGGTGTGATTTTGGGCACCATGACGGTGACCGACAAATGGACACCCGACAAATCGCTTGAGGCGACGAAAGTTTTTGGCGCAGACGACAGCGCCCACCCGGCCGTTAACTACCTGCACAACACGGCAGGCGATGTTTATCTTGGCGGTCCTGTCACCGGCATTCAGCAACCGGTCCATTACGATTTTCGCGGTCGGCGCGACACACCCAACGAATTGCGTGCCTATTTTCGCAAAATGGGCTGGCGCAAAGTGGTGGCATTTCAAACACGCAATCCGCTGCACCGTGCCCATCAGGAATTGACCTTCCGCGCTGCAAAAGAGGCGCAGGCGAACCTGCTGATCCATCCCGTTGTTGGTCTGACCAAACCGGGCGATGTTGATCATTTCACCCGCGTACGCTGTTACGAGGCGGTTCTGGACCAGTATCCAGCATCCACCACTGCGATGTCGTTATTAAACCTTGCGATGCGTATGGGGGGCCCACGCGAAGCGGTCTGGCATGGCCTGATCCGCAAGAACCATGGCTGCACACACTTCATTGTAGGCCGCGATCACGCAGGCCCCGGCAACAACAGCCAAGGCACTGATTTCTATGGCCCTTATGAGGCCCAAGACCTGTTTCGCACGCACCAAGACGAAATGGGCATCGAAATGGTTGATTTCAAACATATGGTCTGGGTGTCCGAGCGCGCGCAATATGAAGCCGTTGACGAGATTAAAGACAAGGAAAATGTCACGATCCTGAACATTTCAGGCACAGAATTGCGCCGCCGCTTATCCGAAGGTTTGGAAATTCCTGAATGGTTCAGCTTTCCACAGGTTGTAACCGAATTGCGCAAAACCAAACCCGCGCGGTCCAAGCAAGGGTTCACGGTCTTCCTGACCGGTTTTTCAGGGTCGGGAAAGTCGACCATTGCCAATGCGCTGATGGTCAAATTGATGGAAATGGGCGGGCGGCCTGTCACATTGCTTGACGGTGATATCGTGCGCAAAAATCTGTCGTCCGAACTTGGCTTTAGCAAAGAACACCGCGATTTGAATATTCGGCGCATCGGCTATGTTGCGTCCGAAATCACAAAGAATGGTGGCATCGCAATTTGCGCCCCGATTGCACCATATGCAACAACCCGCCGCGCCGTGCGCGAAGACATTGAAGGCTTTGGCGCGTTCATCGAAATTCACGTCGCGACCTCGATCGAGGAATGCGAGCGCCGTGACCGCAAAGGGCTTTATAAGCTTGCACGCGAAGGTAAGATCAAGGAATTCACAGGTATTTCGGACCCTTACGATGTCCCCGACAACCCTGAAATGCGCATGGAAACCGAAAACGTCGAGGTTGATAATTGCGCCCATCAGATTATTCTAAAACTGGAATCCATGGGCTTGATCAAAGCTTAAAATCTGTCGGAAAAACGGCCACTGTATCGCTACAGCGGCCGTTTTTTTGTGTCAGCTACGATATTTCTATTATTGCAACGTCATCGGCTGCATGTCGTTTTCCAAGGCCAAATGCACAGCAAGCTCGTTGGTCGCCACAAGCGCCAATTGCTCGCCCTTGGTGTTGTACACGGAAAACAGGTGTTCCAGATCACCCGCCTTTTCGCGCAATTCTGACGGTAAATCGGCAACTTCAATCAGTTTTACGTAAACAGCGTTGGCGCCCATTTCGGCCAAATCAAATTTTGCATTCATCAGACTATCCTTTTCGTATGGTAATTGTTTGAATAACGCGTTCAGGCACTGATCGGTTCAGATCAACGTGTAAAAGCCCGTTTTCCATTATGGCTTCACCGACATCAACGCCATCGGCCAGAATGAAAGACCGCTGGAATTGACGCGCTGCGATGCCACGATGCAAAAAGACGCGCGCCTCTGTGTCGTCGGTGTCCTCGGCTTGTCGCCCCCGGATCACAAGCGCGTTGTCTTCAACCGTGATCGCCAGATCGTGCATCGCAAACCCTGCGACAGCCAGCGTGATGCGGTACGTGTGCGCAGAAGATTGTTCGATATTGTACGGGGGGTAGCCGTCATTGCCGGTTTTTGCGGTGCGCTCGACCAGCCGCTCTAGCTGTTCAAACCCCAACAGAAACGGATGGGTTCCCAATGCCATTTTTGTCATCATCTACGTCCTTAAATTCAAGCGACATGTCGTTGCGGCCCCGTTATGGCGACCGATACCAATGATATGGGGTCGACGCCCGCTTCGCGCAAGAGGAACCATTAGGAGGAATCATCCACAATCGCGTATGATTTGCGCAATACCGCCACAGCAAAGGGCCAATGAAATGAACGACGTGACCAACATGACACATATTGATGTGTTGCGTATCGAACTTGCTGTTGTGCGCCAAGAGCACCGGGATCTTGATGATGCGATTGCTGCTTTGCAAAACAATCAAGCGGCAGATGTACTTACCATCAAACGGCTGAAAAAACAAAAGCTGGCTCTAAAAGACAGAATTGTACAGCTAGAAGATAAAATCACCCCCGATATCACTGCCTGACTTATGCTGTGCTTCGCTGTTGCGCGGCCCGTTTGTGCGCGTATAGTGCCGGTTCTTATAGCAGCGGGGGATCACGATGACCCAACCTTTGGTCGGCATTATTATGGGCAGTCAATCTGACTGGTCCACCATGCGCGAAGCAGCAGAAATGCTTGATACGCTTGGCATTCCCTACGAGACAAAAATCGTGTCCGCGCACCGGACCCCTGACCGCCTTTGGGACTATGGTAAAACGGCTGTGGCGCGCGGATTGCAGGTTATCATTGCCGGCGCTGGCGGGGCGGCGCATTTGCCCGGCATGATGGCGTCAAAAACGCGTGTGCCTGTTGTGGGTGTGCCTGTGCAAACCAACGCGTTATCCGGCGTTGACAGCTTGTATTCAATCTTGCAAATGCCACGTGGGTTTCCGGTGGCCACCATGGCAATCGGCGCCGCGGGGGCCGCAAATGCAGGCCTGATGGCGGCTGGTATTCTGGCGCTGCAAGATGCAGGTGTTGCAACACGCCTTGACCAATGGCGCAGCGATCTTTCTGCCTCAATTCCGGATGAACCCACAAATGACTAACATAAAGACGATCGGTATTTTGGGCGGTGGCCAGTTGGGCCGTATGTTGTCGGTGGCAGCCAGCCGCCTGGGTCTAAAAACCCACATTTATGATCCTGGTGCAAACCCGCCTGCGGCACATGTGGCAAATGCACTAACAACCGCCGCCTATGATGATCACGCCGCGCTCGTTGCTTTTGCACAATCTGTCGATGTGATCACTTATGAATTTGAAAACATCCCGACATCCGCGCTTGATCTGTTGGAAACATTACGCCCGATCCATCCGGGGCGGCGTGCGCTTGCCACGTCACAAGACCGTCTGACAGAAAAAACATTTCTGCAGTCTTTGGGTTTGCAGACAGCCCCGTTTGCGACCGTTGACAGCGCAGCCGATCTTGACGCAGCCATTGCGTCCATCGGGACGCCCGCCATCTTGAAAACACGAACAATGGGATATGATGGCAAAGGCCAAGCACGCATTATGTCCGCGCAGGATGCGCCCAAAGCGATGGCAGGTATGGCGGACACCCCGGCAATCCTTGAAGGTTTCGTGAATTTCAGCAGTGAAATATCTCTTATTGGCGCACGCGGTATTGACGGTGCGGTCGCTTGTTTTGACCCCGGCGAGAATGTGCACGACGACGGTATTTTGCGCACCACGACCGTGCCCGCCAAACTGACCCCGTCGCAACGCACAGATGCGGTCCTGATTGCGGCGCGTATCTTGAATGCCCTTGAATATGTCGGGGTCATGGGTGTGGAACTGTTTGTCACGCCTCAGGGGTTGATCGTGAATGAAATCGCGCCGCGTGTACATAATTCGGGTCACTGGACCCAGAATGGCTGTGCAATCGACCAGTTCGAACAACACATACGCGCGGTTGCAGGGTGGCCGTTGGGCGATGGATCCCGACATAGTGACGTAGTGATGGAAAACTTGATCGGGCACGATATGGACCGCCTGCCCGCGCTGGCCAAAACCAACGCAGCCCTGCATTTATATGGCAAGGCAGATGTGAAAGACGGACGTAAAATGGGCCATGTAAACCACATAAAAGCCAGCAAATAACTTAGTCGATCCCGAAAATAACACCTGTCAGGCTTAGACCGCGGTCAAAACTGCCACGTTCAAGAAACGACATCGTTTGGGCAATTACCAACGGGTTATTCATCATAAATGTATGGGTGACAGGCAATTCAAGATGGTCCACCTCGCCAACCAAATGTGTGCTTTCCACTGAGACTTTGCCATCGTCGGCCCCGTCAATCAGGGATGAAAACACAGGGTTAAGGCTGCGCGTACCTGCAATAATTCCGACCTCGTATTCAGCCAGCCCCAATGAATTCGGCAAACTGCTGTCTTCTGTGCCCAACTGCAGACCCGCCGGACCATTGGCCCATTGAAACGGCTCGAAGTCACCAAAAATATCAACCAGTTCCAACCCGTTGTTGGGTGGCCCAAGCATCACAACGCGGCCCATTTGCGACGGACGGTTGTTGGCCAACCATGCGCGCACCAAAATACCGCCCATCGAATGGGTCACAAAATTTACCCGCGCATCACCGCATGCAGCAACATCCGCTGGCAGGTTTTCTTCCACCAGCTGTTGAATAGGCTCTTGGGTCGACGGATACCCACGATTGATCACCTTATAGCCGTTGTTTTCAAGCACCAGCGCCATCGGTGCAAACGATGTTTCAGTGCGTGCAAGACCGTGCAACATGACCACGCACTCTTGCTGGGCTTGGGCGGCGAGCGGGGCCACTATCAATACAATCGCTGTCAGAATTTTGTTCATAATCCGTATTTAGCACCGCCGCGCAAATATTGAACCCTTTCACGCACTGACCTTGCGTCTTTTGTACAATCCTTGCATCACTGCGTTTATGAAACGCCCCATTCGCCTTGCGACCCGCGCCATTATTATGGACCACGACAGGCTTTTGCTTGTGAACGCGTGGAAAAATAAATCTGACCTGTTGTGCGCACCGGGCGGTGGCGCAGAACCGCACAGCAGCCTGCCCGCTAATCTGGCGCGAGAAGTCATGGAAGAAACCGGCCTCACTGTGGATGTCGGGTCTGTGTGTTTGATCAATGAATTTCACGATCCGGATGGTGATTTTCACCAAGTGGATATTTACTTCAGATGCACAGTTACTAAGGGACAAATTTGCGCCGACTGGACCGACCCGGAAGGCATTGTCACGCAGCGCATTTGGGCATCACGCGCAGATATGGACAGGCTTCATATAAAACCCGATAGTCTTGCGGCAGTGGCATGGGCAGATGGGGATGCCATCAGTTATGACCCCTTGGAGCCGCTTGTGCGCTAGACACGGCAATCCCGCCAAGCACCAGAATGCCCGCAACCGCCATGCGCAAGCTGACAGGCTCTGCCAAAAAAATGACGCCACCAAGCACAGCAATCACAGGCACGCTTAACTGTGCAACCGATGCTGTTGTGGTCGGCAACGACGGCAACACGCGGTACCAAAGCGCGTAACCCAGACCAGACGTCACAGCGCCCGCGATCACTGCGCAAACGACACCACCAACCACAACAGGTGCATCACTGGCAAACAGCAGCCCAAGCACGACCAGCGGGAAACACAAGATAAAGTTGCCCGCAGTGACGACCAGCGGATCCCGCACCCCCTGCCCCAGCACTGTGTAGACGGCCCAACCGGCCGTCGCCGTCAACATGGCAAAAGCCCCCCCAAGCGGCACCACCACGGCCCCTGCAGGCCACAGCAAAACCGTCAGACCGATCACCGCACATGCAGCGCCGATCCAGCGCATCGCTGGTACGTGCTGGCCGCGAAACACTGCCCAACCAAATAACATTATCTGCAACGCACCAAACAAGATTAACGCTCCTAATCCGGCGCCAAGCGACAGGTACGCCCATGAAAACCCGATCATATACACTGCAAGCGCGACAGCACCCGCAGGCCGGCGCAGCATCCCGTCAAACGGAGATTGCCCGCGCAACACGACCACAGCCACAAGCGTGATAGCGCCCGCCGCAACGCGGATTGCTGCAAATACAAATGCATCCATGCCGTAATGTGCCACGCCAATACGGGTCAGAACCGAATTGGCCGCAAACGCAATCATGGCCAAGGCAACAAGGCTGAATATTTTCACGCCTTGGCACCAAACGGCGCTGGATACACCAAAGCCTGCACAGGCACGCCGGACACCCCGGCAAGCGCCAAGTCCATAGCCGGATAAGGGTTGGTTACCTGCGCCGCCGCTGCATGCGAAAACCCTGCTTTTTCAAAAAATGCGTGTGGACTGCGGACAACAACCGGTGACCCCGTTAACCGCGCCCATTCTGTCAACATCCCGATCATCCGTTTGCCATACCCACGACGTTGCACATCAGGCGCAATGACCACAGGCGCAAGGCACAACCAGCCCTTTGGCTTGATCAAAAAAGACAGCGCGTAATAACCTACAATGCGGTTCCCCATGGGCATCACTTGTTCGCCTGCCATCAATCCGGCCTTGCGCAAGGCGTGCACCAACGCCACCTCGGACTTGCCGCCAAAAGCGTCTGCAATCAGGTCATCTACGGCACCTTCTTCACCATGCTTCATGTCGCGCGCGAATTGTGGGGTATCGAACATGTCAAATCCTTAAAGATTGATGGGTTAAAACCCATCCTACGGTGTGCGGTCAAAGTGGCGGGTGACGCAAGAAAAAAGGGCAGTCCTGTGAAGGACCGCCCTTTCTATTGTGATCAGCATAAACAGCTACCGGTATTTTATATAAAAACCCGACCTGCGTTGCCGGTCAAACCAGTTGGTTTAACCTTACATCATGCCGCCCATGCCGCCCATGTCAGGCATGCCGCCACCGGATGCACCGTCTTTAGACGGCTTGTCTGCAACCATGGCTTCTGTTGTGATCAACAGGCCAGCAACAGATGCCGCGTACTGCAACGATGTGCGCACAACTTTGGCTGGATCAATAACGCCGAACTTGAACATGTCGCCATATTCTTCGGTCTGCGCGTTGAAGCCAAACGCCTTGTCAGTGGACTCGCGGATTTTGCCAGCAACGACGGATCCGTCAACACCAGAGTTCTCAGCGATCTGACGCAGCGGTGCCTCGAGTGCCTTGCGCACAATCGTGATGCCCACGTCCTGATCAGAGTTTGCACCCTTCAGGCCGTCAAGTGATTTGCCGGCCTGAACCAAAGCAACACCACCACCAACAACGATACCTTCTTGCACAGCAGCGCGTGTCGCGTTCAGTGCATCGTCAACGCGATCTTTACGCTCTTTGACTTCCACTTCGGACATGCCGCCAACACGAATAACAGCAACACCGCCAGCCAATTTGGCAACGCGCTCTTGCAGCTTTTCACGGTCGTAGTCGGATGTTGTTTCTTCAATCTGACCACGGATCTGTGTGACGCGTGCTTCGATTTCAGCTTTGTCGCCACCGCCATCAACGATTGTTGTTTCGTCTTTGGTGATGTTCACCTTTTTGGCGGAGCCCAGCATGTCGATTGTGACATTCTCAAGCTTCATGCCAAGATCTTCGGAAATCACCTGGCCGCCTGTCAGAACAGCGATATCCTGCAACATTGCCTTGCGACGATCACCGAAGCCTGGTGCCTTAACAGCAGCAATTTTCAAACCGCCACGCAGCTTGTTCACAACCAATGTTGCAAGCGCTTCGCCTTCGACATCTTCTGAAATGATCAACAGTGGCTTGCCAGACTGAATAACAGATTCCAGCAATGGCACCATTGGCTGAAGCGATGACAATTTCTTTTCGTGCAGCAAGATAATCGCATCTTCCAGCTCGACAGTCATTTTTTCAGTGTTTGTCACAAAGTATGGTGACAGGTAACCGCGGTCGAATTGCATGCCTTCAACAACATCGGTTTCTGTTTCCAGACCCTTGTTCTCCTCGACGGTGATAACGCCTTCGTTACCAACACGCTGCATTGCGTCTGCGATCTGACGACCGATATCCGCTTCACCGTTGGCAGAAATTGTGCCGACCTGTGCAACTTCGTCGCTGTCGGACACGGGACGTGCCGCAGCTTTGATCGCTTCGACAACTGTTGTTGTCGCAAGATCGATACCACGCTTCAGGTCCATCGGGTTCATACCCGCGGCAACAGATTTCATTCCTTCGCGAATGATCGCTGCAGCCAGAACTGTCGCTGTTGTTGTACCGTCGCCAGCTTCGTCATTGGTGCGCGATGCAACCTCTTTGACCATCTGTGCGCCCATGTTTTCAAACTTGTCTTCAAGCTCGATCTCTTTGGCCACGGATACGCCGTCTTTAGTGATGCGTGGTGCGCCGAACGATTTGTCCAACACAACATTGCGGCCCTTTGGACCAAGTGTGACTTTGACCGCGTCAGCAAGAGTGTTCACACCCTTAAGCATACGGTTGCGGGCGTCGGTCCCGAATTTTACGTCTTTAGCAGCCATTTTCATGCGCTCCTTAAATTATCATGTCAGTGCGTCAAAAGCGATCTTGGATCCGTTACAGGATGCCCAGAATGTCGCTTTCTTTCATAATCAGCAGGTCTTCGCCGTCGATCTTAACTTCTGTACCGGACCATTTGCCGAACAAAACCTTGTCGCCAGCTTTGACATCCATCGCGATCAGCTCGCCGCTTTCTTTGCGTGCGCCAGCGCCGCAAGAGACGATTTCGCCTTCAGCAGGCTTTTCTTTTGCCGCGTCAGGAATGATCAGACCGCCCTTGGTCACGTCGTCGCCTTCGATGCGACGGACGAGAACGCGGTCGTGAAGTGGTGTAAATGCCATCTTAAGAACGTCTCCAGTTCGTGTTAATCTTTGATTGGCACTCAACAGGTGTGAGTGACAACAAATTGAACCTATGTATCACCCCGCTTCGTGTCAACGGGCAGATATGGATATTTAACGAGAAATAAAAGCAGACCTAACCAACGTCAGTGCGGCCGCGGCGGTCGTTGCGCAAATTGGCGTAAAGCACGTGGTTGCGCCACCGCCCGTCAATTTGCAAATAGCTTTGCGCGACACCCTCGTATTTGTATCCACATTGTTCCAACAAGCGGCGCGATGGCGTATTTTCTGGCAAACATCCCGCTTCAATGCGGCTAAGGTCCAGCGTATTGAAGGCATAGTGCACCACAGCGTCAATCGCTTCGCGCATATATCCCTGACGCGCAAAAGGCTGGCCGATCCAATATCCGGTGGTGCCAGCCTGGGCCGGACCGCGGCGGATATTGTCCAAAGTGATCGCGCCCAATAACATGTCATCAGATCTGCGGATCAAAAAAAGCGGAATAGCATTTCCGTTCGAAATTGACCGCTGCGCCCAATATACCCGATTGGTAAACGCCTTGCGCGACAGATGATCGCGCGCCCATGTAGGCTCCCAAGGGGCTAGGAATTCTTCACTATCTGCGCGCAAACCCACCCAAGCGCGAAAATCGGCGTGGATGGGTGCGCGCAATGTCATACGCTGCGTTTCAAGCCGGATTTTCTTGCTCAGCCCAAGCATCAGGCCACCAAACGGGCCTTCAGTTCTTCCAATGTTGGCGCAGCCTCTGCAGGGCCATACAGCGCAAGCGCGGATCCCGCTTGGCCTGCCATATTGGTCGCAAAGGATTTTACATCCGCAATTGTCACCGCATCAACACTGGCAATAGTTTCATTCAATCCCGGAATGCGGCCCCACATCGACCATAGGCGCGCAAGCCGTTCAGCGCGGTTTGACGGGCTTTCCAACCCCATCAGCAAGCCCGCTTTCATTTGCGCGCGCGCACGTGCGACCTCGACCTCGGTCATATCATCCGCTGCACGCTTCATCTCGTCGATGGTCACATTGGCCAACTCGGCAATTTGCTCTGCACTGGTACCTGCGTAAAATGTCGTTAATCCAGTGTCTTCATATGCACCGGCTTGCGCAAAAATCGAATAACATAGGCCGCGTTGTTCACGCACTTCTTGAAACAGGCGCGATGAAACGCCCCCCCCCATAACAGACGCATAAATCTGGGCTGTGTAAATTTCAGGATCCAAATAATTCGGCCCCTCAAACGCACGCGCGAAGTGAACTTGTTCCAGATCCTTATTCC
>Ga0222645_101086_pt1 | contig 12939 bp, 9 predicted proteins | sample AntAcemetagen292_FD_179881 | JGI IMG/M metagenome (GOLD analysis project Ga0222645, IMG submission 179881) | Saline water microbial communities from Ace Lake, Antarctica - #292 | ecosystem: Environmental > Aquatic > Non-marine Saline and Alkaline > Saline | place: Antarctica: Ace Lake | collected...
AACAAGGCAAAGAATAACGGCGTGACGCCGCTGTACATCGCCGCACAAAATGGCCACGAGGTGGTATTGCTGGCGCTTATCGAGGCGGGCGCGGACATCAAAAAGGAGGATTATAACGGCGTGACGCCGCTGTACATCGCCGCTCAAAATGGCCACGAGGCGGTGGTGCGGGCGCTTATCAAGGCGGGCGCGGACGTCAACAAGACGAGGGATAACGGCGGGACGCCGCTGCTTATCGCCGCTCAACAGGGCCACGCGGCGATTATCCAGATTCTCAGGGATGCCGGCGCGGTGTGATGACGGAAACGCTGGCGCGTATTGCTCCCAAACCGGGTGGATGCATTCAGCGCACGTTGTGACGAGCGCGCGATTGTGACACTCTCTTTAGAAAAGGCTCTATTTATGTTCTATTCGTACCTGATGCCGTTTTCGCGTCCTGTTTTTTCCTCCCCTTCGGCTCCTGCTTCTGTTCCGGAATCGGTGCGCTGCTGCAGCACCAGCAGCACGTGGTTTCTTCCTCGACGAAGGGAGATTTCCCGCCGTTGTCTTTCCCCGAAGCCTTGAACGAGCTTTTCGGGGAGATGGCCATCTCCGCCGGCGGCGTCGTGGCGTCATCCAGCGTCCAGTTCAGCACGGACATCTGACTCGTCAGAATTTCTTCTATCGTCAGCAGGCTTTCACACGTGTCGTTGAGCTGACTGAGCCTCGCCACCGGCGGGCTCTTTTCCTTTTGACTCGTCGGAGACAGCAGACCGAGTCCGGAAAGGAGACTGGCCAAAGGATCGATGGGAATCTGAATATACTCATCAAGGCGCTTGGCCGAGTATCGGAGCTCTCGGAACATCTCATCCGAAACCTTTCCATTTAGGATTTGCTGTGACCCTGGCAGGTCTTTCATTTCCATCACGCACCGTAACACCTCCGTCTTTCTCTTTTCAAACTCCGCCAGCGGTGCGGGTAACTCGTGTCCAGCCTGCTTCGTTCGCCTCACCGCGAGGTCACAAAGCGCCTCGACATCCCTCAGCCGTTCGAGATACCCACTCAGCGTGTCGTCTCTTTTGAACTTCCTCGACGCTGCTGACTTTGCAGAGCCGACACTCGAAGCACTGGGAGCGCGCGTCCAACTCTTGTCTAGCGGTACCCGAACCGGCGCAGGCATCCGTAGCGGCGACGAAAGCGACTGAATCTCTCCAGCCCCGGCTCCGCGAACGAAATCCCGGGACGTCCCGGACCGACCAGAACGACCGGACCGTGTTGACCGTGCATCCGGGCGCGAGGGCGTGCTCTCGCCACGAGAACGCTCCCGTCGCCCTGAGCTCGACGGCACACCCGGATCTCGCTCCTTGCCGCTCATGGCGCGCGCGCCTGCCGAGTGTGGTGCAATGTACCTTTCGTGACACAACGAAGGGCAAAATCTGGAAAACGCCCGACCATGCGACCTACAAATCGGAAAAAAAACAATAAATCAAAGTAACCCTGGGGTTGATGGTCTATTTGCCTCGATGCAGAGAAAAAATTCACCTCCACACTCTTGCTGAACCATTAATTAGAAGCCTTTCCGAGACGTGAAAGAGCGCCAAAAATGATTCAGAGGTAGAAGGCGCGATTGTCTAGCGAACACGAGAAACGACACACAAATTAATGCGCTGAATCATAACCAAAGTGCCCGTGTTACCCCGAGCCTTGAAATCCGCAAGATCCGCGGTTTTAACGTCCTTCTCGAAAGATGCGAAGTGACAAATTACCTTCACCAGGAGTACGGAAACATCCAGAGGAACCGATTCATGCAAAATAGACGGTGGATGCGAGTAAACTGCAATACCTTTGAAAATTGAATATAACGCTTTATCAGGTGATTTAGCCGTGGTATGGTGCCCATATCGAGCATGGTGGTACGTACTGCGTTGTCTGTCCATATCTGTAGGATGTATAAAAGAATTCCAATCGCGGGGATCAAGATGACCGACTTTGTATTTCTCCGGTTCAGGCAGTTCTGAAGTGCCAGTCGTGAAACAATCAGGCAGTCATCAACGCCGTAGATCTTCAGCGCAAACACACCATCTACGTGAACTGGACTTCGACGTGTGTCAATGTCGAGCACATGCTTGCAGAACTTTCGAATACGCGCACGTCATTGACGGTTTCCGATGCAAAGGTCCATCGACCCAAAACTCAACGAACAAAAGATTCAAGTAAAACGCTCCTGAATTTATCTTACAAGCAGAGAAACACTTCTTTTCTAAGCGCTTTGAATTATTTTCTTAGCCCTTTCCTCGTCTTTCTAATATCATTTGAGTGAGCGTTTTCCATAAGCGCTTGTCGAAGTCTTTCGGATGTCCATACACGCATGCGAGTTTGTCGCCAGGTCATGGAGCTCACGGGTGGTTGTCCTTGCAACGTCAACTCATCGCTGTCCATGGATTGCGTTGCATGCTACTATCTCGTGGAGCGTGGAGAGCTTCCTCTTGTCTTGATGATACGGACATTTTTGTTGTTGATGTCGTCGCGTGATCTCAGCCGGAGCTCTTCGCGCTAGCTAAAGGAATCCCAGCCTACCCTTTATCGATGCACTTAGTTCAGGGGTCATGGCCACAACATCGCTGAAGCGTGATTTGCAGGTTCCACGTTGGTGCGCACCACGGTACGTTAGCGACACTTGTCAGTCCTTTGAATGCACACGAGAGACCGTGTCCTTCTATATCTTCTGAGGATGATCTTTTATCGACCCTCGAGCGTTTCCTCGACAGTCCTGAAGAGGTTGTCTCGATTGGCGTTGCTGCTCACAACGCGTGCGAGGACTCGTCCAACCAAATCCAGTGGATTCGGCGCTTTTACCGCGCCTTTGCCATCGTCGGGTGACTGTTAAACTCGCGGAACAGGTTTTGGAATTGACCATCCCAGAGAAAGATAAGTGGCAGGCGCGTATTTTTGGCTTACAGTTTCCCGAGGGTTCGGGTATGACTGAGCACAACCACACAAATGTCTGACGACGGTGCGAGCATATTGTTTTTTTTCGATGTTATGATTCTTCGAATTAGAAAAAAGGTAGTCAGTGCGAAGGCACTTCCAAGCTATATCTACCCCCACCCCCTACGATTACACCAGTTTGTCCATTATACTCGAGTTGGCCTTCTCCAATTTCATTAGATTATCGTACACGCCCAAGATCTTTTGACTGTTAATCTCTAGTACCAGCCCGCCAACCACGGTCTCGTCGAGCACGGTGTACGCCTTTGGCGAGTTGAAAATCAAGTCAAGCTCGCACACGTTCTCGAAGACTCGATCGAGAGTTTCGACGTATACCTGGATGAGATCGAGCATCGCCAGCTCCGACTCCGACCTGTCACTGAGAATGCAAAAGTACAGCGTCGCGAAGTGGCGGTACACGAGTTTGGTATCCGGACCGAAGGTTTTCTCGTCATCCACGAAACTACACAGGTGATCGGGGCGCCCAGTGACAATCTTATACACCGTCTGACACAGCTCGGTCTGCTTGTCCACACCTAGCTGCTCGTAAAAGCGGCACAGGCGGACCATGGCGTGGTTGTTCACCACGATGAATGCTTTGATCATGGTGGCTTTCTACGTTCGTCTCGAATCACAACGGAGAATTACCGAAGAATGCGCGCCCACCTGAAACGTAAGAATCGCTGGCCAGAGGATTGGCGCAGAGACTGGCGCTTGGCTTGCGATGAAGGGCGCCGAGGACGGTCCGTGTCTACGTGAGAAACACACGCGGCGCGTCTGTTCCGAGCGCGCGGGTTTATCCGCGTGCGTGGATCAGTAAGCGTCGGAAGGCAACGGAGATGTCATTCCAGGCCGCGGCCCGCTGTTTTGATATTTTGTTTTTGCGTTCTCGCCGATTTCGGGATTTCGTTTTCGCTTCGTCACTTGATTAGGAGATTCAGCCCGTTACCGCCAGCTCGTTCTCCTCGCGCTCCACTATCCAACGTGCACGCCCACCGTTCGTTTAATCATGGGTGCTACTACGTCGCGATGCGAGGAAGCTGAGGAGGCTGAGCCTTTCGAGGAGGTACGTTCTGCGAGTGAATATCTTCGACTGCGCGTCTCGATTTCGCGGTTTCCCCAGTCACGTTTACCGTCCCCGTACAGGAGAAATGAAAGAGCCCTAGCAAGACCCCAACCCTAACATTCGCACCCTTTCCCACGTCTTCAGGTTGAGGTGGAAGAGCCCGCCGCGGAGGAGGAGGAGGAGGAGGAAGCTGCCGTTGAAATTAAGGTGCGCATCTGCACTACGCGTGACCGCGCTCGCGCAAAACCCAAAGATCGAGGCTTTCCGATCCCTCCCGCGCCTAAAGATATTCTGGCTAACTTCGTTTCTTCCACCCACAGATTGAGACGGCGCCCTTCGACCCTCGCTTCCCCCAGACGAACCAAGCTAAGCATTGCTACACCCGTTACAACGAGTTTCACAAGTGCGTGCCCTCTGCTCCCCGGCGTCATCGACGGCACCAATCAAAGACTTCCTCAAATCACCCCGATTGCATGTTGGTTCCTGTCTCAGAATGCTGACAAACTTCTTTCCTCCCTCCGCCCGCTCTGCTCTTCCTTTTCTACGTCTCAGGTGCAAAGCGCAGAACGGTGAGGATGACGAAGAGTGCGAGAAGTACGCCAGGTACTATCGCTCGATGTGCCCTACTGATTGGGTGAACAAGTGGAACGAGGAGCGCGAAGCCGGTACCTGGCCCGGACGCTACTAAGGAGAGACCAGACGGCGATGTACAACAAACCGCGCTGGTTGTGACTAGCTAGACCTTTCCTGCTTGTCCGTAAAATTAAATACGCTACACCCGCTCATCTCCCGCGAAGCCACTCGCCTGAAAGCGTCCACGAACCCTGGACGTAAACGCGGTCCCAGAGGTTTCCGAAAGAGTCCAGCGCCGGCCGAGCGTCGAGGTGCATGGCAATTGGCGAGCGCGGGTCCAATGATTTCGCGTTGTAGAAGTCGATGACGTATCGCACGTCCACGCCACATCGATCGACGACCCAGTCATGACGGTCAAAGGGCAGTTTGAAGCCAAGAAAGTTTAGAAACCTGGCTTTCGGGCTGTAGTCGCGCGGTCGTCCGCGAAACTTGAGCAACTTTGGACAGTCGCACTCCGCGGCGTGCAGTCGCTCCCACTTCAGTACCTCTTCCCAACACCGCTCGTTGACCGCGTTGTGTATGGAAATGACGTTGGACATGTCGTCCTCACCTGGGTTCCAACCCTTGCGTACGATGGCGTTGTAAAACATTTGTTCGCTTGGATACCGCCACGTGCCCGCGGCGCCGCGTTGGTGCTCGGGCAGAGCTTTGTTCCTCTCGCTAATCGGGATCGTCGACGACACCCTGTCTTTTGACAGCTTCCCACTCTGTTGCAGCGCTCGTGTTTGATCTAGGTCGGGCATCATGTTGCTCGGATTCACAGATGACGGCGAGGTGAGATCGTTCGGGGCTTCGGCCGAACCAGATCCTTCGCACGCCTTTCCGCTCGCGATGCGTGCGAAAAGCGAACTTGCTTCATCCTGTGTGATAGGAGGCTTCGATGCCTTGCTGGCTGAGCCCCACCCGAACAACCCCATGATCGCGTCCACTCACCCCTAAGCGCGTGCCCGGCAAGCCGTGTGTGCGTGCGCGAAGCCTGTGTTCCCTCCTATGAGTGCACTTGCGGATTTCGCAACGTCGACAGTTGTCGAAAAAGAGAGCAGCAGTTTTACGGTTTTCGCGCATTCGTCGATATTAACGCAACACGCATTCATCCAGAAGGCCGTGTTATTCGTCTCGCCGTGATGGTGGTACACTATTCGTAAGCTCTTTGGTAAAATCTGGGGCGCGAGATGATGAGCTCGAAGTTGCATTCATCCAGAAGGCCGTGTTATTCGTCTCGCCGTGATGGTGGTACACTATTCGTAAGCTCTTTGGTAAAATCTGGGGCGCGAGATGATGAGCTCGAAGTTACGTACAGGTGACGTTGTGTTTGATTCTATTCTCGTGTTTTACATAAGTTAGTTAATTCATATGATGCAAAGACCCTCAGAGTCTAAGCTCCATACAGTCGGCTACTCAGTTGATTAAGTTTTTCGGAGCTTCATTTCCAATCCAACTTTGACTGCTCGACGACGTATTCAGCCAAACCCCGCACCTCTTCGTCGGATAACCTCGCCCCGAACGTGCACTGACCTTTGGGCTGGCAATCCTGACTGTATCCTGGCATTTTGTTCTTGCCTCCGTATATCAGGTTGTAGATGGTATCCGCGTCGTTCACTCCATTTCGCTGTAAGTCCATCGGGAACAAGGATTTTCCTGCACTGACCACGTTTCCCCCAGCAGCGTGGCACCCAGCGCACGTCTTGTTGAACGTCTCGGCCGAAGTGTCCGCCAGCGCAGAGCCTGCGCTGAGTGTCACCGCCAAAGCTGCCGCGGTGGAGAATAACACACGTTTCACAGCTCCTGTTTCATGGGGCTCATGCGCCCTCCCGATGCTCGCCCAACAAAAAACCCGCGAGGCATCCTGCGACGAAACAGCAGTTTCGCGGTTCCGAATGACGGTGTAGGCCATGCAGCCCCCCACAAGGCGGCTTCTGTCAGCAATCTTTCTGTGACATCCAGAGCCATCGCTATCCCTAGGAATAACCCCCCAAGTTCCTCGTCGACACGCTTTTCCCGCAGTCGCCGACTTCTGGTTCGTCGAAATCAGCGTCGTCGAAAGCATCAGTGGCATGGCCATTGATGTTGTGTCGAGGCCTGCGCAGGCTAGGAGTGGACAGCCGAGAAATGTTGAAACGTGATGAGGAGCACTTTCTCGCGAGCGAAAATCCCGGCACGTGGCAAGCTCTCTGAGTGGTTGAAACAGGCCGAGGAATCTCGCCACTTCAGCGCGCGCGCTCAGACCCACGGCAGCTCTGAACGAACGCGTGTGACCTCATCGTGTTCTGAACGTTAACGTGTTAACCGTCATGTCACTCGCGACCGCCGCTTGCACGTCGACGGTCACCCGTCCGGCGTTCGCCGGAAGCGCGCGGCGGTCGACAGGTAAATCTAATCTCAAGAACGCCCGTGTGGAAACCGCGTCACCACGCTCCGGACGCGTGGACCTCGCGGCTCCGCGACGGTGTGTCCGTCACCGCAGGGGTCATTTGCAAACGTGCGCGAGTGTCAATCTTGGTGACGCGCAGTGGTACGTCAACCAGGGAGTCGCCGCGGCTGTTATCCTCGGTGGCTTCGTCGTCACGGGTGGGCTCAAGGAGCTCGGTTTTGGTGGAAAGAAAGAGGAAGAGAGAGATTACCGCGAGGACCCGGACGAACCGTGCAACATGTGCGAGGGCACCGGCCGCGCGGTGTGCGCGTGTACGCGGTGGTCTAACGACGGCGAGGGATGTGAGACCTGCGGATACACTTGCGTGACATTCTGCCCCGCCTGCCGCGGCGGCGGCAAAGCCATGCGCGTGACTCTGGAGATTCCCGTGGAGAACGACGAGTTGGCTGACATGGCTCGGGAAAAAGGGAACCGCTTCCAAGGTCCGTCTCCGTTCCTCGCCGCGATCGCGGCGCCGCCCTCGTTCAGCTCTGCGTCAGAAGAAATCGGACGCGTGGCGATGGACGGCCCCGTCTTGCACGCCGTGGTTTCTGAGCCAAAAAACTCTGAAGGCGCGCCGGGCGGGGAAAACGACGGAGGAGACCCGTCGTCGTCCAAAGACGATGAGTTCTACGCCCAGTCCGGCGAGGCGATTCGCACGTTACGTGAAGACTACCCGACTTTGCTCCAGAAACAGATGTCCTGGGGTATCTACCGCGAAGACGTCGGGCTGGTGGACGAGACGGAATCGTTTGGGCACGTGCGCGGGCACGTCGTGGCGAGCGGCTTGAAAGACTACAAGCGATGCCACAAGTGGCTGCGCACCGCGGCGGCGGTGATTTTCAGCCACTCGGAGGTGCAAGTGACGCGGATCTGGAGCCCACTGGGAATGAGCGGCGACCGTTCCATTAAAGTGCGGTGGAGTATCAAGGCGCGGCTGCGCATCGTGGGCGGCCTCACCGAAGAGGCGCACTTTGACGGCATCAGCGAGTACAAGCTGGACAAAAGCGGATTCATCTACCAACACACCATCACGGATCTGGACTGGGACTTGGCGCAAATGCGCGATCGCATCGTAGATATGGGCAACGTGCTAGGCCAACGCGCTCGCGAGCCTCAGCTCGGCAGTGGACAGTGGTTCAGGGATCTCGTCCCGGCTTGGTTTACGAACAGATCGTGAATGCGACTAGAATACTGTATCAAAACATACTAATCACACACGCCGCAAAAGAAGCGGCGATGTCTAGAGCTAGAGCCTGTTGTAACACCTAATAGACTACATTCAAGTCGGTCGAGTCACTGCTAGGAAAGAATCGCCTTGGTAGGAGCGAGGGTTATTATGTCAGCGTGAGTCCAACTTTTTTTTTTTTGAGTCCAACTTTTTCGTGTCAAAAAAAAAGGCGAGTAGAATCGTGGCCGAGAAAAACACGGAGCCTCATGCGTCAAGGCGTGCCTTGCGAGCATTATTATCGACAGGACCAGGCGGCCTAATTACCAGCGTGCCAAAGTCATCCGTTAGCGATACTGAGGGGCATCATCGGCTCCGGGAAATAGCGTGTAGGGAGGTGGACACACGCGGTGTCGAACGCAAATCGGAGAGAAAACCTCGGGCTTGGCGGCGGCTGCAAAGTGGGGAAAGACCACGCGCAAGGGCAATTACCCGGTGTTGCTATCGCCGTTTGGCGTCGTTCATATCCGTGGCACCATCGAGCCCGGTGCGGTACCCGTCGTGTCGACCGCGCCTAAAGTTCTGGCGCGTTTGGCACAGAGCGCGCTTCTCGAAGACGATGATTTACGATAGAAGATTGATTCTGTCGCGTTTTTTGTCTTTTTCTGCAACTTTTTCGTTATACAAGAGCTCAATCCTCTATCGGTAGATGTGAATGCGGCCGCTCGCAGTACCGGCGGCGATGATGTTCCTGGTGGGGTGCACGGCCATGCGCGAGGCGATGGCGGTCATCCGCTCCGCGTCCGAGAGTTTCGCGGCGAGGCTACCCGTCGCGGCGTCGAAAACCTCGACCTCGCGCTTCATGCTCCCCACGACGACGCCATCCGCGCCCGGCGTCCACACCGCGCGGAACGGCAACACCCATCGCCCGGTTTGGTTGTTGTGGCGAATCCGGAGCGCGGATTTCGGATCCTCGTCAATCGACCCACCCTTTGGTCGCCACACCCTAAGCAAATCGTCGTAGCACGTCGTGAGAAGGCTTCCCTTGCCGTCTGGCGAGAAGTACGCGGCTTGGCACGACTTTGAGTGCTGCAGCAGCGACAGTGGCTTCGCGCCCTGGCCCGTCTTACGCACGTCCCACACGCACACGGTTTGATCGCCGCACGAAGTCGCTATGGTGCGCTCCGCACCAGGCTCCAGGTGAATGGTGTTGATTTTCTTTTGGTGCAGCTGCACCGCGGGAGAGGCGATCTTCCCCGAACGCGCGTCCACGACTTGGTAGTTGCCTCGGTTGTCCGTCAGGTGAATCGTGCGGCCGTCAATCGAGACGTCGCACGCGCTGAACTCGTCCTCGTCCTCGGTGGCGAAGAGCTCGACGAAACTTTTCTGTTCGATGTCAAGCGCGCGAACAGCCCCGTCGTACGCGGCGGTGATGAGCTTACCTGCAAGACCGCCTCTTCCCCATTTCAAGTGACACACGTACGACCCGTGCGGTTTGAAATACAAAACGCCGTCTTCGCTGCCGTCGCCGTCTTCCTTGGCGGCGCCGTCGCCGTCGTTGTCCACGCGCCAAAGTCCGATGTTCCCGTCTTTGTCGCCCGCGCCGACGAGAACCGGTCCGCCGGGGTCGTAAGGCGCCATGTCAAGGTGAGTCACGCCTCTGGGAACAACCTTAGCCACGGACTCGTTCATCAGCGTTAGCTTTGACTTTGACACGCCGGCCGCGGAGGTTGGGGGAAACGCCAGTTCTCCCTTTTTCGCGTTTGTTTTCGACACGGAGTCGAAGGATTTGTTGAACGCCCCAGCGGTGAGGAACGTGCCTGTTTTGAAATCACCCGATTCTTTAAGCGGTGCGCCGAGGTGGTCGCGAAGAAAATTGATGAACGCCTCGTCCGCGCTCTCGTCGCCGTTGATTGACGCCAACAAAACCGGTCCCTCCGGTCGCGACAGACCTCGCTCAATCTCTCCGTTCCACCCACCCGTGCTCGTGCCGTTCGCGAGAAGCACGGTCCCGTCCCTGCGTTCGAGGTCGATCCCGCCCGCGAGATTAGGGTCAGGTGCTTCGTTCCGGACGCGTCCGCTTCGACGCAACGGACCGGGTTCCGCTTTCGGCGCGGCTTTGCGTTTCGCGCCGATGCCTCGCTGAATGGGTCCCGTTTTCGTCGCCGCGGTTTCAATTTCCGCCGCGAGGGTTCCGATGTGCAGCGCTTGCATGCGCAGCTTGTTCCGTGCGATGTGCGCTTCCCTTTCGCGCTCGAACTCGGTCAAGCCGTCACCGGGAGGGCTTTCCGCGACAGGCGCCTTGGGCGTCGCTTTCGCCGCCGGGGTGCCCACCGCCGCGCGGGCGCCGCGCGTCGTTCGCGCCAGCGTCAACTCAGTTTTGCCTCCCGCCTTGTTTGTCGTTTTCGCCAGCGTAACCTCCGCAACCGATACGCTCGTTCTTTGGTTGCTTCGTTTGGATCGTTTCTTCGCCCCGGCGTTCGCGTCGTCGTCCACACCGAGCGCGGTAAACACCTGCGCGCGCGTTTCGTCGTCCAGATCTGTGAAGCCTTTTATCTCAGACACACCGCCGAAGTCATCAACAGCGTCGAGTATCGGACGGAACGCATCGCCCAAGCCACGCAAGCCGTAAAACGTCTTGTGATCCTTGCTGCACAAGGCGAGCCTCACGTCGCCCTTGGCGAATGGTTCGTCCGTCGCCTTGCACTTTCCTCGATTCGCAGGCGCAACCTCGAGAAAGCAGTGTTCAAGAGCGCACTTTGGATGTTGCCACGTGTCCGCGACTCGTCCCGCGACGAACGCCTCGATGCCAACGCGAAGCTCGCCAACAGCGATACCTTCGCCACAACCGCGGCAGGTGCTTCGACCGGTCTTGGCGTGTTCCAGCTTGGGGATCGTCATGGTCCTTTGCGGTGCGAAGTGACGAAACGTCGTTTGGCGCGATTGATGACGTCGTGGCCAAAATAATGGCATCGAGTTGGCAGTGGCAATGAACTACGCCGAGGTTTACAGCAATTTTCGGCAGTCATCACGAACACCACGACGTGATGGGCGCACAAGTTGTTATACAGTGTCGGGATCGTTACAACGAGCGCATCAAGTCGGTTCCTCTCCCCCCTCTCCACTACTCGAATTTCGTCTTCTTCCCCGCGGCTTTGACGCTGCCCCACGCTTCGTTCGCGGCTTTGCGTTTCGCGGCCCACGCGGGATGCGCCGCCGCCGCGGAGTCGGCGTCGTACTGCGCTGGAAAATTACTTTTCTTATCGTCTCTCCCTTTCGAGTCCTTCTCCCGGTCCCCCGAAGGACCCATGGGTTGCGTGACCTTCCCAACAACCTCGCCCGTGCCTTTGATCTCGCCCACGTAAAGCTTCTTCGCCCGGATGGCTTTCTCTTTCTTCGGCTTTTCTTTCGCGGGTTCGGAAGGCGTTTGCGTTTTGTGGCCGCGATCGTAACCGCCGCCGGCGCCGCCGCGACCGCCGCCGCCGTCTCGTCCTCCCCCCCGTCCCGCACCTCTGCCCCCGAAATCGTTGGCACCAGAACCTCGTCCGCCGCCGCCCCTTCCACCTCCCGGCGCCGGCGGCGGCGGCACGGAACGCCTCGGCCCCGCGTGCCCAACGTTCCCGGCCGCCGCGCCGTCTTCGCCGAACGCGACTTTCGTGCCTTTGGGCGCCGCCGAAAGCGCAGCCGCCGCGGCGCGTTTCGCCGCCCACGCCGGGTGCATGTTCGCCTCTTGCTCCGCAGCCTGGCGCTTCGTACGATCCCGTTCCTCCCTCACCGCCTTCACGTGGTTCGCGTTGTCGCCGTGTGTCGTGAACGCCATCGCTCGTCGCGCGCGCTGGCCCATGCGTGCTTTCGGTTTCTTCTCCTTGGGCTGGTTCGGCAGTTTCGCCGGTTTCGCCGGTTTCGCGGTCGTCGTCGCCGTCTTGGCGTTCTTTTCGTTCCTCGAGCCCTTCGCACCATTCTGCTCCACCCCGAGAATCTTCGCCAGCTCGGGGGGAAGCTCTTCATCTGGGTCCACGTCGCTGTCGCTGTCGCGCGCGAATTTTTCATCCTCCTCCTCTTCGGACTCGATATCCCCGATTTCCTCATCCTCGGACTCGATCACGTCTCCGTTTTCCTCGGCTAGGAACTTTCTCAGCTCGTCATCCTCGTCCTTAATCACGACGTCGTTCGAATCGCTGTCGCTATCATCGCTCGAAATTCCACGATCGTCATCCTCGCCGCCGCTGCTCCAGTCGTCCTCGTCCACGGCCTGGTTGTTTTCAGAGTCGGCCTTTTCAGAATCTGACGCGCCGTCGTCTTCCGAGTCAGACGCCGCGTCGTCGCCGCTCCCGCTGCCGCTTTCGTCATCCTCGTCCCTGTTCTGTTTGTCCACATCCCCAGGCCCCACGTTTTTCGTCCTCGCGATCGCGTCTTCCTTGTCCTTAGCTTTTTCATCCTTCTCCTCTTCCCGCTTTTCCGCGGATTCAATCTTCGCCAGCCGCTGCGCTTCCTCACGGTCCTTCCTCCCGAGCGCCCACGCCTGTCTGTCCCCGACCAAAACCAGTTTCTGCTGCAGCGCGGCTACTTCTTCCCTCACGCCTTTGGCGCCCAGCACCCTCCGTGCCACCACCAGGCTGGGGTGCGCCCCGCCCGCCGCAATCGCAGCCGCGCCCACCGCCGCTAACGCCGCTTTCGTCGCCGCAGCGTCGGCGC
>Ga0222645_101087_pt1 | contig 12939 bp, 10 predicted proteins | sample AntAcemetagen292_FD_179881 | JGI IMG/M metagenome (GOLD analysis project Ga0222645, IMG submission 179881) | Saline water microbial communities from Ace Lake, Antarctica - #292 | ecosystem: Environmental > Aquatic > Non-marine Saline and Alkaline > Saline | place: Antarctica: Ace Lake | collected...
ACCAGCGGCTTGCGTTCGGTGGGACACAAGCGGGTTGTGCGAACCACACACGCTGTGAAACAGGCGCGCGCGGTGAGTGAAACGAAGGTACGTCGCATGAGACGTGAACTGGCGAACGCGGACACGCATCGGCACACCGCGATCGATGCAAGACACGGACCCGATGGGCGGTCTTTTTCATTTTCCAAATCTGCGACTCGACACCCGCAACCAAACCATCAGACTGCCCTTTCCCCCAAAACCTAAACCCTAAGACTCGCGACGTCTCCACCTGCGCGGTGATGGCCCCTGTGGCCACTGAAAAAGAGTCCCGCCGATCCTTGGGCGAGCGCCGAGGCGGCATGGGCCGGCGGTTCGCGGATGAGGAATCGCTGGACTCGCCCGGTGAGGACGCCGGGATACGGAACTTCTGGTACCCCGTGCACTTCGAGGCGAAGTTAGCGAAATTCGAGCAAGACAAGAGCGACGTGTTTACGTTGTTTGGCGAGAAGTTTCGCTTGGTAAGGGCGGATGCCGGTGGTATTGAGGTGGCTACGCGCGCGATCACGTCGCTTTGGGGCGGGGCTGATGGTGTTGCCGCGTCAGACGATACATCAGACGATAAACAAAACGCCAACTCCAACCCGAAACGCTTCGCCGCTACGGACGACGCCTTTGTGTGCGTCTCCTGTGATGGCACTGGGCGGTACTACCCAATAGGATGCCAGGACGGCTTGGTCATGGTGTGGCCCGGAACGTGCCGCCCAGTGTCGCAGCTCCCGAAATCGTTCAAACCGCCGGAGGGGTACACCACACACGCCGAGTTAATAATCGAGTGCGTCCCGGTGGAGCACGGTTTGCTGATGGAGAACCTGTTGGACCTGGCGCACGCGCCCTTCACGCACACCGGGACGTTCGCCAAAGGCTGGGGCGTGCCGAACTTCGTGGAGTTTGTGTCGAAACAGATGCGCAAGCCGGGGGATGGGTGGGTCGACATGGCCACGAGTTTGGCGAACGTCGATTCGGGTAAACTCTTGAAAAGCTACAAGAAAACCACCGGCATGAACGGCGAGCTGGAAGGCCAGCAAGGCAGCTGGAACCCATACCCTATCGATATGAAGTTCGTCACGCCTTGTATGGTGGATTCGCACATCGGCATGTCGCAAGCGGGCGCGGCGGGGGGGGGCGCGCAGTTCGAAGAAGGCGTGCAGTGCGCCGAGTGTAGTAATCACCTGCACCAGCTGCACGTCTGCGCTCCCGCAGAGGCCGGCACAACCCGGTTGCTGTACCGCATGTCCCTGGATTTCGCGGGCTGGGCCAAGTACGTGCCTGGTATAGAGCTGGTGTGGACGGAGATGGCGAACCAGGTGCTCGGGGAAGATTTGCGCTTAGTCACGGTAAGTATTTCCCCACCCACCACATTCAGCCGACTGATTGCCCATACAAGGCTGACACTTTTGTATCCACATTCAGGGGCAGCAGGACCGCATGGCGCGCGGCGGCCGGGTGTGGGCCCACCCCGTGGCCTACGACAAGCTAGGCCTGGTGTACCGGCGGTGGCGGAACTTCTCAGCGGGGGAGGCGTGTCCGCTGCCGGCTGGGAAGGAATGAGAGGCGTGGGTTTGATTGAATGTGTCGACGCGCGTCGCGTCGATTTAATGCTAAACTCGACAATGTATGAAGCCAAATCGACCCCTTTCAACTAGTCAACTTGGCGATGAAAAAGCCCTTTCAACACTGATTTGCTTGGCTTTCTTTTTGCTTAAATTTCGCCGCCATCCCCAAGTTTCGATTCGTCAACCCACATCCTCGTCCCTTCCTCGCCTCCCTTCACTGCCTTCGTCCTTCGCGCGGTCGTCCGGTTTGGTGTCGTGGCGTGCGCGATGGGCAAGGGAACCAAGCGAAATCGCGATGCGTCGCGGGTCTCTGGTGGCGGGCAGGGAGGCGGGGTGAAAAGAAAAGTAGAAAAGCAAAGCGCGCATCGAATGTCGGCGGGCGGCGGTGTACGACCGTCTTCCAAGCCTGGGAAGGGTTTATCCACGACGACACCTACAAAAATCGCGGCCTCGCGCCCGCCCCCCTGCTATCGCCTTTCTTCCGCACAGACCGACGAGGAATCGTCCGGACACGTGTTGATGCCCGGCGACGGGGAGTACGCGGATTGTTTGACAAAGGCGTACGCTGGGTTTCACGTCGACCCCCCGTCCGTGCTCCCCCACGGGACGCACGACACAATCACGACCGCGTTCGAGCAGATGTACAGCGCCGGTTATTTCCAGCGGGACGTGCTCGCCGCAGGGAACACGGTGTCCCCGACCTTCGTCCGGCGGACGCTCGTGGGGAACACGGGCATGACGTACCTGTACCAAAAACTCCGGATCTTCGCGTTCCCGTGGTGTGACGATTTGACGGCATCCAAATCGCCGTTGCGAGTCGTGAAGGCTTTAAACGACGCACTCGTGGAACGAGCCCGTGCGGTGCTTTTGGAACACGAAGACCAAAGAGTGCAAAGCGACGGGTCCTGCGACTTCAACGTGACGTTAATAAACCTGATGGACCCTATGGACGAGGCGTTGAAATCGGACGTCCCCCTGAAAAACGAAACCAAGTACGGCATGGGGCCCACCAGCGTGAGCTGGCACAGCGACTCCTCCCTCCAGCCTGGCTCCACGGTGGGGGTGTACCACCAGGCGTACGGTGAAGGTGAGACAACGGACCCTACGTGGCACGTGGGCTTGAAAACCCTGGACCTGGTTTCGCCGGCGCTGCGCGTGCCGCTGGCCACGAACAGCACGTACTACATGCTGCGCGACTTCAACAAGCACCACCACCATGCCGTGCTTGCGGGGTCCACGAAACGTTACTCCTCGACGCACCGTGTGGCGGTGGTTGCGAAAGACACGTTCGAGTACATCAAGAAACGAGCGGTCAGTGCGGTAGGCAAAAGCGAAACTTTGGCGCGGTACGCTCGCGACGCGAAAGCTGGAAGGAACTCAACTACCTCCAAAAGAGATTCGCCGACGGACGAAAACTCCCTCGCCAAGCTCACGCAGTTCGTAGGCGAGGTGCACCGCGAACTCGAGTTCCAGTGGATCCGCATGTTCTGGCTACAAGGTCAGGACCACGCGGATCGGCACGCCGGGTATTGGAACGTACGGATTGGCGAACTGACGCAGGCGTGGGACGTGTGCGAGTTTGCGTTGCGTTTGATTCTCGACACGCTTCGGTTCGCGTCGGTCGCGGACGGCGCGCAAAGCACCGCACCAACCCCCCCGCAAAGAACCTACGACCTCGCGGTATACGTCCTGCAAAGCATCTCACAGGCACGAGAGAGTCATGTGGAACGGGCGTCGTCGCCGGCGTATAAAAAATTGCAACCGTCGCGCGCGCCCGTGAACAAACCAAAGTTCGACGACACGTCGCCGCTTCCCGAGAATCTGAGGCCGGCCATCGCGGCGCTGCTGGGGTGGAAGAAAAACGCGCTCGCGAAGGAAACCGGAAAAAGGAGAGCATAGCAGGGGTGATAGGGCGAGAAACGGGAGATGAAGGTGATTAAGGTAGCGAAAGGTTTAAAGGTTATCGCTGCTTATTGCTTACTTTACAACGCAAAGGACCGGGCGGGGTTTCTTTGTTACCCGCGGCCGATTGACAAGTGATCAAGATCAACACAACAAATCAAAGCCTGTTTCAGACGTACACTTGATTCGTAGTACGGACGGATGGCTAGCCCGTCAAGGTCAATCGTCACCGCCCCGGCCGGCCGGACCTTGCCGCGTCGTTGTCACCAGAGCTCCCGTCCCCGGAGTACCCTCGTTCTACCGAGCCGGGGCGTTTGTCGCCGTTTTCGCTGCCGTTTTCGCTGCCGCCGCCGCTCCCGCCGCCGCCGCTGCCGCCGCCTTCGTTACCGTCGCTGCCGTTGGAGTTCGTTTGCGCGGTCGCGCCAGCCATCGGTTCGGGGTGTTTCTTAAAAGGATGAAACCCGCCGTCCCTCTTGGCGCACGCCGCGAAAGCACCCGTGGACTTGTCCGCGTTCGCGTTGGCGAACCCCGCGGCGCGCTCCGCGGAACGAACCTTCGCCGTCTCCGTGTTCACCCCGGGCTCGCCGTCGCTGCCGTTGCCGCTGCCGTTGCCGCTGCCGTTCCCCGAAACTCCCCTGGCGTTCGAGTGTTTTTCGCTCCCACCCTTCTCCGCGGAACCGTCGCTCGCCGCGGCGCCCTCCGACCCGTCCCGGTTCTCGCGCTGTTGCGTTAATCGCGAGTTGTTCAACACATCCGCGCCACCGTCGCTCCCTCTCCCCTCCATTGAAGGCGAGTTCTCCCTTTGGCTCTCGTTCTCCATCTCGCGCTCGGAGTCCATGTCCTCGCCAATGCCAAGAGTTTCCGAGCGTTTCAGGTACAGGCGGTACTTCTGAAGATGGCTCGCCACGTTTTCCCTGGTCAAACCGTCCACGTTCATCAGGGACATGATGGTTTTCGGAACCGCGTGGTGCACCCCCAAGTGCGTCACCGCGTCCACGAACCGCTTGTGCAGCGCGCTGGTCCACACCAGCCGCGGGCGCTTCGCGGCGCCGTGCTGGTCATCCGACACGGTTTGGTCTGCTGTGGAGTCGCGGTAGGTCTGGCGGCTGTGCGTGTGTTGTTGGCTCCCGCCTCCGCGGCTCGTTGCGCTCGGCATCCCGGCCGTCCCGCCGCTCGCGTCGCTTTCCCGCGCGCGCTTGAAAGCCTCGAACGTCCGGCTCTGCTCCACGCCGTAATGGTACGCCATCATCTGCTCGTACGTAACCGCGGAGGGGGGGTTGTCTACGCCGCCCCGGGCGTTCGGGGCGTGCCCGTAGTGGGAATGGGGATTCACGCCGCTCGCCGTTGGGTACCCGGTGTGACGTCCACCCATCGACGCCGTGTGCGCCGCTTGCTGCTGCGCGAAGTGGTGCGCCACCGCGTACTGGTACATCTGCATCTGCGCATGCGCATGCGCGGCGGCAGCGGCGGCGGCGGGGTACCCGGCGTACTGCGACGACGCCTGTTGCGCCATCGCCGCCATCGCGGCGGCGGCGGCGTTTGCGGCGGCCGAAGCGTTGGCGCTCGCCTGGTGCGTTCCGTTTCCGTGTTGGTGTTGGAACACGGGAAGCGAGTTGGCGAAGGGAGGAGGAGGGTTGGGTCCCACCGCGGGTTTCCCGAGTTGGTGCGTGAACGGGTGCGGTTTCAATACCCCCGAAGACGCGAGCGCCGATTGTCCGTCGACGATATTTTTTTTGGCACACGTGTTTTTGGAAACGCCGTGCCCGCGTCTTTGCACGCCGGAATCGACCCCGCCAACCGGTTTCCCAACCCCACCCGCCGCGGTTCGGTAGCCGTTCATAACACTAATCCCGAACGCGTTCGCCAGGAACGGGGTTAGCAGCTGCGCGTTCGTCGCGACGCACCCGGGGTCAAGCCACGACTCCGAAGCGACATTGCTCGCATGTTGGGTCGATTTCGTCATTCCACCCGCGGCGGTCGCCGCCGTCGTCGTCGCGGTCTCCGAACCGGCACCGGATTTTGACGTCACGAACGTCTTCGCCGTGACCGGAACGTCCGTCCCTACCGCGGCCATCGCGCGCACGACGCTCGCGGCGAACACGGGGCGTGAACGCCGGCGTGCTCGCGAGCGAGTGACTTGTCGGAAGTCCACGTGTGAAATATCTCCGCCGTTCTCGATTTTTTCGATTTTTCGATTTTTGTCCGTTTCCCAAATCCCAAGACTGTTTTCCCATACAGGACTGACACTTTCTGGAAAATATCTATGAAACGTCTGGAAACACAATGGGGGCTCGCCTTTGAAGCGCCTTTGACGACCGGCCCGAGGATGGCGGTCAAGGCGAGTCTCACTCCTTCCCTTGAAACTAAAACCGGCTGCATTTGAAGCGTATTTGGAAGCGGCTTGAACATTTTTGCAACACGATGTCACGAATCATCGTTTCAATCGCACCCATACCCCCGTTCTATTCTAATACCTTGTCTAATTCATCCATCGCCTTGGACGCCTCCCGCGCGTCGCAATCCTCCTCGGTCATGTTCCTCTCCGCGGCGTTTTCATGCGCCGCCCGAAGCCGTTTCGCGCGCAACAATGGGTGGGACTTCGCGTCGGCGGAGGCGGCTGCGCCGCGCGCGACGCTAATTTTAAACACGACCACGTGTTGCTTCAACTCACGACTCCCGAGTAATAACTCGCCACCCACCGCGTCCGCCAGTAGCCCCTCACTAACAAGCGCGTCGTACAAAATCGCGTCGTACCCGAAACCGCCCCAGCGACCGCAGGTCTGGGCGAGTAAACATTTTGGGGATGAGTCAACGGTGATTTCATTTTCTTTTGGAAGCGTTCCTTTTTTCTGACGTTCAGCGTCTCCATCATCCGTGTTCTTTCTCAACAACACCCCCAGGCACTTCGCCAACGCCAACGCACCCGCTTCGCCGTACACCAAGTCCGAGCCGCACACCAAGTCCCACGCTTGCGTTGCTATTTTCGAATCGGCGACGGCGGACCAATCAAGCGCCGCGAAACGCGGGAACTGCGTTTTGGTTTCGGGAGATTCGTCTTGCTCGGAACCTCGCGCCATGGTACCTTCGCCCCCCGCTCGTGTCAGGTTCCTCGCCAGACGCGCGTACGCGTCCCCGCAGTTCGTCTCCGTGGCGCACCATTGCAAATCGTCCCTGTGCTGACGCGCCTTCAACGCCAGCCATCCCGTGCCCGCGCCCAACTCCAACACGCGCGCCCCACAAGTAAGCGCGTCGTCGTGCCCCACCAGGTGCTGGAACAGGGTCAGCGCAGCGGGCCACACCCTGCCGCTGCAGTGCTCGGGGACGACGCGTATGCCGAGCACGGCGAGCTCATCAGTCGCGGCGGCCACGCCGGTCGCCTCGGGAGGAGGCGCCGACATGACTGGTGTTGACAGTTGAGAGCTTGAGTCCTTGAGACTGTCGTGAAAAGCACGTTTCAGAGATGGAGGTATTCCGAGAAACTCGTCGTGTACGAGTTCACTCGCCGCCGCGCCGACCGTCGTCGTTCGCGCGACGACATGTCCGCCTCCGCGAGCGCGTTCGCGTCGTCGCCCTTTGGAGCGCGAGCGACGTCGCGTCGACGTTCTCGAAGTGCGAAGCCTGGAGAGGTTCCGACCACAAAAGCGGTCTCCACCGGTCTCAACGCCACCGAATCGCTTCCCCTGATCCACGGAAGGTGCGTGTGGCGCGGCCCCGAGCTGTTAGTCAACCCTTCGGCGTGGACCACGGTTTTGACTAAGTCGGACATTGCGGAGCTGGAAATCGCGTTACGAGACGCGAAACGCGCGAACCTGGACATCGCGGAGTTGACCCAAACGAACTTCAAGCTGCCGACGTTGGGTCCGAAGCTCGTGGCCATGACATCCACAAATCTGCTAAACGGCGAGGGACTGCATTTGATGAAAGGCTTACCAGTTGAGCGGTGGGACATGTGGTCCATTTGCGCTGCTTTTTTCGGCATGGGCGCTTACATCGGCTGGCACTGTCCCCAGAACGCAAAAGGCCACGTGCTCGGGCACGTGAAGGACTTGGGCAACGACCCGCACGACCCGGCGACGCGGACGTACACGACAAGGGCGGCGCAGCCGTTCCACACGGACAGCGCGGACATCGTGGGTTTGCTTTGTTTAAAAAATTCGACTCAAGGGGGGGAGAGTCAAGTCGTGTCCACAGCGGCGGTGTACAACGAGCTAGTCACGAAAAACCGCGAAGCAGCCTTGGCGTTGACGAAACCCTTCCCCGTGGACCGGAAAGGCGAAATCCCGCGTGGTAAGTTGCCAACGTACGACATGCCCGTGTTCCACGTGTACCACACGAGAGCTTCGGGTAACACCGAGAGCGGTACTTCCGCGAGCGGTACTTCCGAGGGCGGTACTGCGAGCAGTACTTCCGAGAGTAGTACTGAGAGCAGGACTGCCGAGAGTAGTACTGCGAGCAGTACCGCGGGTAACACCGAGAGCAGGACTGCGGGTACTGACGAGAGGAGTACTGTGGGTACTACTGAAAGCAGTAGTAAAAAGAGCACTTCTCAAAAAAGCACGACTCTTCTGAGCGGCATTTACGACCGCAACTTCATCAACGCCGCGCAGACGCGGTGGGCGCGTGGTGCGAGTGCTACACAGAATGGCGATTCATCCGAGCCGACCCGAGACGAATCAGAGAGCAAGCCAACACACTCCGTGCCTAGGTTGACTCCACAGCAAACCGCCGCGCTCGACGCGCTCGACGAACTGTGCGACTCCAAAGAGTTCCGAGTTGATATGCGTTTGGAGCCGGGTGACATCCAGTGGCTGCACAACCACACCACGCTACACGCGCGATCCGCGTACTCGTGTGTTGGGAAAGAAATGAGCGAGCGGCATTTGTTGAGGCTGTGGCTGACGCCATTTTCCAACGCGAGGGAGTTACCACCGATGTTCGCGGAGCGGTTCGGAGACCTAACACCAGGGCCGACGAGGGGAGGCATACGCGTGGACGGACAGAAACCGTACTGCGCGCTGGAACCGGGCGCGTAGTCGAGGTAGACGTGGAGGCAGCGTAGGCGCAATTAGTGTAAGAGTAGTGACGCCGCGCGTGTTCTCGTATCAGTATGACAAAACCACTGAGAGTGAGTCGTGACTTTAACGACTTAGGTGCCCGCCCAACGCCGCAAACGCAAACGCGCATGTCAGATCGTCGCACGGACAGTCGTTCGCGCGCGCCCACCTCAACACCTCGAGATGCCCGCCATTCGCCGCCCCAGAGCACGTCGACACGTTCCACGGGCAGCCGTTCGCACGAGCCCACTGCAGCACCTCGAGGTGCCCGCGCCCTGCCGCTTCCGCGCACGTGCACTCATCCCACGGGCAGCCGTTCGCGCGCAACCACTGCAGCACCTCGAGGTGTCCGCCCTCCGCCGCTGCCGCGCACGTATGCGCGTTCCACGGGCAGCCGTTCGCGCGCAAATACTGGAGCACCTCGAGGTGCGCGCCCTTCGCCGCATACGTGCACGTCCACTCGTCCCACGGACAACCGTTCGCGCGCAACCACTGTAGCATCTCGAGGTGCCCGCCCAACGCCGCCTCTGCGCACGTCCCCTTGTCCCGCGGTGCGCCGTTTGCGCGCGCCCACTGCAGCACCTCGAGATGTCCGTTAAGTGCCGCCCAGTTGCACGTATGCTTGTCCCACGGGCAGGCGTTCGCGCGCAACCACTGCAGCACCTCGAGTTGCCCTGTCTTCGCCGCTTTCATTGGAAGAACATTATACAAATTCAGACCACCTTGTTGATGCAGGTGCTTGAGCGTGCTTAAGTACCCCAGCCTTATGGCATCTGTCACCCCTATCTCCTTCACCGGATGACCTGTCGCCGCCACCGCGTCGCGCATCTCACGACTCACCGCTCGAAGCCGAGCGAGATCTGTAGGGTCTTCGGTCCTTCCGAGAACCGCACCGATGACTACGTCGTCGGAAAGACCTGGGATGGCGCTCTGCGTCTCGGGCTGCATCGCAACGGTCGCGGGTCGTTCGCGCGTATTTCCGTGTGCAGATGCCGTTTCGACACCAGGCGTCGCGTTGGAAGACATCGGGAAGGGTGGCACGCGGCGCGAGGCGTTGTGGGTAGTTTTTCGAGTGCACGGGACTGGAAAGAAAAACAGAAGTTGGAGCTGAAAGTGGAAGATTAATGTAATGGACGGGTGGCACGCATTTCACGAGGAGGTCGGTAGGCAGTCGTAATCGGTAGGTAGGTAGGGCCCAGGTGTGAAAGTTGTCGCCGCGTGTCAGTTGTGAGAGTGCTGTTCAACAAAAAATCGCGTCACACCGCTCACCCGTGTCTCAAAGTCCTAGTCTTCGAAACCCCCCCAGTCTCTACTTTTGTCGCTTCACCGCGCAAGCGTCAAAAACCAAAACAAACGCCACCCTTACGCCTCGTCGTCCGCCGCGGTTTTGGTGTAGATCTGCTGCTTGGAGTGCATGACGACGGGCTTGATGGCGCCCTTGGCGATCAGGATCGCTATGGCCTTCCTGGCCAGGGAGCACGTGATGCGAAGCCGGTCGGTGAGAATCGACACGGTTATCATTTTGTACTTCGGCACCTCCGCCATCAGCTTGTCGTACGTGCTCTGTTCGAAAAGAACCTGGTTGTTCGCCTTTTCCTTGTTTTTCCCTTTGGACCACTTCTTCTTCTTGGCTTTGCCACCGGCGGTGGCCTTGGCGGCCTTGGCGGCCTTAGATTCGGGGGCTTTAGGAGGCTGTTGAGGGTGGGGAGCGATGGGAGAATGGCGTTAGAGTCACAAACTTGTGTCGGCCTATGACGATTTTGGCGAGTAGTGATGGGCGTCGTTCCGACGCGCCAACGCGGTCGACGCGGGTTTCTCACGACCGAAACGACGACGTGATACACGCGTACGTGTGTATAGGGTACCACGCCCCCACATTTTCGGAAGGTGAGGGGCCACGTTTGCCTCGTGACCGCGCGCTTCCGAGCAAACGCGCTCGGGAAAAACAGGGTTTGGTCAAGGCGTGATGCCTCGCGACGATGGCCGACGAATCCGTCAACACGCGCGCGGTACCGAGGCCCAGCGCCAGCCGCACGCCACGAAACCGTCGTCGCGATTGGCGCTGGTACACTGGGAGTCGCCATGCGCGCGTATCACGGGTCGACGTCCAGCACCGGGCCCGGTGGTAGGCCCGTGCACGCAACGTTACGGGCGCGCGAACCACGACAAACCCTAGACGTTTTTCCCCCTCGTCATCCCTCCGGACGAGGCGTGCGCCACATCCGCGACGCGCGGATGACATCAACAACCACGATTCCGGAAACAAGGACACCCGGACGTACCATCTTGTATAACCCTAGACTGTCACGCGCTGCACCTGCGCTGGTTTAAGAGGGCGCACGGGACGCAAAAGCCGGGCTTTTCAGGATGATGGAAAAGCTCACAAAACACGAAAACAACATTTCACAACTTCTGAGACTGCTTTCCAATCAAAACTTCGTTTTTGCGCAGTTTTGCATTTCTGTGGACTAGTTTGCTATGGAATGGCCGACGTGATGGCGTCCTCTTTCTGAATGGGAAAGCGACAGCCAAAGCGACGATTTCAGGGTGCCAGGTTCACTGGTTGGAAAAAAAGGTGGTCTGGACTTCGACAAGTATTCCCCGCCCGGCCGCACCCTTCTGTTTCGGCGAGGCAAACAGGTTTTCGCCCGCGGCGGTGGCGCCGAAAGGCAAAGGCGCGTTGGCGTTTCCGGTGCTCGGGGAGTAGGGCGTGGTCGTCACGGGGCCGTGCAGCGCGGTGGCGTCGAACGCCGCCGCGGCGGCGGTTTCTTGCGCGGCGGGGGCGGCGGCAAACTCGCCGCGCTTTTTCCTCGCTGCGACGACCACATTGACGTCCCCGCTCTTGCGCTTCTTGCCCCCGCTCTTGCCTCCGCTCTTGCCCCCGCTCCCGCGTTTCTCGGTCCTTTGCGTTTTGATGCCCTTCGCCTTTTGCTTCGTCTGCTTCGTTTCCTTCTTCCCCTTCGGCTCGGTCGCGTTTTTCTTTCCCTCTTTCAGGTCGTCCGCGCCGGCGTCCGCGGCGGCGAGCGCGTCCAGCCCTCTGGCCAGAACCTGGTCCACCTTGCGCTTCATCGTGCTGTTCCAGTGGTTCTTGATCGCGTTGTCGGTTCTTCCCACGAACGTCTTCGCGATCTCAGCCCACTTGTTGCCGTGCGTGGCGTGCGCGACAATCAACGCGCGGTCCTCTTCCCTTGAAAACGCTTCCCGCTTGATATCCGGATTGAGGTGGTTGTACCACCGCTCGCGACACTGCTTGCCGATACGCCCGGGGAGTTGCTGCGCGATCTTGCTCCAATGCTTCGCCCCCAACTCACCCACAAGTTCGATGATCTTAGCGTCCTCCTCCTTGGTCCAAGGGCCTTTCACCAGCTCGGGGTTCAAGACTTTTTGCCAGCGGTGCAGGCACTGCACCTCCGTGCGCGCGTTAAAGTACTCGGCAACCTTCTTCCACTGTTTGCCTTTGTGTTGCGCAACAGCGCGGCGGAGAACGTCGTCCTCCTCGGGACTCCAGGCACCCTTTCCTTTGGGGGATTTCCGCTGGGGGGCGCCGATTTTTCCGGAGACGGGAGGCAAGGATTGCGCCTTGGCGTCCATCGTGCCGGAGACGGGAGGCAAGGATTGTGCCTTGGCGTTCGTCGTTCCGGGGGCGTGCGTCACTCGCGTCGTCGATTTCGTGTCTCCCATGGGAGACTTGATCGTCAACCCCATCGATGTCGCGGCCGCGCGCTGCGGAGAAGAACCGAGGGTCGCCAACGTGCACGACGACGCGGGAGCTTTCGTGTGTAATGACGTGCGTGGTCAAACATTGTGACCCTCTTGGACGGACATTGTTCTCTCGACACGTGTCGCATTGAAGCTGACGTGTTTGTTTCTCAATCGAGGCGCTTTTTCCATCCATAACCTGCCTCGCATGGGACGCGACGCACGCGCGTCAACTCGGCGTCGCGCGGCGAAGCGCGCTGCGGCGACCGCGGTCGTGGCCGCGGTCGGGTTCGGGTTCGGCATCGCCGCGCTGGGGCTGGGCGCCGCCGCGATTGCGGCGGGGGAGTGGAGACACCACACAAAGTCGGGGCGACGCGATTGTGGTTTTTTTCAACAACTCGAGTCGTCGTCGTACGGAGCACGTCGACGCCGGCCGGTCAGTGACCGCGAGTTCCGCGGTGTTTTGGACAAGGAAGGGAGGGTCGTTGCGGGAAGGTTCCTCGCGTTACGCGTGCGGGTCGCGGAAAACGGCGCTGACCCGGACGTCCGGCCCGAGCTGTGGCCGTTGTTGTTGGGGGTTCGCCGAGGTTGGGGCACCGCGGTGGAGATTGAACAGGCGCGACGCGCGCGGCGGGACGCGTACGGCGCGCTGGTCACGAAATGCGCCGAGCTTGATGCGTTGCTTGTTT
>Ga0222645_101093_pt1 | contig 12883 bp, 11 predicted proteins | sample AntAcemetagen292_FD_179881 | JGI IMG/M metagenome (GOLD analysis project Ga0222645, IMG submission 179881) | Saline water microbial communities from Ace Lake, Antarctica - #292 | ecosystem: Environmental > Aquatic > Non-marine Saline and Alkaline > Saline | place: Antarctica: Ace Lake | collected...
TCCGAAACACAGCCTCTGGCAGAGCGTGCAGATTTGGGTCAGGAAGTATATATGGTGCCTGCGTTTACCGGACTTGGCGCACCCTATTGGGATGCAGAGGCACGCGGCGCAATTTACGGTTTGACGCGCAATACCGGCCCTGCAGAATTTGCGCGCGCCGCATTAGAAAGTGTCGGCTTCCAGACTAGAGATTTGTTGGAAGCCATGACATCCGACTGGCAAAATACCGATACCAAAGGCGTGTTGCGCGTGGATGGGGGCATGTCTGCGTCGGATTGGTCGATGCAGTTTTTGTCCGACATCATTGGCGCACCCGTTGATCGGCCAAAGGTGTTGGAAACCACGGCGCTGGGTGCGGCATGGCTGGCGGGAATGCGGGCGGGCGTTTATCCGGATCAGGCGGGTTTTGCCGCGCAATGGGCGCTTGATCGCCGGTTTGAACCTACGATGGATAATGCCACGCGCGACCGCCGTTATGCGGGGTGGAAGGACGCGGTCAGGCGGACCCTGACATAGCCTCCGCGTAGGCTGCAAATTCTAACGGTTTGGTCGCGCGAAAATGCGCGTTTACTTCCGGGGAAATGACAGCAGGAATCGTGGGCGATACATTGAGTTGTTTCAATTCGATCTTGGTATTCAGCCGTTTTTCCAGAAAATCAATTAATGCGGGCTGATTGTCGTAGGCAAACAAATATGTCGTGATGCGCTGTCCTTGACCATTAAAAACATATGTTGTTTGCGACCCGACATTGGCAAATGATGCTGGTTTTTCTTTGCAATATTCCAGTACAAATTCGTTAAAGTTTACATTGCGCGTGCTGTTTTCATGCCCTACCAGCGCATGCCGGTTGCGGTAACGGTACCAACTTGACAGCCAGTCCACAGGATGCCGGATCACCGCCAAAGTTTCGGGATTTTGTTTGCAAGCCTGTTCAAACATCGGCTGTAAGAATCGTCCGTAACGATAAAGTGGCGCATGTTTGATTTGTGGTGGCTCTCGCAATACCATCGCGGCCTTGGGGGCCAGTGCGCCCTCAATTGCGGTTGTTCCCGTTTTGGGCACAGCAAGGAAAACAAGGTTTTCTTTCCAGAAAACAAGCATTTGGCAGGCTCCATTGATCTAAGTTCTTCATAAGGCTATCCCATAAATAACTAATTAACCACTCTTGCGCATCATAAGGTGGTGAAGATTTTTGTTGCAATGTTCTGTATTTGGTCCCATTGGTTAACGAGAACATAAATAGAACAAAGCAGTAATTGTCGCTCCTTGCGGGGTGTGAAATAAGGACTGGAAACATGGCAACGGCAGAGCTCCTCAAAATGACCGATAAAAAGACAGCAGACAAAGAAAAAGCGCTTGAAAGCGCACTTGCGCAGATCGAGCGTCAGTTTGGCAAGGGCTCTATTATGAAGCTCGGCGGCCAAAACCAGATGCCCGCGATCGAGGCAACATCGACCGGATCGCTTGGTCTTGATATTGCGCTTGGTATTGGCGGCTTGCCCAAAGGGCGTGTCGTTGAAATTTACGGTCCGGAATCGTCGGGCAAGACAACCCTGACGCTGCATGCGATCGCAGAAGAACAGAAAAAAGGTGGTGTTTGCGCATTTGTGGATGCAGAACATGCATTGGATCCGTCCTACGCGAAAAAACTGGGCGTTAACCTTGATGAATTGCTGATTTCGCAACCTGACACGGGCGAGCAAGCACTGGAAATCGTCGACACGCTGGTGCGCTCTGGTGCCGTTAGCATGGTTATTATCGATTCTGTGGCCGCGTTGACCCCGAAATCCGAGCTTGAAGGCGACATGGGCGATAGCTCGGTGGGTGTACACGCGCGCTTGATGTCGCAGGCAATGCGCAAACTGACAGGATCGATCAACCGGTCAGGATGTATGGTAATCTTCATTAACCAGATCCGCATGAAAATCGGTGTGATGTTTGGTTCGCCCGAAACCACCACCGGTGGTAACGCGTTGAAATTCTACGCCTCTGTGCGTCTGGATATTCGCCGCATTGGTGCGCTTAAAGACCGCGACGAAATTGTGGGCAACGCGACCCGCGTGAAAGTTGTCAAAAACAAAGTGGCTCCGCCGTTCAAGCAGGTCGAATTTGACATCATGTATGGTGAAGGCATTTCCAAAAACGGTGAGTTGCTTGATCTTGGTGTTAAGGCAGGGATTGTTGAAAAATCTGGCGCCTGGTTCAGCTACGGTGACGAGCGTATGGGCCAAGGTCGCGAAAATTCAAAATCGTTTTTGAAAGAAAATCCTGCAATTGCCAATGAAATCGAAGATAAAATTCGTGCTGCACACGGGCTGGATTTTAATGGTACAAAGCCAAGTGGCAAAGACGACGTTGATATGCTCGAGGATTGAAGCCGATCCACGTTATTATAAAAAATGGGGGTGTTGCACAGTCTGTGCAGCGCCCTTTTTTCACTGGTCGGTGGACACTGCGGGACGGGACGGTTATTTCGGTTTTATAATTCTTTGAACCTGAAAGTATGCCATGACCAGCCTTTCTGATATCCGCGCAACATTTCTTGATTTTTATAAACGCAATGGTCACGAGGTTGTGGCGTCAAGTCCGCTTGTGCCGCGCAATGATCCGACATTGATGTTTACAAATTCGGGCATGGTGCAATTTAAAAATCTGTTCACCGGCGTTGAGACACGCGACTATAAACGTGCGACATCGGCACAGAAATGCGTGCGCGCTGGCGGAAAACACAACGATCTTGACAATGTCGGGTACACTGCGCGTCACCACACATTTTTTGAAATGATGGGCAATTTCAGTTTTGGAGATTACTTCAAGCAAGAGGCCATTACATTTGCGTGGGATATGGTGACCAAAGAATTTGGCATCAACAAAGACCGCTTGTTAGTGACCGTTTACCACACCGATGACGAGGCGTTTGCGATTTGGAAAAAGATTGGTGTGCCAGAAGATCGCATCATCCGCATTCCTACTTCGGATAATTTCTGGCAGATGGGGCCCACAGGACCGTGTGGCCCATGTACAGAAATTTTTTACGATCATGGTGAAAAAATCTGGGGTGGGCCTCCGGGCACGGCCGATGAGGATGGTGACCGGTTTATTGAAATCTGGAATGTCGTGTTCATGCAAAATGAACAATATGCTGATGGATCAATGACCGATTTGGACATGCAATCCATCGACACAGGTATGGGGCTGGAACGCGTTTCAGCGCTTTTACAGGGAAGCCATGATAACTATGACACAGATCTTTTTCGCGCATTGATCGAAGCGTCTGCGCACGCCACCTCCAGCGACCCATTTGGCAGCCAGAACGTGCATCACCGTGTCATTGCTGACCATTTGCGGTCAACGTCATTTTTGATTGCGGAAGGTGTTTTGCCTTCGAATGAAGGGCGTGGATATGTTTTGCGTCGCATTATGCGCCGTGCAATGCGGCATGCACATTTGCTGGGTGCAAAAGATCCGGTGATGCACCGTTTGGTACCTGCATTGGTGCAACAAATGGGCGTTGCTTATCCTGAATTGGGCCAAGGTCAGCGGTTGATCGAGGAAACATTGTTAAACGAAGAGGTGCGTTTCAAGCAAACCCTTGATCGCGGCTTAAAGTTGCTTGATGATGAATTGTCTACGCTGCCAGATGGTGCCGCATTGCCGGGTGCCGCTGCATTCAAGTTGTATGATACCTTCGGTTTTCCGCTGGATTTGACGCAGGATGCATTGCGCGAAAAAGGCCGCACAGTGGACACCGCCGGATTTGACACTGCGATGGCCGCACAAAAAGCCAAGGCGCGCGCCGCATGGTCGGGCACGGGCGAAGCGGCGGATGCCAGCGTGTGGTTTGATATTCTTGACGCATCCGGCACAACCGATTTTCTGGGGTATGACACATTGTCGGCCGAAGGCCAGATTGCTGCAATTGTACAAAATGGTCAGGTTGTCACCAATGCGACAGGTGATGTGCAAATCGTGTTGAACCAGACGCCGTTTTACGCGGAATCTGGTGGTCAGGTCGGCGATGCAGGTGTGCTGAAAACCGATAGTGGTGAGGTGTTAATCACAGATACCAAAAAAAACGAAGGTCTGTTTATTCACATCGGCACCATTGTGTCCGGCGAGATTGCCAATGGTCAAGGGGCAGAATTATCCGTGGATGTAGCCCGTCGGCGGAATATCGAGGCCAACCATTCCGTGACTCATTTGTTGAACGAGGCATTGCGCAACACATTGGGTGACCATATCGCGCAGCGTGGTTCGTTAAATGCGCCTGATCGTTTGCGGTTTGATTTCAGTCATACAAAACCGGTTGCAGATGCCGAATTGTCAGCTGTTCAAGACGAGGTGAACGCATTGATCCGTCAAAATAGCGGTGTACAGACGCGGATTATGACACCAGACGATGCGCGCGCATTGGGTGCGCAGGCATTGTTTGGTGAAAAATACGGTGACGAGGTTCGTGTGGTGTCAATGGGGCAATTGGCAGGTTCGGGCAAAGGTGCGGATGGCACCACCTATAGCTTGGAGCTTTGTGGCGGAACGCATGTTGCCCGTTTGGGTGATATTGGTGCTTTTGTTGTGTTGGGTGATAGTGGCTCAAGTGCTGGTGTGCGCCGGATTGAGGCCCTGACAGGTAAGGCGGCGTTGGATCATATGGCTGCCCAGAACCAACGATTATCCCAAGTTGCAACCGCCATGAAAGCGCCGGTAACCGAGGTGCTTGACCGCGTCAAAGCTCTGATGGATGAACGCAAGGCATTGACCAACGAGGTGGCACAACTTCGCCGCGAACTTGCTCTGTCTGGCGGGAGTAAGGTTGAAACTGCGATCGAAACCGTAGGTGGCGTGCCGTTTCAGGCGCAAGTGATGCAAGGCGTGACAGGTAAGGACTTGCCGTCTTTGATCGACGAGATGAAGGCCCAAATGGGGAGTGGCGTGGTTTTGTTGATCGCAGACACTGGTGGCAAGGCTGCGATTGCAACGGGTGTTACTGCGGATTTGACGGGCAGTGTTTCGGCTGTTGATTTGTTGCGCGCTGTAGTTCCTGCACTTGGCGGGAAAGGCGGCGGTGGTCGTGCGGACATGGCTCAAGGTGGCGGTGCGTCGGCGGATAACGCGGATCAAGCGATTGCAGATGCAAAAACATATTTGGAAGGATTATCATGACCGCACTTTGGATTTCACACGTCACGGTGACGGACCCCGATGCATATGGTGAATACGCCAAACGGGCGACAGTGGCGATTGCTGATCATGGTGGTGTATTTCTGGCCCGCGGTGGGGCGTATAAACAGTTCGAGGGTATCGACCGTCCACGCAATGTTGTGGCACGTTTTCCAAGCCTTGAAGCGGCAGAAACATGTTATATGTCAGATGCATATCAGGCGGCGCTTAGGTTTGCCAAAGGTGCAAGCGAGCGCGAGTTGATGATTGTTGAAGAAATCAACTAACCCGAGATTAACAGAAAATGGCAAAGAAAAAGGCGCTACCCGATGTTCGGGTAGCGCCTTTTTAGATTAGCTTGCAGAAGACCGCGAATGACGCTTGCGTTCATGTGGATCAAGATAACGTTTGCGCAGACGGATCGCGTTTGGTGTCACTTCGACCAGCTCATCGTCGTCGATATAAGCAATTGCCTGTTCAAGCGACATTGTCACTGGTGTGGTCAAGCGCACGGCTTCATCGGTGCCCGATGCGCGCACGTTGGTCAGCTGCTTGCCCTTCAAAGGGTTCACATCCAGATCGTTTTCACGGCTATGTTCGCCGATGATCATGCCCTCATATACCGGAGCCTGCGCACCGATGAACATTTTGCCGCGATCTTCCAGCTTCCACAGCGCAAAGGAAACAGACACACCACTGCCCATTGACACAAGAACACCCTGACGCCGCCCTTGAATTGGGCCTTTGTACGGGACCGTGCCATGGAACAAACGGTTCAAAACGCCAGACCCGCGCGTATCGGTCAGGAATTCGCCGTGATACCCGATCAGTCCCCGTGACGGAACCAGCGCGATGATGCGGGTCTTACCGGCACCGGCGGGCTTCATTTCCATCAACTCGCCTTTGCGAGGACCAGTTAGTTTTTCGACAACAGATCCGGTGTATTCGTCATCAACATCGATAGTAACTTCTTCCACAGGTTCGTGGCGCACGCCGTCGACTTCGGTGAAAATAACCTGCGGACGCGAGATTGAAAGTTCGAAACCCTCGCGGCGCATGTTTTCGATCAGAACACCCATTTGCAATTCGCCACGGCCGGATACCTCGAAAGCATCGCCGCTTGGGGTGTCTGCAATTTTGATCGCCACGTTGACTTCACATTCTTTGGCCAGTCGGTCGCGGATAACACGCGACTGTACTTTTTTTCCATCTTTACCAGCTAACGGGCTGTCGTTGATGCCAAATGTGACTGTGATGGTCGGCGGATCAATCGGTTGTGCGGGCAGGGCCACATCGATTGAAAGATCGCACAGCGTATCTGCAACAGTGGCCTTGGTCATGCCTGCAATTGTGACGATATCGCCAGCTTCGGCCACATCAATTGCTTGTTGGCCCAAGCCACGAAACGCAAGAATTTTAGAGACTCGGAACTGTTCGATTTTTTCGCCGTCGCGTGTCATTGATTTGATCGTGTCACCGGCGCGCAATGTGCCCGCTTCGACGCGACCGGTCAAAATACGACCGATGAACGGGTCGGCTGACAATGTTGTTGCCAACATCTGGAACTTCTCGTCGCGGCGCGACAACTGTGCGGGGGCAGGGACGTGCTTGACGATCAGGTCGAACAACGCATCAAGATTTTCGCGTGGCCCGTCCAGTGTTTCATCACACCAGCCAGCACGGCCCGACGCAAACATTGTCGGGAAATCAAGCTGTTCGTCAGTCGCTTCCAGCGCGGCAAACAGGTCAAAAACTTCATCGACGGCATTGTCTGGTTCGCCATCGGCCTTGTCGACCTTATTTACCACCACAATCGGTGAAAGCCCCAAAGCCAACGCCTTGGAAGTCACAAATTTGGTTTGTGGCATGGCGCCCTCGGCAGCGTCCACAAGCAGGACAACGCCGTCAACCATGGACAAAATACGCTCGACTTCGCCGCCAAAATCCGCGTGGCCCGGTGTGTCGACAATATTAATCCGCACACCTTTCCATTCGACAGATGTATTTTTGGCAAGGATCGTGATGCCGCGCTCGCGCTCGATGTCATTGCTGTCCATTGCGCGTTCTTGTGTGGCTTCGTTTTCACGGTAGACACCAGATTGCTTGAGAAGTTCATCAACAAGAGTAGTCTTGCCGTGGTCAACGTGGGCGATAATCGCGACGTTACGGATTTCCATGAGGTATGCTTTCTAGCGGTTGGGACGGATGCCGGACTGCGGCAGTTGCGCGCGGATAACGCGCGGCGCACAAAAAGGGAAGGGCTAATGCGTCAGACACGGTGGAACATTGCGTTGTTAATGCGTTGCGCTGGCCGAAAACAGGTGGATCACAAGTATGCCCACCAAGATAAGCACCATGCCAAAAACCGCTGCAAAATCTAGTTTTTGACCAAACACAGTGAACCCGATGATCGCAATCAAAACAATGCCAAGCCCGGACCAAATTGCATACGCAATGCCGACGGGAATAACCTTGAGCGCGAGCGCCATCAGATAAAATGACGCGGCATAGGCAATAACGCATAAAACGGCGGGCCAGAACCGGGTGAATTGCTGGCTGGCTTGCAAGGCGGTTGTTCCGATAGTTTCAGTGAAAATTGCGAAGACAAGAAATATATAATGTTGTGGCATCGTGACCTCCGCGCGTGGGATTGGGTTTTGCGACCAAAAAAAAGGGCCAGATAATACCGGCCCTTTTTACCTACGATAATTGAAGAGGAATTACATCGCTGCGTTCAGGTTTTCGTCGATTTTTTCTAGAAACCCGACAGTTGTCAGCCAGCTTTGGTCCGGTCCGACAAGAAGAGCCAGATCTTTGGTCATAAAGCCGCTTTCAACCGTGTCGACGATCACTTTTTCCAGCGTCTCGGCAAACCCCATCAGTTGTTTGTTTTCATCCAGTTTCGCGCGATGCTTAAGCCCACCAGTCCAAGCGAAAATTGACGCAATAGAGTTTGTCGATGTGGCTTGGCCTGCTTGGTGCTGCCGGAAGTGGCGCGTGACAGTGCCATGGGCCGCTTCTGCCTCGACGATTTTACCGTCTGGGGTCATTAACTGCGATGTCATCAGGCCAAGTGATCCGAACCCTTGGGCAACCGTATCCGATTGCACGTCGCCATCATAGTTTTTGCACGCCCAGACAAATTTGCCGGACCACTTCATAGCCGATGCAACCATATCGTCGATCAACCGGTGCTCGTAATAAAGCCCTGCTTTCTTGAATTGCGCTTCAAATTCTTCTTCATACACCTTTTGAAAAATATCCTTGAAGCGACCATCATAGGCTTTGAGGATCGTGTTTTTGGTCGACAAATAAACCGGCCAACCAATGTTCAAGCCGTAATTCAGCGATGCACGGGCAAAATCGGTAATGGAATCGTCCAGATTATACATGCCCATCGCCACACCGGCAGAGGGTGCGTCAAAAACGGTTTTTTCAATAACCGTGCCATCGTCGCCAACAAACTTCATCGTTAATTTGCCGGGACCAGGCATGAGAAAATCTGTCGCTTTGTACTGGTCGCCAAATGCGTGACGTCCAATGACAATCGGGTCGGTCCAACCGGGCACAAGGCGCGGCACATTTTTACAGATGATCGGCGCACGAAACACCACGCCGCCCAGAATGTTACGGATTGTCCCGTTCGGGCTGCGCCACATTTCTTTCAGGCCAAATTCTTCAACGCGGCCTTCGTCGGGTGTGATCGTCGCACATTTGACGCCGACACCGTATTTTTTGATCGCTTCTGCCGCATCGATTGTGATCTGGTCGTTGGTTTCGTCGCGCACTTCCATTGCCAGATCATAATACTTCAGGTCGATATCCAGATAGGGCAGGATCAATTTTTGCTTGATAAAATCCCAGATAATCCGCGTCATCTCATCACCGTCAAGCTCGACGACGGGGTTGGCTACCTTGATCTTGGACATCTTGTCCCTCCACATCAGGTTAAAAACTCAACATGACATAGCGCAGTTTAAGGACAGGTGAAAGGGGCGCTGTATACCATTGTATACGTTAAAAGTGGTAGGCCCGGCAGGACTTGAACCCGCAACCAAAGCGTTATGAGCGCTCTGCTCTAACCAGTTGAGCTACAGGCCCACTATGCGTGTGGATAGCAGCCCGTGGCACCGCGTCAAGATGGGTTCGGTGCGGAAACGGTTCTGAAAATCAAAAATGCAGGACAAAACCCGTACGAGGGTGTTGCACACGCAGTCGCTCTGCGGCAGTTGCGCGATGCGCACGCTTGGGGTAGTTGCGCGAGATACGCGGCTTGTGGGGAATGCGAAATGACGAAAAATGGCCTAACTTATGCGGATGCAGGTGTTGATATCGACGCTGGCAATTCGCTTGTGGAACGCATCAAACCTGCTGCCAAGCGCACGGCGCGGTCTGGTGTCATGGCGGGACTTGGCGGTTTTGGCGCGTTGTTTGACCTAAAAGGCGCGGGTTACAACGATCCGATCTTGGTTGCGGCCACTGATGGTGTCGGCACCAAGCTGCGGATCGCAATCGATACGGGCAACGTGGACACAATCGGCATTGATCTGGTAGCCATGTGCGTCAACGACCTTGTTTGCCAAGGTGCTGAACCCTTGTTTTTCCTTGATTATTTTGCAACCGGCAAGCTTGATCTGGAAAATGCCACGCGGATCATCAATGGCATTGCAAAGGGCTGTGAATTATCGGGCTGTGCGCTGATCGGTGGCGAAACGGCTGAAATGCCGGGTATGTATCATGACGGGGATTTTGACCTTGCGGGCTTTGCCGTGGGTGCCATGGAACGCGGATCGGATTTGCCACGCGGTGTTGTTGCGGGCGATGTGTTGTTGGGTCTTGCATCCGATGGGGTCCACTCCAACGGGTATTCGTTGGTGCGCCGCATTGTAGAACTTTCAGGCTTGGCATGGGCCGATGATGCCCCGTTTGCAGACACCACCTTGGGCACAGCATTGTTGGCACCAACGCGGCTTTATGTGAAACCCGCACTTTTGGCTGTAAAGCATGGCGGCGTGCATGCCTTGGCACATATCACAGGTGGCGGTTTAACTGAAAATCTGCCGCGCGTTTTGCCCGAAGGGTTGGGCGCGCAGATTGATCTGGGGTCATGGGATCTGCCGCCAGTGTTTGAATGGTTGGCCGCAACAGGTGACATGGCGCAAGCCGAGATGCTGAAAACATTTAACGCAGGGATTGGCATGGTTTTGGCGGTGAGTGCGGATGACGCCGATGCAATTGCCAAGGTTTTGGCTGATGCTGGAGAAACTGTTTTCCAAATCGGCACGGTCACAGATGACGCTGGCGTAAAATATACCGGATCATTGCGGTGAGAAAAGTCGCCATTCTTATTTCGGGTGGCGGATCGAACATGATGTCTTTGGTGGATGATATGGTTGGCCATCATCCGTGCAGGCCTTGTCTGGTGCTATCGAATGTACCAGACGCGGGTGGGCTTGCCAAAGCCAGGGCGCGCGGTATCGCCACACGGGTTATCGACCACAAAGCGTTTGCAAACGACCGCTCAAAATTCGAGACGGCGCTGCATGACGCGTTGCTTTTTGCTGGCCCTGACCTGATCTGTCTGGCTGGTTTTATGCGGATTTTATCCGCAGATTTCACCGCCAAATGGCATGGGCGCATGTTGAACATCCATCCGTCCCTGCTGCCAAAATATCGCGGGCTACATACCCACCAACGGGCGATCGATGCGCGCGACGCATATCACGGGTGCAGTGTTCACGAAGTAACCGCCGAACTTGATGGTGGCCCTGTTTGGGGGCAGGCGCGTGTGGCAATTGCCCCAGGCGATACTGCGCAAACCCTCGCGGCCAAGGTGCTGCCGCTTGAACATCGTTTATACCCGATGGTGTTGCGCCAATTCGGCCAAGGCAAACACCGCCGCATCGACATCTGTGAATAGCTTTCCATTGCCAGACTGATCGCGTAACACTTCACCATCATCGTCATTCAGCAAAAAAACAGGTATTTCATGCAGACTATCACAACGACCCAAGCGCTTGCTGCGTTTTGCGCCGAGGCGGCCAAACGGCCATATGTGACAGTAGATACCGAATTTTTGCGGGAACGGACGTATTATTCGAAATTATGCTTGGTGCAGTTGGCCTATCAAGATGACGCAGGCGATGATGCGTGCATTGTTGATCCGCTTGCTGACGGGATATCGCTTGCGCCGCTGTACGATCTGTTTCGGGATACAAGCGTTGTCAAAGTGTTCCATGCAGCCCGTCAGGATCTAGAAATTTTCCATGTTGATCAGGGTGTTATACCGGCACCTTTGTTCGATACCCAAGTTGCGGCCATGGTGTGTGGTTTTGGCGAACAAGCCGGATACGAGACATTGGTGCGCAAAATCTGCAAATCCGATGTTGATAAATCCAGCCGCTTTACGGATTGGACACGCCGCCCGTTGACCGATGCCCAAGCAACATACGCAGTTGGCGACGTTACATTTTTGCGCGATATTTACGAACATCTGTCGGCCCGTTTGGAAAAATCCGGGCGGACAAAATGGGTGGATGAAGAAATGGCCGTGCTTAATGATCCCGCAACATATAAGGCGGATCCACAAGAAGCATGGCGCCGCGTAAAAACGCGCACCAGTTCGGGACGGTTTTTGGGAATTATTCGCGAGCTTGCAAAGTTTCGCGAAATTTATGCCCAAGAGCGGAATATCCCGCGCAGCCGAGTCTACAAAGATGATGCAATGGTCGAACTTGCGTCAACAAAACCACAGTCCGAACAAGATCTTAGCAGATCGCGTCTGTTGTTACGTGAAGCCCGCCGCGGTGATATTGCTGCTGGAATTCTGGCGGCGGTGAAGACCGGATTAGAGGTTCCAAATGACCAATTGCCTAAGGTGGATCAAAAAAGCGCAAAACTGCAGGTCAATCCTGCGTTGGCAGATCTGCTGCGGGTGTTATTGAAATCCAAATCCGACAATGAAGATGTCGCTGCCAAATTGATTGCTTCATCTGCCGAACTAGACGCGCTTGCCGCAGGAGAGCGTGACATAAAAGCCCTGAGCGGGTGGCGCAACGAAGTGTTTGGCGAAGATGCATTGCGCTTGTGTCATGGCGAGGTCGGATTGGCGGTTCAGGGTCAGAAGGTCGTGACCGTCAGACTTTAACGCGCCGCCGACCGTTGGTTGCGCGCAGCTTGTACCACAATAACGCGCACGCCCGACAGGTCGGTTGTGGTTAACACACGTGCCACAGACACCTGACGCGATCCTGCTGTGTTGGCGCCTGTTTGTTGGCCCATCTCTATTCGGAACGCCATTGTCAGAACCCCGCCATCGTTGGATACTGGCACCAGCTGCGCGTTAAACTGGCCTTGTGTGCTGGCGGTTCCTGTGGCGCGCACGATTGCGCCATTCGATGTTTTTTCAATCACCAGCGCCGTGATATCCTGGATCATACCGCGACCGTCCACCACTGTGACGCCCTTGTTTGCAGGTACCAACGGTCGTAACGGGCCGGATGCAGTCCGCTGTGTCTGGGTTGACGTGCCAAACCAATTGAACGGGTTTAGCCCCATCTGGGACACGCGGGCGCACCCTGTTATCGCCAAAGTGGCACAAATCAGCAAGGGCAGGGTGATACGCATTGGTGTGGCCTTTCGTCATACTTGATATGCCTTGCGTAACGGATCATTGCACGGTTGAAAAGCATCCTCTGGATGCAGTACACGTTCCGCCCAAGA
>Ga0222645_101097_pt1 | contig 12824 bp, 10 predicted proteins | sample AntAcemetagen292_FD_179881 | JGI IMG/M metagenome (GOLD analysis project Ga0222645, IMG submission 179881) | Saline water microbial communities from Ace Lake, Antarctica - #292 | ecosystem: Environmental > Aquatic > Non-marine Saline and Alkaline > Saline | place: Antarctica: Ace Lake | collected...
TGTGGTGAAGACGGCGGCTGATCAAACTCACAAACGGTCCACTACGACCAAGCGCTTTACGATCCAACCGCCGCCACTGCCCACCATAAATGGTGTGGTGGGCAGTGGCTCCTTTATACCGCAGGAGCCACGATCAGCATAAGACAAGACATCTCAAAAGCCGGTACGTGGGCGCATGACCAAACCAAAGCAATCCGGCGCCTTTTCTGACCATCGTTTTCCTCCAGAAATCATCGGATACGCTGTCTGGGCTTATTACAGGTTTCCCTTGAGCTTGCGTGATGTCGAGGACTTGCTCGCCGCACGCGGAGTTGTGGTCAGCTACGAAACCATCCGCGCTTGGGCTGCGAAATTTGGATCGCAATATGCCAAGGTGATCCGCCGGGATCGCCCCAGTGCGGCGGACAAATGCACCTGGACGAAGTTGTCCTTCCAATTAACGGGCAGAAGTATTGGCTGTGGCGTGCTGTAGACAGCAAAGGCGATGTACTGGACATCCTGGTCCAGTCTCAGTGTAACAAACAGGCCGCAACTCGGTTTTTCGCAAGCTCTTCAAGGCGTTTGACCAACCGCGAGTTGTCACGGACAAACTCCGAAGCTATGGGGCCGCCCTGAAAAACCTCGCACCGGGAATAGAGCACCTCAGCCACAAGGGCCTCAACAATCGATCCGAAGGGTCACATCGCCCCACCCGACGGCGAGAAAAGGTTATGGGGAGGTTCAAATCGCCGCGACAAGCCCAGCGTTTTCTTTCCGTTCATGATCAGGTCCAAACCATCTTCCGTCCGCGCCGCCATGCACTTTCAGCCGCTGCCTATCGCCAAACCAGAGCCGATACCCACTGGATTTGGGACGACATCACGCGTGAGTTGAAGGCAGCCTGAGATCTAGCGCCCCGGCTTGCGCTGCCAGAAGGGCCGATAGCTTGACGATGCCGGATGGAGTTCTACAATCACCTGCTGCCACACAAGCCTCTTGGCGGCCGACCGCCAGCGGTGGTCTACTCACTGAGATTAGAAGCAACGCAACGCGATCAGCAAGAGCAGATCAGAGCTTAAAAAACGCCAGATCCTGTCCAGGTAATGACGAGCACCTCAGACCATGAAATAGACCATCTCGGCAAGGCTGGTCAGAGCAATGGCAGTGCCAAGTACCAGTGTTGTCCTTTGCCGCGCTAGTCGCTACATCGCTTTGCTCCTTTTCTCTAGAACTTCAGACGCCGCAAGCGCAGTGCATTTAGGACGACCGAGATCGACGACGCGGACATCGCGAACGCGGCAAACATCGGGCTGATCAGAATTCCAAGGAATGGAAACAGGACACCCGCCGCCACCGGCACCCCGGCTGCGTTGTAAATCAGCGCAAAGAACAGGTTTTGGCGGATGTTGCGCATCGTAGCGTGCGACAAGCGGCGTGCGCGTACAATCCCGTCAAGATTGCCTTCGACCAGCGTAAACCCAGCACTTTCTATCGCGACATCGGCGCCTGTCCCCATGGCGATGCCGACATCGGCCTGCGCCAGCGCCGGTGCATCGTTCACGCCGTCACCTGCCATCGCGACCTTGTGTCCCTCCGCTTGCAGTTCCTTGATGATGCGGGCTTTGTCTTCTGGCAGAACGTCAGCGCGGATTTCATCGATCCCCAGTCGGGCCGCAACCGCTTTGGCTGTGCGCTCATTGTCGCCAGTGGCCATGATGATCCGGAAGCCCAACTCGTGCAGTGCCCTCAAGGCGGCGGGCGTCGTTTCCTTGACCGGGTCGGCCACGCTGACCAGCCCTGCAATCGCATCGCCCAAGACCACGAACATTACGGTCTCTCCCTCGTCGCGCCGGGCGTTGGCCTTTTCGATCAAGGCATCCGCTTTCAGCCCCATGTCGGTGATCAGGGCAAGGTTCCCAAGCGCCACAGCCTTGCCATCCACCACACCTTTGACACCTTTGCCGGTGACAGCTTCAAAATCCTCGGCCTTGACCATCTCTACGCCGCGTTCTTCAGCGCCACGCACGATCGCTTCGGCCAACGGGTGTTCCGAGCCACGCTCCAGCGACGCCGCAAGTCGCAGTACCTCGTCCTCGTCGTGGCCGGGTTCAGGCAGGACCGCAACAAGGCGCGGTTTGCCTTCGGTCAGGGTTCCGGTCTTGTCGACCATCAGCGTGTCAACCTTTTCAAACCGCTCCAGCGCCTCGGCGTTCTTGATCAATACACCCATCTGGGCACCGCGCCCGGTGGCGGTCATGATCGACATCGGCGTCGCCAGTCCTAAGGCACAGGGACAGGCGATGATCAGCACAGCGACCGCCGAGATTAATCCATAGGACAAGGCGGGTTCCGGCCCCCAAAGCGCCCAGCCGATAAAGGATAAAATAGCGATCAAGATAACAACGGGTACAAAATAGCCCGCAACCATATCGGCATATTTCTGGATCGGCGCGCGCGAGCGTTGGACGTTTGCCACCATCTCGACAATCTGACTCAGCATGGTGTCCGCACCGACGCGTGTCGCCGCGATGACCAGCGACCCAGTGCCATTGATTGTCGCGCCGGTGACCGCGTCACCTGCGACTTTCTCGACGGGTACTGGCTCACCGGAAATCATGCTTTCGTCAATTGACGACCGGCCTTCGATGACGGTTCCATCAACAGGCACTTTGTCGCCGGGGACGACCCGCACATGATCGCCGACCAATACGTCCTCTAGGGCCACTTCCTCTTCGCTACCATCGGGGCGGATCACACGGGCCGTCTTGGCGGCCATATCTAACAGCGCCCGGATCGCCTTGCCCGTGCCCTCACGCGCGCGCAACTCCATCACCTGGCCCATCAGGACTAGTGTCACGATCACCGCCGCCGCTTCGAAATAAACGCCGACATGGCCATCCGCGCTGCGGAATCCATCTGGAAAGATGTCCGGTGCCAGAATGGCGACGACGCTGAAGCCATAGGCTGCTGCAATGCCCATCGCGATCAGGCTGAACATGTTCAGTTTCATCGTCCGGAACGAGGTCCACCCGCGGGTGAGAAAGGGCCAACCAGACCAGAGGATCACGGGTGTACCTAAGGCGAATTCGATCCAGAGCGTGGTGCGTTCGCCAAAAATATCACGAATCCAACCGGCACCGACAAAGGGCGACATGGTCAGGATCAGCAACGGAATCGTAAGCATGGCACCAACCCAGAACCGACGCGTGAAATCAACCAATTCTGGATTTGGAACATCTTCGACCATCGTCGCGGATTCAAGTTCCAGCCCCATGCCGCATAGCGGGCACGACCCGGGTTTAGTCTGTCGTACTTCTGCATGCATAGGACAGGTATAGACCGCGCCGTCGAAATCTGCGGGTACGTTATCGTATACACCGCCTTTCACAGGTGCTGCCGCCCCGCCTTGATCTTGAGAAAGGGCGTGGTCCCCATGTCCATGATCTTCCGCGCTGCCTTCCGGCACTAGATGCATATTGCATTTCGGACAATCGCCGGGCTCGATCCGCCGAATTTCCGGATGCATGGGGCACGAATAGACAGTTCCAGCGAAATCTGCGGGGATGGAGTCGCTTGCCACCACGTCGGCAGGCTGCGGTTTTTTTGCGTGGGTGTGCTGGGTCATATGAATTGTCCTTGCCTGATTGCTGTTCTTTTTGCAGGAAGCCGTTGAGTGGGCTGGAACGCGAATGAAACTACCATATCTTGGCACCTGTCGTTCTCGTGACCTTCGCCAGCAATGGTCCAACCGAGATTTCGTTGCTGTCGTGAGGTATCGTGTTCGTCGTAACGATCCGGGCGGCACCTGCGGCCAAAACGTCTTCGTAGGCTGAACCTGCAAAGACTGCGTGTATAATAACACAGACTGCGGGTGCTGCCTTGTGCGCACGAAGTTGGCCCAAAGTGCGCACGAGTGTCTGGCCTGAAGAGGCAATGTCATCAAGTATGACCGGCGTACCTTGCCGCAACGCGTTGTTCTTGGGGAAGCTAACATCAACCGCACGATCTCCGCGTCGGGTCTTGCGCAAAACCTCATACGGGCGCTGCGTCAGCTTTGCGACTTCGGCAACCCATTGCTGGCTTTCGCTGTCCGGTCCAAGCAGGACTGCGTCAGGAATATTATCATTTATCCAACGCGCGATTGCAGGCGCGGCTGCGGCATGGGCCGCCGGGATCGAAAACAGTTGTGAAAGATCGGGATTGCGATGCAGATGCGGGTCAACAGTAACTAGCCAGTCGAAACTTTCCTGCAGGAAGGCCGCAAATAACGGCGCGCTGACTGCCTCACCGGGGTGAAACCTTTTGTCTTGCCGCATGTAGGCCAGATAGGGCGCGATCAGCCCGACGCTTTTTGCGCCAAGATCGCGCGCGGTTTCAGCCGCAAAGCGCACCGGCAAGGCCAGCCTGTCAGGGTTATGCATGGTTGCCAACAATGCCACGTCGCGTCCCGCCAGATCGGGCGGCGAGGTCACAAGACTTTCGCCATCAGGGAAATGACGCCATCCCATTTTCAATTGTTCGGCCCCAAGCAATAGAGCCAGTTCGGCGGCAAGGAGCCCCATGCCAGGGAAAGCGAGGATCACAGGTTTCATAACGCCTCCTCGATTGCAAAGGCCTGCGAGTGGTTGTCGGTATAATCATTTGCGTAAGCCAATTCGCCGGCGGTTTCGGCGTGGATTTCAAACAACGGATCGCCGGCACTGATATCTTCACCAACTGCGGCCTGCAAAAGCACCCCAGCCCTTTGCTGGCGTGGGGCGCCGGCCAATTTGGCGATACGCGCGATCAGCCGGTTGTCGATGGCAGTTATCGCACCACTTCGCGCGGCCAATACGGTGGCGCGATGCGGCGCGCAGCGTGGCTCATGAAACCCGCCCTGTGCCTCACATATCGCCATGAACTTTGCCACAGCCGCGCCGCTATCCAACAGGGCAGTCGCGTGGTTTCGCCCTGCCCCGACAATACCGCCCGGCACCATGTCCAGCAACATGCCGGCCAGATCAAGCGCCCGGTCGCGCAGATCAGCCGGGGCGGCCCTATCGCCTCGCAGTACTGCCAAGACGTCTTGCGCCTCAAGCGCCGGACCAATGCCGCGACCGACGGGTCCGGCTCCATCACTTTGGTGCACGCCAAGCCTCAATCCGAGGGCCGCCGCGACCCCGGCTAACCGCGCTTGCAACAATTTCGCTGCATCAGAAGATCGCACCTTGGCGGTTGGGCCAACCGGCATGTCGATCAGCACGTCAGTTGCGCCGACCGCCGCTTTTTTCGACAGAACACTGGCCACCAACTGGCCGATGCTGTCGAAATCCAGTGGCCTTTCAATGCGGATCAGCAGATCGTCCGCCGGGCTGAGATTGAGCTTGCCGCCCCAAACGATGCACCCGCCTTCAGCCTCAACGACCTTGCGCAAGGCCTGCGCGTCCAGATCGACCGGTGCCATGACCTCCATGGTGTCGGCTGTGCCCGCCGGTGAGGTAATCGCCCGAGATGAGGTCTTCGGGATCAGGTGTCCCGCCGCCGCGACAATAGCGACGACAATCGGTGTCGTTCGGTTACCCGGCAGCCCGCCAACGCAGTGCTTATCCAGCACTTGGACGTCACCCCAGTCCAGCGTATCTCCTGCCGCCTGCATTGCGCGTGTCAGTGCTGTTGTTTCGCCCAGATTCAACCGGTCACCAGCGCAAGCCGTGACAAAGGCCGCCAGATCAAGATCGGAAAGCCGGTTGTTCAGCGTATCAGCAATGATGCCGTCGAAGGCGACCCGGTCCAGTGTCTGACCATAGGCCTTGGCCCGGATCGACGAGGTCGATGCGGGCGGTTCAGAATGCGAAAACCTCGCGAGCGCGCCATCGGTTGCACCCAACGCGATCCAAGCGGCTTCGGAAAGGGCGGCGGTATCTGTGCCCAACCAATCTGCACCCGAGACAACATTCAGCGTTGCGATGACGCCCCGGTCTCCCAGGTAGATCTGAATACGCGTCAGGGCGGCGAACCCCTCGGAACGACAGATGTGACAGTCTTCATGCATGTAGACGACTGGCTGGCGATAGGTGTCTATCCCGGCGCGCGACAGCGGCATCATATCTGAGTGCTCCGTCATGCAGGGCGATCCAGACGAATGGTTTCCAGATGTTCAGGCACGCGGGCGGGCCAGTCTAGTTCATGCTCTAGGCGGAACCTTAGGGTATCCGAGGCATGCGGCTCACCATGTGTCAGATATGTCATGCGCGGCGGTTGCTCGGCACCCTGCATCCAGTTCAGAAGTTCATCGGCATCTGCATGGCCCGAAAAAGACTTGAGCTGGATCACCTCGGCATCGATCGGGAAATCGCGCCCGAAGATGCGCAGATGCTTGGCCCCCTCAACCAAGGCAGCGCCACGCGTTCCACCGGCCTGAAATCCCGACAACAGAATCGCGTTGCGGGCATCGCCGCCGAAGCTTGCGAGATGGTGCAGGATACGGCCGCCGGTCAGCATGCCGCTGGCCGAAATGATGATCATTGGGCCGTGACGGGTGTTGAGCTCTTTTGACTCGTTTACGGTATTGACCCGTTTCGCGAGCTCGAACATGCGCTGGCAGTCTTCGGCAGAGACGTGGTGCTCTTGGTGAAACCGATGGTAAATATCTGTCGCATTTACCGCCATCGGACTGTTCAGGAAGGTAGGCACATAGGGAATGTCGCCGCGCTTTTGCAGGCGTGCGATATGGTACATTAAACCCTGCGCACGCCCGATGGCAAAGGACGGGATCAATACCGTACCGCCACTAGCAAAAACCCGTTTCATGATCGGGGCGAGTTCAGCCTCGGCATCAATAGGGTCATGCGAGCGGTTACCATACGTGGATTCGCAGACCAGAACATCGGCCCCTTCAAATCGACGTGGAGGACGCATCAAAGGGTCAGTCTGACGTCCCAGATCACCACTGAAATGCAGCGTCGTCCCGCCGATGGACAAACGAATCTGTGCTGCTCCCAACAGATGACCCGCCGGAATGAACGTCGCGCTTAGCCCGTCACCAAGATCAACAGGTTCATCAAAGTCCACAGTCTGAAAACGCTCCAACGCCGCCTCGGCGTCTTTCACCGTGTAAAGCGGCGTAGGGTTCTTGTGTTTTGAATAGCCCTTGCGCCGGGCATACCGTGCTTCCTCCTCCTGGATATGCCCGCTATCCGGCAAAATGAGTCCGCAAAGTTCGCGGGTGGCCTCGGTGCAAATGACCTTGCCCTGAAATCCCGCGCGAACCAGCGCAGGTATGTATCCCGAATGGTCCAGATGCGCATGGGTCAACAGCACAGTGTCGATCATGCTTGGACGCACCGGAAACGGCTTGCGATTGCGCCGGCGCAGTTGCTTGAAACCTTGGAAAAGACCGCAATCGACCAGAATTCGACGCTGACCGGCCTCGACCAAATAGCGCGATCCGGTGACTGTCCCGGCTGCGCCGAGAAACCGCAAAGAAGGTTGTTTGAGTTGTGTCATGTGACTATCCCCCGGTTTGCTCTAACGTTTAGAAACCCGCCGAAGTACGACGCCAAAAGCAGGAGTGCGCTGTCTTGTGTCAGATGAAAAAACGCCATCATCGTGAAGCCTCCATTCCTTTTTCAGGGTGCGCGAGAACCTCCGGTACGCCTTGCCCATCTAACGCCGCCACTTCATCAGGATTGAGAAGCATTTCGCGCGACAGGCCACAGACCCGGGCCGCCGCATCGGTGGCGTGCGCCCAGGTGCAACGGTTGGCAAACAACATGCCGGGCACATCAAGCGTGCCGCCCCGCGAAATATACCCAAGCGCAATGGTCGAATGCGGACCCGCGTCGATACGCCGGAGTAACCCAAGCATGGGCTCAGGTCGCGTGTGGGTTAGAACGACCCGCGCCAACCCTGTGGGAAACAAGGATTCAAGCGCTGCGTCGCTGGCAGTATAAGATGCCTCAAGCGGATCGCGCGGAGTGCGAAAGCGTGCTGGCTCTGTTATGGCTGTCACGCAAGCAGCAACGCCGCGATCCTCCAGCCTTCGGCAGGCTTTCAAGGCTTCGGACAGTTGATAGGCACCAATGGCGACGAATTGCACCTTTGCAGACGCCAGATCACCCGTAATATGGCCTCCGCCATCAGCGATCATCTGTTCGGCGTGCGCGCCTGAAACCCTATGCGGCAGATCGCGTTTGGATACGATCAGACAGGCAATTCCCCCGCGTTGTGAATACACTGACTTAAGACCCGCCAAAGCGGAATTTGTATCAAACGGAAACAGCACCCGCGCGGTGTCTGACATCTCACCCAGCAGCGCTTCGCCGATGGTCGGGTCTTGATGTGATTGCTCGTTCTTGGCGTTTTCCCATGTGTGCGAAGTCACAATCAAGGGCACCGATATCCACCGTGGGGCATGGCCTATTTCACGCTGGCGGCGGGCAAAAATTATGTCCTGCCGCAATCACCCCAGCATCTTCATGGCGAAGGCTTCGTAGCTGACGATCAGGTTCAGCCCGCCCTTGTTGCCAAGCGCGGCGGCGGCAACGGCTTCTTCGTTCAGCGCGGTGATCACTTTTCCGTCCACCGCTTCGGCAATGCCCACCTCGGGGGAGTTCACACGATGCTGCAACTTGTCCAGCGTTGCCCCCATGTGGTTGCTGCGCAACTCGTCCGGGTTACCTAGCCGCACCCGCAATCCTCGATTTGCCTCGATAAGCGCGACAAACCAACGGTCGAGCGCGTACATCGCACACGCGGGTGCGGCCTCAAGTTGTGCCCAGTCGGGGAGCGGCAGAACTGGTGCATCTGGATTTCTATGGGCAAGCGCGTGTTGGCTTTCGAGAACCCTATTTTGCCCTTCGTGCGTTGCGAGGGTGGCAACCGCGCTTTCAATGTCCGCCGCTGGAATAAAGAGCTTGCCTGCCGAACGGTTGAAAGCGGCGCGCGCGGCGCTGTCAAATCGCGGATTGGATTTCAACGGCAGATTATGCGCCGCGTTGGTTCCTGCGCCGTAAAACCCAAATCCCTTGACGGTTTCAGCAATAACATAGGGCAGCCGCGCAGGGTAACGATGGTCAGGATCGGCAGCGAACCGCGTCAGCATATCTTCGGCTTTCAGGATGCCCCAAGCTATTGAAGCAGGATCACGCCCGTCCACCCGGATCGGTTCAAACCCATTGTGCCGCAAATCCTTAGCAAACCATGAAGCACCACCACTGCGCGCAATTTCTGTTCGTTCTTCAATACGTCGGCCATTCAGGATCATGACAGGAACCGCAAATCCGCTGTCCTCTGTGCGCCACCATCTGGGGGACCAGTCGGAGCCCCTTTGCTCTTCAAATGCGCCATCACTCAGAAACGCCACCAGCCGTTCACCCGGCAATGGCATGTGAATATATTGCAATCCCGCAAAGCCAAGGTATCCACCTTCCAAGATAGCACCGGCCGTGTTCGGTCCCGCATGGCTTCCAAGTGGCACTGCAGGGGTACCTTGGGCAGTGATCGCGTGCGAGTAAAAATCTTTCGCCAGACGGGAAAGCCCCGCCTCGGACCGGTCATAGTGCCCCTGCTGTGCCGGCGAGACATCCCCCGTCAGACTATTGACAGCTTCGATGGCTGCCACGCAGTGGCCCTGCCCCATCAGCCAGCTTCGGGTCACGCCGGACAACGCATTTGCCAACAGATAGCCAACATAAGCCGGGACCATGTTCAAGGACCCGCCAGTATGGCCTTCCGGGGTATCTTTGAAGGCGTCAGCAGGCAACGATGCCCCGCTTAGATCGACCCGATTGGCATAGGTCATATGAACGACGGTCCACATGGCCGCAAAACACAGGGCGTCGGCGGCTTCTATCATGCGGACCACGTCGGTTGCACGATCGGGCTTAACCAAAAGGGCACCGTCGGCAAGCTGCTCGATACGGGCAACGGTCTGCGGTTTGCGCCGGAGAGGACCCCACCCCTCTCGCCATGCTTCGCGCGTGTTCGGAATACTGGTCTGCATCACGGATACCCCTTCAGTTCCTGTAGACCTGAGCACAGATCGTCCGCACAGAGCGTTGAGCTCGCGCCCAGACAAAAATTGGTGTGGCCAAAATCAAAAAGATGAAAATATTTGCCCTGATCAATGTCCTTTCACAGTGAAAAAGGGTGCCGCCCAGAATTCATTAAGGGAGCGCCACCATCTGATGCCCTTCTCCTTCGATCTGGAAATCGCCGACAGCGGTCAGCGTCGCCTGATTAATAATCCAGACTTTGGGTTCAGCCCGCGATGAGACGTAGAATGTGCCAGTCCCGGGGATGTTGGTCAGATGATAGGGTTCAGGCGACAGAGACGCGAAGGTGACGGCCCCGGTTGAAAGCACAACCGCCGCAATCTTGTCTTCGCCACGTCCGGCGACAAACAAGGTCGCGCGATCATCCGACAGATCCAGCCCGTGCAACTCGCCACCAATGGAAAAGCTGCGTGTAACGGTGCCATCTTTCAGCGACAATTCAATCACGTCGCCCGCATCTGCGTCCGCCGCATAAAGCAGAGCCTTATCCGGGTCGATGACGAAGTGTTCGGGCGCATTGCCGGCCACCATGTTGCGCCGGACGATCCCGCGGTCCAGATCGACCTCGCTGACCGTTCCATTGCCCGCGTTCGAGACATAGACAAAGCCGGGATCTGACCCGAAGGCCGCATAGTTAGGCATACTGCCCGTCGGTACGAAAGCTGTCAGCGCGAAGGTCGTCAGGTCGATGATGGAAATCCCGTCACCCGAAGGATGTGTCGCCACGGCAAAACGGCCATCCGGCGATACGGCCGTATGGTGCACCGCCCCTGGAACCTCGATCCGACGAATAATCTCGCCCGTTGGCGCGTCCAGAACGCTGAGAATGCTGATACCCGCATCAGACGGCCCAATAGGTTTGTCTTCAGGTTTTGCATGATGCGCGACGTGCTCATCTTCGGAAACATCTTCGGGCTGGGTCAGTTCGGCAATCGCCGCGCGGTCGGTTTCGGCATAGCTGCCCGCAACGAGATATGGCACGCCAGTGGCACCGGAGAGGCCGTGTACCGCCTCAAGCCCGGTGATCCGCTTGATCGTCTCACCAGTTGCGGCATCAATCATCCGCACGGTGCCAGCGCTGCCCTCCGGTACAAATACGATGGGTTGAGCGACCGCCATTGCGGTCGTCATCAGTAAAGCCGCAGTTGCGGTTGTGAAAATTCTGAACATTATAACTGGTCCTTCAATGTGCTTGCCGGGTTTCTGGCAGGGCATTTCACCCGCGCCAAAGCTGTGATTTCAACCCGCCGTCTGAGGGACGGCCCTGCAAGCAAAAGGGACAGGCCAACTGCCAGAAAAAGCCAAAAATTAAATGTCATGTCAGGTCTCCCTTAATCCTAAGGGTTAGTAAAAATGACCGGGTTCAAAAGGGTCAGTGCGCGCCACAACAACCTTTTGGCTGCCCATCAGATGTGTCCTTGGTTGCATTTTCTCGCTCCACCGGTGCCGACTTTGCGCCGTGTTCAACGGCAGAGATTTTCGGGGCGTCAGCTGACGACCCGCAGCAACAGCCACCTTGTTTATGTTCAGGGTTTGTGGCCTGAGAGTGCGTCTTCGTTTGCATGTTCATGTCCTCCATCAGGAATTGGCTTCTACATAAGTAGACGCTCGAAGCGGTCAGACATTAAAAACTGCGCGCAACCCAAATATCTGGATTACCTTTCAGGTGGCAGTTGCACTTTGTCAGTGTCTGACGTCAGCGCTTATGGGTCCGTTCTTTTCTTGCTTAGCGTATTTACGCTTAGCCCTGCGGACAGATGTGTTCTTTGATTTGAGTCAATCTTCGAGGTCTTCAGCTTCCCGCGCTGCTGTACGGCAGGGGAATCGCGTTTGGAACTGAAGGCCTGAACGGTCGCTCTTGCCTTGGAGTACCTGACGTCAGCACCCATGGGACAGATTTGAGGATTTTAATAACAGAGAATTTCTGGTTCATTTTATCGACTAGGAAATCGAGATGACGAAGAAGCCACAAACATCAAAAGTCGCAGCTGAGAACCTGGTTAAGAACATCCGCCGCAAGACCCGCCAGACGTATTCGGCGGAGGAAAAGATCCGCGCGCCAGCAACGCCCGCCACAACCTTGGGGAACTGCTTGTCATCGCTTTCGTATCGATCCTGTGCGGATCAACCTCGTGCGCCAAAATGGCCGCCTTTGGTCGGGCAAAAAAACGCCTTTTCAGAGACTTCCTGAAGTTGAAGCATGCCATCCCATTGCATGACACCTTCTCTGAGATCTTCCGGATAATCGACCCAAAGGCACTCGATGCCGCCTTTGGCAAAGTGCTCGCCGATGTCGCAGCACTTCTCAAGGAAGGCGATGTCATCGCCATCGACGGCAAGGCATTACGCGGTCCTCGTGACAAAGATGAGAGTGCCCGGACGCGCATGATGGTCTCAGCGCATCGCGGCTGCGCCTCACGCTGGCGACAGTGACCGCCGACCGGGGCACAGAGCTCGACGTGGCCATCGAGGCTCTGGGACTGATTGCGCTCAAGGGCGAGATGGTGACCGGTGACGCACTGCACTGCAACCGCCGCATGGCGGCCGCGATCAACGCAGGGGGCAGCGATTGGTGCTTGGCGCTGAAAGGCAACCAACAGTCCCTTCTGTCAGACGACCGCGGCTGTTTCAGCAATTTGAAGGATGGCCACCCCGTGGCCAGCTCCGCGGACACGGCCCATGGTCGCAAAGAGACCCGGACCGGCGTGGTCGTATCGGCTAAAGCATTGGGTGAATATCATGAATTTCCAGGTCTCAAAGGTTTCGCCAAGATTGATGCAACCCGAGATGCCGGAGGCAAAGTGACCTCCC
>Ga0222645_101101_pt1 | contig 12785 bp, 7 predicted proteins | sample AntAcemetagen292_FD_179881 | JGI IMG/M metagenome (GOLD analysis project Ga0222645, IMG submission 179881) | Saline water microbial communities from Ace Lake, Antarctica - #292 | ecosystem: Environmental > Aquatic > Non-marine Saline and Alkaline > Saline | place: Antarctica: Ace Lake | collected...
TCTGAGCTTAAAGTACTTGTTTAATTTGATAAGTAATTTCTGATAAATAATGTCTGGAAAGTGAGTACAAATATCTACAATATATTTATATTTTTTGTAACTGCTAACTGCTAACTGCTAACTGCTAACTGCTCTGGTCAGTATAAAGACAACCTTTGATGCATAAGAGCTAATCCGTACTCGTTTAGCTGCATGGTCATTTGATACATATTCATCTTTCATCTTTCAAACTTTCAAACTTTCAAACTTTCAAACTTTCAAACTTTCAAACTTTCAAACTTTCAAACTTGAGAAAGCCGCACGTCAGATTATTTACTTTATTTCCTAGTTTTGCTTTATCAATAGCATCCTAAGTTTTTATAGGCCTTTACAAAAATTATTATCATCGCTGGTGGGATTTTTTACTTACTGGAGTTGAATGTTTGTGCTGGTGGCTTAGTATTTTAGATAGAAGGTTGCTCATTAACACGCTTATCGATAGCTGGTGTGCTCAATTAGGTGCCGCAGTACAGGCAGCTTATGTAACTAGCAGTTAGCACGGCTAAGCTATTTTTGTTATCACGATAGGGTGGTTATTACTTTATAGAGTAATTTCTTATCACTTAAAACGGTCTGGGATTTTTCAGCAAATTGCACAGCTTAATGGCGGTATAATGTAAATTTGCTCACAATTTCACCCTGAAAAAACTCTAATGATATGTTTAACAAAGTACCCCACAGGTTGCCCAGCAGGGTATCTGACAAGGTGTCTGAAAAAGTACCTGAAGAAGTATCTAACAAAGCTTCCAAAAATCTGAGAGCATTATTTCTCTCAGATTGAGTTATTGATAATGGCTCAAGTTCTATTACCTATGATGAACTTATATATCTTGACCTAGATACATAAGTAGCCATAAATCAAGATAGGCAAGTTTATTTTTGACTATTAAAATGAGCCATTAATTCTGGCAACGCAGCTTTGGCATCAGCATCAACTTTTTTCGATATTTCGTCTTTTGCCATATTAGTTTCCCAAGCTTTTAACTTCGGATAATCTGCTAACAGTCTCCAAGCATATACTTTGGATGCGTTCATCTTGGCAACAACCAAAACATAACGTAAAAGGATATCGGCTGCTGTCATTTTATCGCCCATAAGATAGGGGTCACAACTACACATATTATCTAAAGCTTTGAGTCCTTTTTGCATCAGTGGACGGGCTTCTTTGAATGCAGCTTCGCAGCGTGGTAATCCTAATAGCACTTCACCACTCAAACGGCGAGCGGGTAGCTCTATATATATTTCTGCCATTTTCATAATTTCTTCGCATCTAGCACGCTCAAAATCATCCCTAGGGAAAAAGCTTTCACCACCTTGTCGGTCGATATAACGCATCAACACGTCAGTTTCTGTAATAATACCTTCCGGGGTTTCCAGAGCAGGCACTTTGCCTAGTGGATGTATCTTTAAATATTCTTCCGTTTGATTGGGATAAACCTTAACTTCTTCAAAGTTAACGCCTTTAGCTAATAATAAATGTTTAACTGCATTGTAATAATTGCTTGCGGAAAATCCGTATAACTTCATTGTATCAACCTTAATTGTGTTTCTTTTCGTAAATAGTAAAAGTTAAATAGCACTACTAGAACGTGTAACACCTAGTAAGCTCGACTAGAGTATGCTCTGCTCAGAGTAGCCTTTAACTTTCTTCTTGGTCAAACTCGCGTTCCAGCAACTGTGCTTTTAGAGCTACAGGACGGCTTAAAATTCTTTGTAAATAAGACTCGATGTTGGGAAAATGGCTCAGTCCGCGAGCTTCACTGACTTTCTCAAGCACGAAAGAATTGAGTACGTCCGCTCCAGTAAATTGGCCTTCAATGAGATAGTCTTTATTAGCCAACTCGTGGTTAACAAAAGTCAGGACTTCTAGCATTTGTTCTCGGGCAAAGCCGCCCAGAAAACAGTTCTGGTTATCATCAACACCTAACAAATATCGAGTGATCAGCGGATAAGCTGCAGTACCCTCAGCAAAATGTAGCCATTGAATATAACGAGCGTGTTCTGGTGTTTGAACTGCAGGTGCCAAGGTTTCTGCGCCATAGCGGCTCACTAAATAATCGACAATGGCCCCCGATTCCGATATTACGAGCTCCCCATCTTGAATGACAGGTGACTTGGCAAGTGGATTAACAGCTTTGAGCGAAGCGGGTGCGCGGCGAGTAGTACTATCGCGTTGATATGGGATCAATTGATACTCAATACCAAGCTCTTCGAGTAACCAAATGATGCGTTTAGAACGGGACTTATTCAGGTGATGTAACTTAATCATATTCAACGTTTCCGTAGGACAGCTAAAGGTGATTGGTCATGGACAGTATTTATCTCATGCCACATTTATCCCCGTCATTCTTGAGATTGCGGCGTTGTTGACTGTACTCGCGAACTCCAGTCACTAGTACACTAAGCTTATGAGACTTCACTCGCTTGTCGCCTAACTGCATTTCCAATAATTTTGGGTATATATACTTTTGAATATTAATTCTAATCAGTATACATTATATTAACCCTATCTAAATAAAGGGTCTTATACTAACGACCAAAGGTTGTGTACGATCGGGTACAAATATGTTTTGGAGTTTAAAAGCGAAAATAAGTGCTACAGCGAGTGTTCATAGTCATGATATAGCTGAACTAGTGCTGTGTTATGGAGACGCTGGATACCTAAGAACCAGTGAGAATAATATTGATTTTAAGGTAGGAAGAACATTATTAATTCCACCTGGAGCTCAACATCAGATGGTAGTAGTCAATAAAATGCAGGCTGAGATAAAGATATTTTGTATGTCCGTAACAGATATGCAACATTTTCTATCTCCAGCTCAAATGACTAGTGTGCAACAATTATTCTCGATGGGAGTAAGCATAGCTGATGCTGCCCAGCCTAGTTCTAACCTACTGAGTCTTGGCGACCAAGTTAGTGAAGGTATCAATCAAGCTACATCGGCTACTCAACAACTTAATTGGAGCCTAATCAGTCTGATTTTAGCACTGCATAGCAGCAGATATCGACTGGAAACTAGTCAGCTGCACATAACTAATCGGCAAAATAAATATCAACAGAAGATGCAACAGGTAGCCTCCTGGATAGAAAATCACCTACAAGAGAGCATCGGGCTGGATCAAGCGGCTGCTAAGTTTGGCCTATCTCGTAGTTTATTTTCTCGTGAATTTCATCGTTATACAGGTATGAGTTTTGTTGAACATTGCAACACCCGTCGTGTGGAAAAGGCCGCGCGTGTACTATCATCCACAGAGCTGAATATTACCGAAGTAGCGTTTGGTAGCGGATTTTCTAATCTTAGTCATTTTCATCGTCAGTTCAAAGCGAACTATGGCTTAACACCAGGGGCATTTCGCCGCAAGATGATGGAAGAGGGGGGTCGTTAAGAATAGCTGATGCTTTGCGTACGAAATTTATTTAGCTCACTTGTTTAGCATACTTATTTAGCTCATTTGTTTAGCTCACTTGTTCAATACACTTACTTTATGAAAATAAATAATTTTTTTAAAGGTTACTAGCTTATATCTAAGCCCATTGAGTTTGATTAGTGATATCAATATCTGTTTAAAAAACAGACTATCACTTAGATAAGAAACTTAAAATCTTAATACTTACCAAAGGTTAGGAACTTATCTTGAATATACTACTCATATTGATTGTGTGTTTAATTTTTTTATATGTGTGTGTTCTTAGCCTGATATATCAATATCAGGCTTTTTTTTGTGTATAAGTTGTGCCTTAAAGGATAAATAAGGCAATGAGAGAAATATTGAAGATTATATAAGTACCATGGTATTCAAAACATCATGGAGTTGAATGTCCCACTGTTATGTATCTGATCACTTAATCAAGACGTTTCCCTGGTCCTATTAACTGTTACTGTTGTACTTAGTTTGAATCGAACAGCGAGTTATCTTTTGAAAAAATTTAAATTTAGCCCTATCAATATAGCTAGCTCGTTGCTGGCGACACTCGTGCGCACTGGCACAGGTATTAGCGTTAGCTCGGCCATGTTAAAGCCTAAAATGGCTTTGAAACTATTCGACATAGAAGGTTGCCCCTATTGTAGGTTGGTAAGAGAGGTGTTGACTGAGCTCGATCTAGACGTAGAAATTTATCCTTGCCCAAAACAGGGGGAGCGGTATCGATTAGAGGTGATAGAGATAGGTGGTAAAGCTCAGTTTCCTTTTTTGATTGACCCTAACACCGGCACACAAATGTATGAGTCGATGGATATTATAAAATACTTATTTGAGAGCTATGCACAAAAAACGTTACCAGTAAAATGGCAATTAGGTCCAGTGCAAACCATAGGGTCAATGTTAGCTAGCACGGCCAGGCCAGGTTTGGGAACAACTCAAAAAGCATCTCGTGCCCCTGAGCTATTATTAGAGTTATACAGCTTTGAGTCGAGTCCTTATGCACGTATGGTGCGCGAGTGCCTATGCGAATTACAGATCCCTTATATTTTACGCAACTGTGGAAGAACTGAGTTAGGTGAATGGGTATTACCACCGATTAGAGACGTGTTAAATATAGTGCCCAATAGCGAGTTAACTAATCGCAAAATTTTGTTAGAAAAAGCCGGACGAATGGCTATTCCATATTTAATTGACCCAAATGAAAATGTGCAGATGTTTGAGTCAGCAAATATTATCGAATATCTAGAAGTAACCTATGGTCTCGACGATTAATATTCTGTCATATCTTAGCATCGAAAATAACTTGCAAATCAACAGTATCTGCAAGAATACTTGATACGCGGGGTAAAGTATTTATTCTTAAAAATGAGTTGTTAACTCAAGGTTGCGGCAAACATGCAAAGCTTTAATCAGTCTTGAAACCCGTTGAAAACGAGCTTGAAAATACTCTTAATAATATTATTGAGAATATAATATTGAAAGTTTCATTTGCTGCGCGCAACAGCTGCTGGTAAAAAGTTCCTAAGTAGGAACACAGTAACTTAGTGCGAGTTCTAAGCTATTGCATTATTAATGGTATTAAAGCTGAAAATACTTGGCTAGCATTAACGATTTATGCTGTAGCCAATGTATATTGATTAGGCAAGAATGTTCACGGACACAAGCTTCAAGCTAGTAATCTTAGTTAGAAATTACTACAACTTTTGTTGCAGTATAAGGCTTAGGCATTTTTTGTGGGGAGCATTGCCGCGTTCTACGATATAAAAAAAGGCGCTCTAGGACGCCTTTTTTATTATCAATATTTGAGCATTAGTATTTAATAAAAATGAAGTTTGGCTTCAATTCCAAATATTCGCGGTTGATTAACAATACCCGTTAAATTGTTGAAATCAATTGCCCCTTTGATATTCTCTTCATCGGTTATGTTACGTGCAAACAGGGCAACGCTGTAGTCATCAGCAAAGTTGTCGTACGCAATTCTTAAACCACCTTCAAAGTTATTATTTGTTTTAAACTCAATAGAGTCATATAAAAACAAATTTGTTTCGCCTTGAAATGCCCAGTCAGTATAGATTGATATTTCTGCATCATCACCCATAGGGAAAGCATATCGGGCAGTGAAGTTGAATATAGTCTCTGGTGCTTGAGGAAACGGGTTACCGTCAATCAACACTGCAAATTCATCTGTACTTGGGTCGAGCACAGTACAATTACCTGTGAAATTAAACCCTGGATTGGCTCCACAAGGTAAAACAGTTAACGAATCATCCTGTATCTCTGTATGGTTATAACTGTACCCAGCGGTTAGGGTTAAGTTGTCAGTTGCTAAGTACTGCGCATCTACTTCAAATCCATAACCGGTGCCTTTATCCGCATTGATCAGCGCTGTATTATTAGCGCCGCCGCCGATTGCTGAAAATTGAATATCGTCGATTTGATAGTAGAACACGGCAACATTTAGACGTAACTTATCATTCAACACGTCTGTTTTAGTGCCAACCTCAAAAGAATTAATCGTTTCAGACTCAGCTACCGAAGGCGAACCTTCAAATGCTACGTCACGGCCCTGTATAGTTTGAGCACGAAAACCGTTAGCGACTCGACCAAATACCGATGTATTTTGGTCAATTTTATAGTTGGCACTGAGTTCCCAACTGACTTGTCCGTCATCTACATTAATATCTGCATATTCTTGGACTGAGGCTGCACCTATGACTAAAGCAAAGCCATTGACATTTTGTTCGCCCACGACAAGAGATTTATCATCTTTGGTATAACGTACGCCACCGGTAATATTCAATTTTTCATTTACGTCATAAGATGTTTGGCCAAAAACTGCCCATGTGGTGTTGTCATGAAATACGGTGGTGGCACCAAAAAATCCATCAATACTGGTAACATTGAATGACGATTCATAATAAAAAGCGCCTACTTGCCAATTCAATGCACCTGTAGTGTCACTTGCTAGACGAAATTCTTGGGTAAGCTGCTCCAGATCGTCCATGTTATCCTGAGTCACAGCAATAAAGGCGATGTTGCCAGGAAATGTTAATTCAGTGGTACCGTCACCGTTAATATCTGCAGCTTCGGATAGTGTAACACCGCCATCAATGTCACCTAAACTAGACCCTTGTGCATTTTCCAGTGCCGTGATGCTGGTAAAACTCATATCTTCTAAACCGAACTCTAGTTTCAAAGAAGCCCCGTAGTTTTCATATTTTTGCGGATTATTGTCAGCGCCATTACCATCAATGTCGCCGTCGTAATACACTGAACCACGGTCAAAATTTTGGTTTAGATCGTTGCTACCTTTACTTAGTATGTTGGCACGAAAGACAGACGCAGTACCATCAAGTTCACGGCCATGCACACTTAACAAAGCTGAAAATTCTGCCGATGGTTCATAAGCGAGTTGCCCGCGCCAAGCTTTTTCATTAAAGCCACCGATGACATCTTTTTGGCCGGTAAAATTATTATCAATCCAATCATCTCTGTCTTGTGATAACACTGAAATGCGTCCAGCTAAGTCTTTACCAAGGCCGCCGCCCACGGCTCCTTCGAAGTTGGCAGTACCCAAGTTGCCAGCACCTAATTTCACATAAGCATCAAAATTATCACTAGGCTTAACTGAATCAAACTTAATGATACCTGCTGTGGTGTTGCGACCAAACAGGGTCCCTTGGGGACCACGGATTACTTCAACTTGCTCGATATCAAATAAAGGAAAACTTTTTAAAATCACATTCTCTTTAACTACATCATCCATCACAATGGAAACGGGTTGCGATGCTGCTAGGTCAAAATCAGTATTGCCCAGTCCGCGAATATAAAAGCGCGGTGCCACTCGACCGTTAGAGGTCTCTGCATACAAACCGGGCACTCGCACTGCTAACGCTATAATATCTTCTCCTCCGGAGAAAATATTTTCAAACTGCTCACCATTTAAAGTGGCAATAGAAATGGGCACCTCTTGAATACTTTGAGTGCGCTTTTGTGCTGTAACTGTGATGGATTCAAACGCTCGTTCGCTTTTTTGAGCCACCTGTGCAAAAGAGACTTGGCTAACAAGCGCTGCATGGATAGCAATTACTAAGGCGCTTTTTTTTAATGTCTTCATATGTTTCCAATTGTGATAGTTATGGTCAAAGTTATGGGGCAAAATTATGATTGAGGTTGTGATAATAATCGCATAAGTAAAATATGCTTTTTTTGTGCTAACAATACTTTAATTTTAGTGTCTGCTGCACTAATCAAAGGCGAGTATAGCAAAGTATTTTAAACTGTTAAATTTCTGTATTATATTTGAATGTTCAAGATTTTGTTATTAGTGGTGCAGAGTATTACGAGTTTAAATTAGCCTTAACAATAAATAATATTATGTATTATCAGTGACTTAATCTATTTTAGATAAGTAGTCAACATAACTGCCATTTTATATTGTCTCGTGATTTATCAGCAAGAATAAAACTCTTTTCCAATTTCCCTCTAACTTTTTTCTAATTATTTTTTCTTGATAAAGTAAGGCAGGTGCTCATTAAAGCAATAGCATTTGGCATGACCTTCGAAGCATTACATCTAGTGAAGTAAATCCAGGGAGTGGAGTAAATTTAGGAAGTGGAGTAGCTCTAGGGGATTTTCTTTGTAAATACGAGGCACATAAATAAAGTAACAGTATTTGAAATTTTTGTAATGTGATATATGAACACCCACAGCGATGGTTTTGATTTTACTAGTCGCTGGCTGCAACTCACCGTTCATTACATAGACGTTTTTAAGTATCGCCTCAAAGCCATTTTTTATTATTGAATAAAAAACATACTGTAAATGTCATCGATGTTACAAAACGACTCCACCCACTTATTCATGGCTACCTGTTTTTTCTTAGATAAGTCGACCTTAGTCCAAGGTTCTGCTAGCGGAACAGGTATTTAATCGAGTTTATAGGCGATAATAAATCCAGATTGAAACTCATCACTACAAAATTATAGTTTGGGGTAGCGTTTTTGAATGCGTAACTTCCAAGCTTTAGTGACCGACAACCGCCATAAATAATTTAAGCCAAAGTATCCAACTATACTAAAAAATATTGAATATATAAGACAACCGACCAAAAATGCTGGACCAATTGTTTCGATGCTCTGCAGTATCCAATTCCAACTCAATTCAAAATTAAACTCTCTTCGTGGCGAGCCCATGACAGTAGTGCCCACAATATAAGCACTATAAAAGATCGGTGGCATGGTAAAAGGGTTACTGATCCAAACTGCAGCCACTGATAGCGGCAAGTTGACACGAAAAGGAATAGCGACAGCAGCAGCTAACCACATTTGAAAAGGTACTGGCCAAAATGCAAAAAATAAGCCCACAGCAAACGCACCTGATGCTGAGCGTCTGTTTAAATGCCACAAATTAGGATCGTGTAACAAAGAGCCAAAAATAGATAAAATTCTCTGTTCTCTGACTTTTTGAGGACTCGGCAGGAAGCGCTTGATAAACTTTTTCAGAATAGTTCTCTATACTTTAATTTCGTGCAGCAACGGATGTTTTATACCAGTTACTATGGACAGTAAACTTCTATGTTTTATTTCAGCATCTTTTACCAGTTTATTTTGGACCAGCCTGCCTTCTGTCAATATCACTTTTTTACTACTAGTTTGTGCTTGCTTACTATTTAGAAAAAATCAACAACTCGGTTGTTTCCTGCTTGGCATAACATGGATGTCGAGTGTAGGGCATTGGCAATACTCTTTGCAACTATCTTCAAAACAAACTAGTCAACCAGTGCAGATAATAGGCGATGTTCGTAGTTTAGTGATCACCGATAAAAATATACGCTTTAACCTTAATATTACACAAATCGATGGTAAACCTTTGTTTTACGCAAAGACCTTTCGGCTAAGTTGGCGTGATCCTACTTGGCAGCTGCAACAGGGTCAACAGGTGAAACTTTTGGTCAAAGTTAAACCCCCACATGGGTTGGCCAACGAAGCAGGTTTTAACTACCAACAATGGCTGTTTAGCGAAGGTATAAACGCCACGGGATACGTCAAATCTCATGTTGATAATCAGCTACTTGATGACGTTGTAAGCATCAGGCAAATATTGTTAAACCAAATGTTAGCCTTTGATTTAACAAATCGTGCGTGGTTAGCAGCATTAACTTTTGGGTATCGAGGACTATTGCAATCTGAGGACTGGCACCTAGTACAAAAAATGGGTGTAGCTCATCTTATTGCTATATCAGGTTTACACTTGGCTTTAGTGGCGAGTTTAAGCTATGCGTTAATCGCATGGACTGCTGGTGTACTGATTAGCCGATTTCATTCCCTACATTATATTAACTTACACAACGTAGCTTTATTATTAACAATTTTTAGCACCCTAGCTTATTCAGCTTTGGCAGGTTTTGGTTTACCCACACTCAGGGCGTGGTTGATGCTGTTATTGTTTACTGTTTCTTTTTTATGTAATAAACACCTGGCTGCAAAAAGTTTAATTTTATTGGGGCTTAGTTGTTTTATCTTACTTTTTCCTTTAAGTATCTTCGGGCTGAGCTTTTGGCTTAGTTTTTCTGCTGTGATTATTATCTGTTTTATATTTTGGCGCTGGCCGGTTAAACAAAATCACTTTTCTTTGGTTGCAATCATATCTGGTATGGTGAAAGTACAATTATGCTTGAGTGTTTTGATGTTGCCGTTGGTCGCCTGGCAGTTCTCTTACGTCTCAATGGTTTCACCACTTGTTAATTTAATCGCAGTGCCAGTAGTGACCATGCTTTTGGTACCTATTTGTTTATTAGCGGTAATTTTTTTAGTCATTAAACCTGATTGGGCGTTAGAGCTGTTTGTTTTAGCTGATGTAATAGTGGGTTATGGATTAACTTTTCTTGAATTTGCTCTAAAGATCAACGGTGCTTATTTCGACTTACCTACGTTTCCAGCTGTCGTGTGGCTTTTTGTTTTCTTATTTGTGTTTTGTTGGTGCCTACCTTCTTTTTGGTTTAATAAAAAGTTTCTATGTTTATTATTGCTGCCACTAGCTAGTTATCTATTTACCCAACAAAACAATACATGGCAGATAAGCGTTTTAGACGTGGGGCAGGGTTTGGCTGTGTTGATCAGTAAAAACAACCGAGTCATTATCTACGATGTAGGAGCCAGTTATCCTTCTGGTTTTAATATGGCAGATAGTGTGTTGTTACCCATCTTACAAGCTAGGGGGGTATCAAAAGTCGATTTAGTATTTATAAGTCATGGAGACAATGACCATGCTGGCAGTTTGCCACAGCTACTCAAAGGTATTGAGGTTACTAAGGTGTTAACCAATCAAGACCGCTGTCAGCAAAATTTGGATATAAGTTGGCAAGGTTTGAAGATCACCGCGCTATGGCCAGACGATGCACGTAAATACAACGATAACAATGCTTCGTGTGTTATCAAAATATCAGACCAGTATCACAGTATATTGTTACCTGGCGATGTTGATAAAAGTATCGAAAAGCAGCTACTAAATTTATACCCAAAACAATTACAGTCGGATATTTTGGTAGCGGCTCATCATGGTAGTAATACTTCTTCTTGCAGTGAATTTATCCAAGCAGTGGCTGCTGATTATGTAGTGTTTAGCCAGGGTTTTATGAACCGTTGGCACTTTCCTAGGCAAAAAGTATTAGATCGATTTCAACAGATAAACGATAGAAAGAAGGCCCACTCCCAATTGTTTTCGACATCTAACTCAGGTCAAGTGTCATTTGTGGTGCATTATGATTCACCTAAACCGATTATTGTTAAAACTTTTAGACAGGATACCTACCCATATTGGTATGCAAACTCTACTAATCTTTAACAAAATATCTTACTGCTAATATTCTATTGTTAATAGTCTATTGATGGTTGGGGAATTTCGTCCTAACAGTTACACTAGCCACGTTTTTATATTTATTCAGATACCCGTTATTTAATGAGCAAACGCAGCGATTTGCACAGTAAAGTGCCAGATAGAAAAGTGCCAGATAAAATTTTTAAACGTTTTCGCGTTTACCTTAAAGATTACAAACTAGCATTTGCCGTCGCTATTATTGGTATGATTGGCTACTCGGTGATTGACGTATTAGTTTTAGCTCAGCTTGAAACGCTAGTCGACGACAGCTTAGGTCAAGGTAACTACGAGTATTTACGTTTGGCGGCTTACTTTATTATACCGATCTTTATTTTCAGGGGGATTTTGAATTTTTTGGGGACCTATTCGGTTTCATGGATTGGCAATCATGTGGTGATGCGTATGCGCCAGCAATTATTCAGCCGCTATATCCACTTTCCTGTTGAATTTCATGACAACAACAGTACCGGTCAGCTAATTTCTAAAGTTATTTACGACACTGAACAAGTCGCTAACGCCTCAAGTAAGGCATTGATCACACTGGTTCGTGAAGGTGCGTTGGTAATCGGTTTATTAATTGCGATGTTTTATAAATCTTGGCAATTGTCACTCATTTTTATCTTAATTGGACCAATAGTGGCAGTCATTGTGTCTGTTGTAAGTAAGCGTTTCAGATTGGTCAGTCGCCGCATCCAAGACGCTATGGGCGGTTTAACATCTTCGGTCGAGCAAGTGTTAAAAGGTCATAAAGTGGTATTAATGTTTGGCGGACAAGACCAAGAAAATGAGTCTTTCGCGGACAAAAATAACCACAACCGTCAACAAAATATGAAATTGATAGTCGCTAGAATTCTCAGTGTTTCTTCAATTCAGGTCATCGCTTCCATTGCTTTGGCTGTGGTACTTTATGTCGCCAGTACTCCTGGTTTAGTGGCTACGTTAACTCCAGGCGTATTTGTTAGTGTGGTGGTGTTTATGACCATGCTCTTGAAACCTTTGAAACAACTGACTACTGTGAACAGTGAATTCCAAAAAGGTATGGCGGCATGCGTGAGTATTTTTGAAGTATTAGATCAACACGTAGAAGTAGACCAAGGTACCCAAAGTATTGAACGGGTAAAAGGTAAAATAGATTTCAAAGACGTAACGTTTAGCTACCCAAGTAAAGAAGTACCCGCTCTAAAAAACATCTCTTTTTCAGTTAAATCTGGGCAAACGTTCGCTTTAGTAGGACGTTCAGGAAGCGGCAAGTCGACGATTTCAAGCTTATTAACACGCTTCTATAATAACCAAACGGGTGAAATACTCCTAGATGACGTACCACTCAAAGATATCCCACTAAAAGACTTACGCCGCCAGTTTGCTTTGGTTTCACAGCATGTGGTGTTGTTTAATGACACCATTGCCAATAACATTGCCTATGGTTCAGAGGGTAAAGTAAGTCG
>Ga0222645_101104_pt1 | contig 12778 bp, 12 predicted proteins | sample AntAcemetagen292_FD_179881 | JGI IMG/M metagenome (GOLD analysis project Ga0222645, IMG submission 179881) | Saline water microbial communities from Ace Lake, Antarctica - #292 | ecosystem: Environmental > Aquatic > Non-marine Saline and Alkaline > Saline | place: Antarctica: Ace Lake | collected...
ATGTACCCCATCCCCCTCATAACCCGCACGCCAGCTCTTTGTGCCCTCCCCGGACGGCCTGAGCGGTGGCCGCGGCGGAGGCGGCGCGGTTGATTGCGAATTTCGCGTTCGCGCGCGCGACGCCGTCGTCGGCGACGTCCATCGCCGAGAGCGCCGAGAGCGCGACGTGCCTGGCGACCTTCTCGAGCGAGGACTTGTCCTCTCCCGTGTCTCTGTACTCGCTTTCGACGACGTACTCGTGCTTGTTCTCGTGTTGCACGCGTGCCTTGCGAGCCGACAAAACGGTTTGCGGCGAAACTTCGCGCGCGGCGGGGCGCGACTCCATCTCGCGGAACACGGGAAGCCGCGACCTTTGCGGCGTTTCTTCCGAGCGCGTCTCGCGTCGCGGGCGGAACTCGTTTTGTTGCTCGCCGCCGCCGCCTGGCGAAAACGATGCCGCGTGCGCGTTCTGCGGGTGACGCCCTCCTACGCCGTGCCCCGCGGCCTCCAACGCGGAAACCGCGCCGCGCTCGTTTCCGTCTGGCCCCGGTCGCGCCGAAGGCAACGAAGCGGTTCTTCTTTGCGGACTTCGCGTGGATCCCGGTCCCATTCCTCCTCCCCAGTCCTCCAGAATCACGTCGTGCGCGTGCGCAGTGAGCGTGCCGTTGCCTTTGTTGAGGTGCGGAACGCGGTAGTGAATGAAACGGCACCGCGTGCCGTACGGACAAGCGCCGCTCTGCAAAAACGTGCGGCACGTTTCGGTTTTGTACTGCGACGAAGGAAACATTTGGTCAGTCTTTTGTAATGTGTATGAGTGAACAGTCACCCGAGTTGGATTCTAATCACGCGGAACATTGCACTTGTGATGTATGAAGTGCACTCAAACAGTCACGAACGGGGCAGCAAACAGTCGGCGGGATTCGGGAAAGCCCCAACGCGTACCTTCGGGTGCCGCATGACCGGCCTCAGCTCGCCCCGGGTGTGCGCGAACTGACACTTCGATCCGTACCGACACTGACCGGTCTCTTCCCAGGACCGGCAAAGCTCGGTTTTGTAAAGCGCGTTTTGCTGGTAGTAGAAAAGGGCGCGGTCGTAGTCGGCGTCGTTTTGGTCTTCGTCGGGGCCGGCCAGGTCGTCGTCGTACGAATCGTCGTCGCGTGCGTACTGCTCGTCCCGGTGCTGGTCTCGTGACTGTCGGTCGTACGCGCTCGCGAGACGGGACTCTTGTGGCGTTCCGAAGTCACCACCAAAAGGCTGGTCGTGAGACAGATACCCGGGTCCGCGGTCGCACGGGGAACACGGAGTGTACTCATCTCGCGTTTCACCGAAATCAAAGGCGCTCTCACTTCCGGTGTCGCGTCGCGCCGGCGCGAAATCGCACGACCGCGCTCGGCGCGCGGGCGCGTAAACGTCGTTTACCTCCGCGCGAAATCCGTTTCCGTTCGGGGTACCGGCGGTACCCAGGTGCCGGCGCTCGGGAAACGAGATGGACGACGTTAGTTGCGACTGTTTGCCGCTCAGACCAACGATTCCCGTTGAGTCAACGCCGGTTCCGGAAAACCGGCACAGCGCCGTGGCGCCGAACGCGGCGAAGGCGTTTGACGCGCCGCCGAAGTCGCCGGTCACCGGGGGGCGAGCTGCGGCAGCGGGGACGGCCTCCTTGTAGGACGACCAGTCCAGTGGACTCAGGGGCGACGGCGACCCCAGCGGCGACGAATGCGTTGTTGACGAGGTCGTTGTGCTGCGTCGCGGCACGAACGGCGATGGGGGCGCGCTTCTTGTGGTTGCTTTCGGCGACGTTTTAGGGTAACTCGAGGGAAAAAAGGGCGTGCCCGTGCCTGGGTTCCCGCCGCCTGCGCCACCCCCCCGGGGGGTGCTGCCGTCGCGAACGCGGCGGACATCTTCACCACCCGTGTATCGCGCGTTGGAAGCGGCGCCGAACGGGGAGAACTCGCGAGGGTCGCGAACACCACGAGCGTCGTGAAGGTCACCAACGTCGGGGGGGACACCGCGAGGCACACGCTCCGAGGGAAGCGTTTGGCGTGTATTGTTCAGGCCGAAGAACCCACCGAGACGTCCCGTCGTTTCCTCAACCGTCGTGCGTCTCGGGCTCACGCGAAGGCTCGCGAAGTCCCCCGGGTGAAGCCGTGAAGTATCGTCATCACCAACGAGGTCGTCGACCACCAACTCGCACGCCTCGAACGACCCCGCGGGAGGCTCGGACATCTGGTCCCTGGGGGGGTCCAACGGGACGGGCTTGCCGAAGAACAAAAAAGACGAGACTGGACACGCGCCCGCGGTCGCCTCTGAACTCGCCGCCATAGCGCGAGGCCGAGAGCTTTGTGGAAGACCTACGCACGGAGTCACCGACCAAATCGAGTCAGCTTCGTCGCGACGAACACGACGCGGCGCGGCGCGTGGTCGCGTGTGTCCGCGTTCCTCGACCGCGGTCCTTCCCACCACGACCCTGGCGCCACAACCACAACCTGGGAAGGGCCGAATATCGGAAACGATTATTTGAAAAGAATTTGCTAAATTTTTGTTACCAACCCGCCGCGCCTAGCTAGGTGTAGAACAGGTAGTTGTCCAAGTTAACCCTCAGGTTCGCTGCTATTTTCCGCGCCAAGTCATCCCCTATGTCGCACCGGTACCGCACCGAGTCCAGCGCGTCCGCCCCCGAAACTTTGGTCAGCAACCCGAGCGCGACCATGGAGGATATCTGCATGAACACGTCCGCGCTTAGTAACTCTCTGGCCAGCTCCGAGCTCCCCGCGTCGTCCTCGTCGTACGCCTGCTTGGTGACGATGCGGAAGTACGCCAGCAGTCTTTCCAGGTTGAACGCCCCGGGCCCCTCCAAAGCGGCGACACTGGCGTTGTCCTGCTGTCGGTCCGCGGTCGCGGCGCCGCGTCGTCGCTTCCCCCCCGCCCGAATCGCCGCCGTCCCCGCGCGCGTGCCTTCCACCATGTGCCCAAACAAGCGCTTATCCACCCCTTCTTTGTTCATCGTGGCGAGGTGCGCGCTTATTAACATGAACTTCGTGAGCCTTGGGATGTCAAAATCCAGCTTTCCAGCACCGGAAAAAACGTCCTCGGCAACCGGCCAGCGCCCCTCACCCAGCGCCAGCGCCGCGGCGCTCAGGGGCACCGCTAAACCGGCGTGAAGCACGGGCCCGAGGAAAGGACGACGACGTTGTTGGTGTTTTTCTTGCCCTTGTTGCTCCCGCCGGTCGTCATCGCCGTCCAATCCGTCAGTACTACTCGGTACCCCTCCCGTTCCATAAGCGACCCCCCCCAGAGTGCGGCTTGCGTCGGTCTCAGGGTTCGCGCGATTCGCAAGGTTTGCGGTGTTTCCCGACTGCAGCGCCGCGAACAGCTGTCTCGGTTCCGGGAGTTTCTCTTCAGTGCGCTTCGCGCGGTCCGCCGACGTTTGTTCGCGATTCGCGCCGCCGGTGTCCACCTCCTCGATCCGCGCCTTCGCGCGTTCCCACGGCAGCACGTACCTACCCCACAGCGGGACGAACATGGCTCTTAGTTCGTGCAGGCTTTTGCACGTGGCGACGAACATGGGCAGGACGGCGGAGACGAAGGCGGCGTACAACCGCTCATCCGCGCCAATCGGTTTCTCCAGGAGTAACACTTTCAACAGCTGCGCTTTGGTGTACGCGTCGAAGAACACGGGGACGGGGGGCCGCGCACCGCCCGCGGTGCGAAACGCGTCCCACCCTTGCGTAGCGACCAACACGCACCCCACGTTGCGCCCGGTCAGCTCGGCTAGTTTCATTAAAGCTGGTAACAAATGCTCGCCTCCGCGCCAATCTAACACCCGCGTGGCTTCGTCGATCACCAGGAACACCGCGGGGCCCGCCTCTGGAAGGCCTTTGCGTAGGATTTGCACGAGGTCCGCGAGGTTTGCGCAGCGCAAATCTTTCTCATCCAAGCCACGCAAATTCGGCGCCAGCTCTTCAACGAGCGCGTCCAGCAGCAAACGCGGGCCGTGGCTGTCCACCAACGACGTGTACGCGAACGGCCGGCCCAGGGTGCCCAGCACGTCACGCACGATGGATGATTTGCCCGTCACGGGCGGGCCGTGCACGAACACGGGCATGGCGCTGTCGTACGGCTCGCCGATTAAACCCAGGAGCTGCGAAATCTGCTCCCGCCGCCCGGGCCATCGCGCGCACAGACGCTCCTTCACGTCGAGTGCCGAGGCCATCGCGCCGCGGCCACTGATTGATTGGAGTCCGTTTGAAAACAAACAACGAGGCAAAGAAAAGGATTGGGGGTTGTTGGCAAATCTTCGGAATAACGCGCGCGAGTATCAGTCTTGCGACCAGCCACGAGAAAGAAAAGCACCGGGAAGAACGAACGGAGAGTGCAATCGTACGATTTTTAGTCAAGTAACCGCCTTTTTGTCGTTACAACAGCGCGCCACTGCATCACCCCCCGAACGCCGCGCTTATCCAACCGCGACGACCGTCATTTTTTGTTTTCTCCGCGTCGCCGTCGATAGCGGAGAAATGCCGCGCGTACGCATCCTTACGCCTTCTTGGCGATGGAGGACGCGCGTCTCTTGGCCAGGGATTCGCTGCGGCGCTCCTTGGCTTCCTTGACGCGAATGGCGATGAGCTTTCGGTACTCGGTTTCCTCAGCCTGCTTGTTCGCGATGCGCGACTTCTTCACGCTTCGCTCGGCGCGCTTGCGCTGCAGGGAGTTGGCGGTGACCAGGCGCTGGATCTTCGGCGCTTTGCTCTTCTTCTTGCCCGTCTTGGACTCGAACTCGCGGCGGTAGGTGTTGACGTACTTGCGCACGTCGTCGTCCTTGCCGAGGTTGAACAGCTTCCGTACCTTCGCGGCGCGCTTGGGGCCGCGCATGCGGGGCTTCTCGTCATCCGTCAAACCGACCAGGGGGGCGTCGCCTTGCTTGACGATCATCATGTTCAGCACCGCGATTTCGGGGGAGATGATGCACCCGCGGCACGCTTTGCGCCTGCGCTCGCCTTTGCGGCGGCCGTGGCCTTGGAAGCCGCTGGTGTTCTGCCGCATCAGGAGGAACACGCGCGCCGCCGTGAGCACGCCTTGTTTCATGCCGAAACCCTGCTTGTCGTTCCCGCCCATGACCTTGAAGATGTACCCTTTGTACTCATCACCTAAATCCTCGCCTTGGATCTCCGCGCTGATGCGCTTGTCGTAAAGGCATCGACTGCAAACAGGAAAGAAAGAAAGGGAAAGAGAAAGGTCAGAGGTGAGCGCGGGGGTGTGTCTCCGTTGCAGCCGAGCGCGCGAAAAAAACATGCAACGATGCTTTCCACCAGCCCCGTCATCGCCGCGAAGAAAAAGCCCGCGCGTCCGCCGGTCGCGAAGGCCTGGCCTGCTGCGACCGCCGATCCGTGGACACGCCAGCGGGGCTGTGCATGTGTTACGCGTCCACGTGCGGTGACACATCGAGTGGGGCCAACCCCGCGCGACCGCCACCGCCCCCGGACCGGCGATGTCGGGCCCGTCTTGCAAAGCCCTAGCGCGCGCTTCGCGTCTCGTGGCGAGTGAAAAAAACCGCATCGGCCGTCCGTCGGCGCCTCGTCTTGGTTCGTCCCGCGGGCGTGGTGTGTACTTACAGCTTGGAATCATCGTTGATTTCGACCTTCTTCTGGCATCCCGTCGCCGGGTTGGCGATGTTGAGCTGCGGGTGAGGGAGGGGAGGCGGGTCAGAGACGGAATCGCACGACGGCAAGATAGTGAGCGTGCGAGAAAACCGCGCGCGATAATCCGCATCGCGCCGGAAACACGAGCACAGCGCGACGCGCGTCTCCCCCCGCGTGCCGGCAACACGTCCCGTGTGGTGATGGAAAGATGCTCACCTTCATGGTGCGCGAAAAAACCGCTAGCACGCCGGCGTAGTCGTACGGGCGTGTGCGCGTCGAAGAGACGGAGCACGGGCGGGTGGACGGGCTCTTGGTGGACGGGAAAACGAGATTTTCGTGGACAGCGAGGAAAATAGCGCGCCCGCAGTTTTCTGACGCCCGTGTAAAGAGAGCCGAGTCGGATGGAGGGCAGCGGCTTTCGAAGCGTTCGCCGAAAAGACCCAAATAGCCTAATTGCAAAGTTGGGCCTTTTCTTCGTTTTTTTCCACAAGTCCAAATCTCACCTGTCCGCCTTGGCATTGTCGTTGTCCGTGCGCCTTGTTCCCCGGCACATGGAAGTCGACCCTCGCAAACGCAAGTACCAAGTGGTACCTTCGCCGTGGTACGTCCACCCCTTCGAGGTGAACGACCGCGGCGTGCCGAAGTTGCTCCCGTACTATGACCGCAATGCCCCCGAGGCGAATCGCGCGGAGTTTTTCTCGGACGTGCTGTTCGCGCTGTACGGCGACTACTTCCGCCACACCCCGCGGTGCTCTGGAACCAAGCTCGTGTGGTACTGCCCCGCCGCGGACCAGAAAGACAACGTCATCGTGGGTGAGCTTGACGCGAAAAACGCGGTGGAGTGGGTGCAGGTTCCGGATGCGGTGGACACGATGTCGGACTATTTGTCGAGTGGCGATTTCTACCGCGTCTGCAACGACACGGCGCGGGACTTGGAAATGAACACCGTGGCGATGACGACGGACCAGTCAAACGTGGAGCTTCGCCGAGTGGGAAACGTGCTGACTTCCTTTTCCGACCTCTCCATGGACGACTCCCTGTACGCCGCGCTGAAGCGCCATCTGCGAGAAAACGACAGCCGGTGGGTGCGAAGCGCGCCGCCTTCGCCGGGCACGCCGCCCGCGACGCGCGCGTCGCCGTTCGCGGGCGACGGGTGCGCGTCGGCGCGAACCCCGGACAGCGCCGTCGCGGAAAAAGAAAACTCCAGAGCCCAAACGGACGTGTGCAAGTCGTTCAAGCGCTCGCTTTTCCTCACCGAAGGCACAAAGGCCGAGGAAAACGAATCGACGCGCAAAGCGCTCGGGCTGCGACGAACCAACTCCACGCACCTGTGAAGCGCCGGCTCGGCTGTGTTTCCGCAACTCGCCGCCTGGCGCGCGAAGAATTCCAATCGCGACGACACCTCGAAACCGCAATCGCAAAAGACCACACGCCGCGTCACACGGACGCCGCCGCGACTATCGCCCGGGCTACCTACCCTCGCTCACGCTGTACTATCTGTACTATCTACGATGTAATAAATAAGACTTGAAAGTATGTCGTCTATCTAAAGTTCTAGCCGCTCGCGTCGCCCGCGCTCGCGTTCGTCACAGGCGCTTGCGTGCCGTGCCCTCCGCGCGCCTTTTTGCGCGTCGCGGACACGCGTCTCCAATGCCGTCTCCCCTCGAAGTGCGCTACTCTTTCGGTTTCCCCGCGGACGGTCTTGTCGCAGACGTCGCACCGGTGCTCCTTCCATTCCGGTTCCGGTTCCGTTTCTGTTTCTGCTTTTTTTTGGTTCGCGGCGGCGGCGGCGTCGTCGTTTCTGTTTCTTTTCGCAACGTCACCGCTCGACTCGCCCGCAAGGAACGCCAAAGACTCCGCTAGCGCGGGGTCCAACACGTCCTTGGTCCACGCCGTTTGTGCCACCGCCGCATGACTGCCTCCCTCGCCGAGCAGTCGGTGCGTCTCCGTGGAGTCCAGGAAAGTCAGCCGCCACCCGAAAACCCGCGTTAAGCGCTGGCACCGCTTCAGCTGGCGCCGCGCCAACCGACACGTGTCTTGTTTCGTGTGTTCGGTTGCGGTTCGGCGCATCGCGTCCAGATCGGCGACCGGCGGTGCGCTTGTTTTGCCAGTGCCAGTGCCAATGCCAGTGCCTTTATCGTTGACACACCGACCGTTTCTTCGGAGGGCGTCTAAATACCCCCGCCACTCGTGGAATCCGATGGCGCACGCGGCGCCGCGAGCGGAGGTATCACCCGAGGTCGTAGTGCTCGTCGCGGTCATCCGCTCCAGCTCCTGCACCATTCCATTTGCGAGCATCGTATCCACCCGTTTACGAAGCACTTTGTCCAACACGTCGTCGTCCGCTCTCATCGCGAAGAACAAAGCGTCATAGCGCATCGACTTGTCGGCGTCGTCCCCCGCCTTTCCCTTCTGTCGCGCGAACACCTGGCTCGCCGGCGACCCAGTTTGGTCGAAAATCTCCAGGTAGCGCCGAACCCGCCTCATGTTGTTCGGGTGGATCTTCCGCGCGGAAACCGGGTCCACCGCACGTAACCGGGCGTGCTGTACAAGCGGGTCCAAGATCTGTGACCCAGACGTGTCCAAAATTGGGTGACCATGGCCAGTCCGTGACTCGTCATTCGAGTCCAACCTTCGTGACTGCTGGGACGTCGCGCCGGCGGAAGATGTCAAGCCGTCGTCGTCGTCGTCGTCGTCGTCGTCGTCGACTTCCCCGGACCCGGTGTTCGGTTGAGCACCGCCTTGGTCATCAAGCAGCGCGCGTGACACGAGCGCTCGGAGGTAGTAGTCGCTCCCGCCCACGAGCAAAGGGACTTTACCTCGCGCGAGTATGTTTTCCACGATTGGAAGCGCCGCGTTTCTGAACTCGCGGACCGTGAACCCGGGTTCCGAATTCTTCACTTCCGATCCTGAACCTGGGGCGACGGCCTTTGCAAGAACCACACCGAGCATGTGGTGCGGCACCCCCCCCTGTTCCGTTTCCGGTATCTGCGCCGTCGCGATCGGGACGCCGGCGTATACCTGCATGGCGTCACAGTTCACCACCTCCCCACCAAGCGCCAACCCCAACTCCACCGCGAGCTTGGATTTGCCGGCGCCCGTCTGGCCCAGGACGCAGAGCACTTTCGGCAGAACCCGAGAAGAACTGACACGGCCCGCATGTGATGCGTCTCCCTGCCGTGCCTCCCCAGCCAGAGACTCTTCCACACCGCCACTCATTGGCTTTTCGAAACCCCCGACCACGCCGCCTCACCGAGTGCATGAGCCCAAGGGTCGCCGGCCCTTCGCCTTCCTGGTCCTTCCGTGGCCGCACGTTCTGAAAATTTCGTTCGTTTCTCGGAAACGCTTCCTCTCCTTTCGCAAATGCGAATCAAATGAACAGATGTGCGTTTGCCTAGCACACCGCCACGCGCCGGCGCGCGCGCGGCACGCCGCGCCTACTCCGCGTTTGCCATACCTTCCGTACCAAACACCCACGCGTTTGCCGTTCCACCCCTGTCGTGCACACCGCACAAGCGCCATGCCTTTCGTGAGCTCTGGGAAAAAACACAAGGGAGGTGACGAGGCGGGTTCGGGTGACGTTCGTGTTGTGCGTTTGCGGAGCGTGGAGACTCTCTCCGAGGCGGGGTCGAACGAGGATACGGTCAGCGTTTTGGGTAACCGCGGGGACGCGCCTTCCGCGCCGAGCGAAAACGCATCGTCGGACGACGAAAGCGACGGGCACAAGTCCGAGACCGCCAGCGACTGCAGTGGGGACAAAAAAGACGATGGCGAAAAATCAGGCAACGACAAGGTACAACAGATTGGCGAAAAGAAAACCTCGCTTATCACAAGGATAGGGCATTTAGTCGCGAAAGCGGTGGTGACCAGTGCGCGAACCGCTGTGGCTACCGTGGGCGGCGGGTACGTCCTGGGCAAGGTTCTGGACAAAACCGTCCCGGACGAGGTGTGCGTTCCGGTTTTGGTGCACGGCGGCGGCGCGCTGTCGCGGGAGCTCTTGCAAAAGTGCCCGAGGTACGGCCGTAGCGCGTTTCCCAAACCGCCACTCACTGTTTTATCTCTCAGCTGGTGACTGTTGTCCATACATCGCGATATACTCGTACCAGAAGGGACGGTTATTACCTCTGCCCTGACTGTTTGTCCATACATCGCGATATACATGACTGACACTTTTCGTGTAACAATCACAAGTTTGTTCGGCACGTACGTCCCCCCTAATTGGTGCGTCAATCCGCACGCGCAGACCCTGATAGGGTTCACGCGGATGTTCACTTTGTTTTTAAACTACGACCGCCAGATGGTGCGGTGCGAGGACGGCGGACAAGTGGCGCTTGATTGGCTAGTCAGCTCGCGGTTCGGAAACAAAACCGGCGGCGATACCAAGTCGCACGGGATGTTCGCCCCGCAATCCAAGCGGACGGCCGCGCCGCCGTCAAAAAACGGCCAGCCCGTAAGCGCGGACACGATTCCGGACGCCAACACGTTACCCCTGGACGCGCCCGTGTTCATCATGCTTCACGGCATCAACGGCGGGTCGCACGAAGGGCCGTCGAAGTGGGCGGTAGCGACCGCGGCGTCCCGGGGCTGGCGGTGCGTCGCCCTGAACCTGCGCGGGTGCGGCGGCGCCGAGCTGAGTTCACCGAAGGTGTACTGCGCCGTGTCCAGTGCTGACGTGCGCGCGGCGGTGGACGCGTGCCACTCGCTGTACCCCGCCGCGCCTATTTTGTTGTCAGCCTATTCCTTGGGCACATACGTGGTGGGGACGTACTTAGCGGAAGAGGTACGGCCGTCGGGGCTTTCCCAAATCCAGGCACACTGTTTCAAGCCCCTCTTTGAGTACAGTAGTGTGAGATACTACGTACATCACAAGTGCCCTGTTTTCCCATACAGTACACTCACACTCGCCGACTCAAGACTGACCCTTTTTTTTCTTCATCGCAAGGACTCCAAGCCGGGCGGCGCGGCTCGGCGAAACGTGGTTGGCGCGGTTTTGACGTCGTGTCCGATGGAGCCGCACTCGTCGTACGCGGGTTTAAGCGACCCCTCCATCCCGACCGGGTTGATGTACAACGGCATGATCGCCGCTAAGTTAAGGGAGTACTTCTTCAAGCACGAAACCGCGGTCACCGAGCACCCCGAGGTTGACGCCAAACTGCTGAACATCGCGGCGATGCGGACCGTGGTGGATTTCGAAAAAGCCGTGATCTGTATTACGCATGGGTTTAAAGACGTTGACGAGTACTACGCGTATTTTTCTCCCGGAAGAATAATTCCGTCAATCAGGACGCCCACGCTGTACGTCGTCGCCACGGATGATCCGTTTTTGGGCGACCTATCCTCGGTGGAGCACTCCATCAAGGAATCGCAGTTCGTGTCCCTGGCGCACGTCGCGCGGGGCGGGCACGTCGCGTTTCTGGAGAAGGGCGTCGGCGTGTTCGGGCAGTGCTGGACGGACAAAGTTACCGGGGAGTTTCTGCAAGGCGTGCTGGAACCGAGAAGCGAGCTCGCAACGCAAGCGGCTAACGCCGCGGGCCCCCCGAAAACGATAATCGCCAGGAACCACGGAGACGCCAGCAAGCGCATCGTCGCCCGCACGTCCTTCGCGTGCGCGGCGGACGACGACGACGACGGCGGCGCGATCGACGCCAAGTTGTGAGTATTTATTGCCTTTGCTTGAGTATTTATTGCTTTTGCTTTTGCTTGAGAGGACTCGAGGTCGGACCCATCACTTGGAAGAGGGTTTCTTCGGAGTACAAGGGTCTTGGTAGCGAGCTGGTAGAGGTTGTGTTGTTATTTTTTATTTGTCTCGACCTTTCCTCATCAAAAATCTCGTCGGCCGCTCCGGGCAAAAGAATGACCTCCGATCATGCTTGATTCACACCCTCGGGGCGCGCGGCGAACGGCCGGCGACGACGCGAGGTCCCGTCCACGCGTCCGGTCGGCGCTGGGGTGGCTTTGTGGGTACGACCGGGGTAAAAAAACAGGCGCGGCGGATTTCTGTTTCCGTGGCAGCGCGCGTTGCAAGAGGCGCCCGCGTGGGAGGGGCATCTCCGTGAAAACGCCGAGGTGGATTGCGACGGCAATCGGCCGTGGTTACCCGCGCTCGCCTCGATCGCGTCTGACTCGGAGCAACCCGCGGCCTGAATCCGTCCACGGGGCGATCCGCGCATTCCACGCACCATGCGCCGCGAACGCCCTACTCGTCATGATGACGAGGACGAGCCGCACGTGTCCTTGCGCGACCGCATGACGCGCCTTGACGCCGAGCTGGTTGAGGCGCGAGAAGTGCTGGAGCGCGTCGCGCCTGGTGAGCCTCGTTTGCTTGCACCCGCGACGGTCGCGGAGGCTTTCGCGATGGCAGACGCAGCGCTTGCGGCGAAGGCGAGGGAAAACGTACGTGTGCACACCACAATCTCGCCGACACGACACGACACGAGGTGGCGCGATGAACACGCCCCCACCGCCGCCGCCCTCGCGCGCGCGGAGGGACGCGACGACGCAACACAACTCGTGCGCTTTTTCCGAAAACGCACAAAAAGCAGCGTTCCGTTCCAAACTTTTTCTACCCCTCCTCCTTTCCCGTACTCGCGATTGCCGGAACAACGCATCGCCCTGACGTCCGTCCGTGTGACTCTGTGATGCATCGCCCGTGTGTCCTGTGTGCTAAAGCTTAAACCCTAAACCCTGTCCCTTGTGTGAACTAACAAAAAACAGAAACACAAAAAGGCCTCGGGCGACGACAAAGCCGCCGAGAAGGACGTCCCAGCGTGGTGGCGGTTCGTGGACCCTTTTTTCCGGGAACTCACGGCACGCGACTTCGGAAGCGTGCTTCCGTTTCGTCGGTGGGACGACGATTGGGATTTGAAAATGCCCGGGTTCGGGCGACGGTGGGACACGGAGTTCGCATCGCGGGTACCGGAACCGGAAAAAGTGACACTTGCGTCGCCGACCGATCCCCCGCCGGCCGCGCCGATACAGGCAACCAGTCAGGGTAATCACGCGCTCAGTCAACCGAAACAAAACCATGGTGGTCCCAACCCGCCCCCGACCACCGCGCCGGCTCACGTTCCCCTCAGTGAGTGGGACCCACCGGCAGCAGTGCCGCACCCCGCAGACCCGGGGACGACCGGGTTACGTTCCGTCCCTTCCGTTCCGGCGCC
>Ga0222645_101105_pt1 | contig 12767 bp, 10 predicted proteins | sample AntAcemetagen292_FD_179881 | JGI IMG/M metagenome (GOLD analysis project Ga0222645, IMG submission 179881) | Saline water microbial communities from Ace Lake, Antarctica - #292 | ecosystem: Environmental > Aquatic > Non-marine Saline and Alkaline > Saline | place: Antarctica: Ace Lake | collected...
GGCAGGGGTTGCACTCCGCGCTCTTGCGTTTCAACTTGCCGTGAGGGCAGGGGTTGCACTCCGCGCTCTTGCTTTTCACCTTGCCGTGGAGGCAGGGTTTGCACTCCGCGCAGCTGCGTTTCAGCTTGCCGTGGGGGCAGCCCTTGCACTCCGCGCATCTGTATTTCAACTTGCCGTGGGGGCAGGGGTTGCACTCCGCGCAGCTGCGCTTCACCTTGCCGTGCGGACACGGGTTGCACTCCGCGCAGTCCCATTTCACCTTGCCGTGAGGGCAAGGGTTGCACTCCACACAGTTGCTTTTCACCTTTCCATGCGAGCACCGTTTCCCTCCCAACGCGTCTCAACTTGTACGACGGTGTCGCGGAGATTCCACGTCCAACCGCGTGCGGCTATCGCGTCGTCACAACTGTTCACCACGCCTGTATCGGTAGCCTCGGAAGCGTCCGTCGGAGCAGACACGAGAGCGCTCGCGCACGAAGTGTGGTGCATTCGGTGCGGGCCAAAAAATTAAATACCAAAAGATTGCGCAATAAACGTTCCTATTCTCGGGCGCGCGATGCCGCGCCCTGAGAGAGGCGAGCGCGCATCTTCTGGAGCTGCGCCCCTGGACCCATGTGATGTGGAAGACATGCGCTTGAGAATCGAGGCGCACAAGCTCCGGAGCGAGGAAGAGGCGGCTTCCGCGAGGTCGTTCCGTTTGGCGAGTGAAAAAAACCACGACGAGCTTCTTCTTGTCATCTCGGAACTGGAGCGGGCGCGACGCGAACGCCACGCCTCGTTCCTGGAAACGATGGTTGGTACGTACGCGCGCGCCAGGGACGCGCGCCTCCCCGTGACGCCCCAGGGGCTGGCGCTGAGGCGAAGGGCGCGGTCCATCGGGCGTGCGATGGAAGCGGCTGGGGCTGATGAGAACTCGGGTGATGGAAATCGGTGGCAGCAGCAATCTCCGAAGAAAGCCTCGCGCAAAAACAATGCGGATGAAGACGCTTTCGCGATCGCGGCGCTTGAGGCGGCGGCGGACGACGTGGCACGAAACACACTCGAAACGTACCAACACAAAATAACGCAGCACGCGCGGTCCAGAATTGTTTCCTTAAACGAGAAACACTTGACCGAAACCTCCGCTTTCGTTAAAAAAATAACCGAAGAGGAGAAGACGTTTTTGCAAAAGAAATCCGGGTTCGCCGCGGAACGGTTTCGGGGTGACAAGAGCGCGGCGGGTGCCAAAAACAAAGACGCCGTTGTGAAGAAAACGCGTCACGAAGCACTCGTTACCGCCGTGTCCAACGCGGCGACGACCTCGACCAACGCTGTCGCGCGATTCGCGAAACGGCTGGCGCGCGAATCTGACGAAGCGCGCTTAGTACAATTAAAACAGTCACGACTGTTTCCCCGAAAACTAAAACAAACGATTGGAGCGCTCCCTGGGGACGATGGTAAACAAGCGCTTTGGAAACGCGTTGAAATGTTTTTTCTGGACGACGACGGTTTGATCGACTGGCAACGCGTCGAGACTGTTTGTCCATACGATTCAAGTAACAACTCGGAGCGCGTTCGACGCACCGAACTAACGGCGCGCGCCGAGTTTAAACGAAGGCGCGGGGATGAAAAAAAAGAAATAGCACCCTTGCTTTGCGCCGACGGAAACGATACCAGTATCCATAAGTCTACTGATACCGAGTCCACTGATGCTGAGACTACTAAGTCCACTGATACCGATTCTGACGACACGCCACCCAAGTGGTTACACGGTCCGTTTTCCAACCAACCGCCCGCTCCGGTTCGATCCTTCCCCTCGCCTAGTAATCGAAACCGGCGGTTGATTCCCCGAGCCAAACTGGGCTCAGCGCAGGTCGCGGCGCTCGGGACTAGGCGATGCGACGGGAAGGGGTTTGGCGTTTTGGGCGAATCAAAAACAAGTTTCGTTGGAGCGGGTAAAGGTCCGGGTGGACGGGGGGGTGGGGAGGACGTGCGGTACGACGACGAGACGTACGATACCGAGAGTGGGGAAGTGACTTTGTCTTCTTATCACGGCAGTGGCGGCGACGACGACGAAGCGAAAGGCGAATTAGTCAGTACCCGAACCGCCGCGAGTACCGCGTTCGCCGAGTGCGTCGTTTAGCGTCAATAGCATTTAGCAATAGTATTTATCCATCAAGTATTTATAAACGTTCAACTGTTATTTCCCTCGTCTCTTGCTGTTCTTCCCATACCCGCCCGGTTCTCCCACGCGCTAGAACCCGGCGATCCCGCGGTGTCTGGGAATACGTAAAGTTTACCCCGGCAACGGGACGTCGCGCTTCGCACGTTTCCGTGACCAGGCCCTTTATTTTCGCCGGCAGCTGCAGCACTTGACTTCTTTTTGCCGGGAAACGGCAAAATAAGCGCGCCAAATCCACGTACGTGTTTTATTTCCCAAATGCCCTAATCCCAAGACTGTTTTCCCATACGAGTACAAGACTGACCTTTTTCTTTGGACAGTCAAATAAAATATCTCCTTGCTTGCCTTTTTCGAAAAGCCACAACGTTCAACACTTGCTCTTGCGCACGCGCCCTCCCTCGTGTCGCCACGCGTACGCCCGAGTTCTGTGTGCACACCCGTTCTTACTGATTCGAGCTAAACCACCCGCCATGCCTTCCGCGCTCGCCGCGATGCATAGCCTCGCCATGACAACTTCGGTGCGTACTGGTCGAATCTCGCGAATGAAAATGGACGCCCCTTCCCTTTCCCGTGTCACGTCACCACGCCACGACTCGGGCTCGTGTTTCGGTTACGGTGGATTGTAGCGCGCACGTTCCGCGGTGTGTGCTGCATGCGTATCACGCGCGTGTGCTGTGCCCGACTTTGCAGGTCATGACCACTCGCGCGACGCAGAAACCGGCACCCGCCGGGGTGAAGCTTCGAGGGAAAACGGACAAACATTCAACGACCGAAATGCCGCGGCCCCAGCAACATCGCGTCCGCCCGCGCGTCTTCCCGACCTTTCACTGACCCGTGTGCACGTCGTTCCGTTGTCAAAACACAGGCCCGCCCCGTGCGGTGTACCGCACCAAAGGCCGTGGCGCCGTCGCGCGCTCGCGCAATCGTCACCAGCGTTCGCTCCGACTTCGCACATGGGTGCTGTGGTACGTTGTTGTTTCCTCGCGGTTCGGTTTTCCGCGCGGAAATTTACGCCATCGCATGGCCGACAACTGGCAGTCCCGCACATCACCCCTGCTCCACTCCTTCCGCGATTGACAATTGACATTGACCCACGTAACACCCTCTCAAAATCCCAAAAGGCACGGCCGGGTTCCAACGCAGTCGCGGCGTCGTCAAGGTACGTCGCAACGACGAGATTTGGCATTCAAAAAGTCCCCCGACGTTCGCGCCAAATGCGCAAAAAGAAACTTTTCGAGTTTCGACTTTTTCCGGAGCGACGTCACTTGCTCGTCTCACACCCCTGACCTTCCCCATTTAACCGTCTCTCTCCACACGCAGGCGCGCGTTTCCCTCCGCGTCATCGCAGTTTTCGAAAAGTTCACCGAAAGGGCTATCAAGGTACGTGTGTAAGGCTTTCCCAAATCCCGCCTCCCTGCGTTCCCACACGGCCGACTGACACTTTATTTTTTACGTATCAAGGCTGTGATGCTCGGGCAACAGGAAGCCAAGGCGCTTTCCCGAAAAGAAGTTGGCCCCGAACACGTGCTGATTGGTTTAATCGCGGAGGAGTCTTCCAAGAAAGGCGGGTACCTCGGTTTCGGGGCGTCCATTGACTTGGCGCGGGAAAAAGCGGCGTTGCTGACCGGCGCGCGTCGCGACGGCGAACACGAGAAGCCGGACGGAGCCTACGCGGTTTCCCCCGTGGAAAGAGGCGGGACCCGCGAGACCCCGTTCAGTTTAGGGGCGAAGGTACGAAACTTTCCCAATCACCACATTAAGACGACTGATTACAGCCCCTACTTGACTGTTTTCTACGGCCGTAACTCTTACCACCGGGCCCTGTGGTAAAAAGACACAGGGCCCTGTGGCAATTTACCGCCCGGTCACACCCCGGTACCCTGTCCAATCCCGGAATACACGCGGTCCAAAAGACTGACCTTTTCGGCGTTAATCCTATCAGCGCGTTTTCGAAGCCGCGCTTGCTGAGTCGCAAAGTTCTGGGATGTCATTCATCGCCCCCGAGCACATCGCGGTGGCGTGTTCTTTGCTGGACGACGTCACTTTGGTCGCGTTTTTCCAATCAATCGGTGTGGACCGTACCGTTTTGCGAACAGAAGCGCGGCGCCGGCTGGATTTGGAGAGGGAAAGGGAAAGAGGAATCGACAAGAAAGCCCAAACGAACTCGCCCGCGGGCCCGAGAACGGACACGAAAAGCCAGCAGCAAGGGACCGCACTGGCTAGACAAACCCATAACCAGAAGCAGCGAAACTCACCGCTCGCGTCTTTCTGCGTGGACCTCACAGAAAAAGCGCGCGCCGGGACCGTGGACCCGGTGATCGGTCGGGAAACGGAAGTGGAGCGCGTTGTGCAGATTTTAGCGCGGCGATCTAAAAACAACCCGATTTTGCTGGGCGAACCGGGGGTTGGCAAAACCGCGATTGCGGAAGGGTTGGCGTTGCGCATCGCAAGAGGGGACGTCCCGGATTTTCTGGCGCACAAAAAAGTCGTCTCCCTGGACGTGGGGTTGCTCATGGCGGGCGCGAAGGAACGCGGCGAGCTGGAGCAACGCGTGACCGGTCTGGTGGAGGAAATCAAACAGGTACGGCCTCCTGGGCTTTCCCAAATCCAACGGCCCCCGTTTGCCGCCCCTACGTGACTATTCACTAAGTGCACTACTGGTAACTTTACAAGTACTGGCAACTGCTACATACTGTATAAATCGCCCTATACAGTACACCCATACTAAGACTCAAGACTGACCCTTTTCTGTATAAAACAAAACAGCGCGGCGACGTGGTTTTGGTCATCGACGAGGTGCACACGTTGGTCGGGTCCGGGGCGGTTGGCAGGCGAAGCGGGTCCGGCGGCGGAGGTGGGTTGGACATTTCGAATTTGCTAAAGGTTCCCCTCGCAAGAGGCGAGCTGCAGTGCATCGGGGCGACCACGGTGAAGGAACACCGCTTGTACATCGAAAAAGACCCAGCCCTGGAGCGCCGGTTCCAGCCCGTGATCGTGGAAGAGCCAAACGAGGACGACGCGGTTGAGATTTTGTTCGGTCTGCGCAGCCGGTGCGTATTTCCCAATCACCACAAACCGCCTCTGCAAATGCCCATACTCGTCCTGCAAAGGGACTATTACGACCAGAAGGGCGCATTCCCTCGGAATGTTACCACGACTGTTTACTCATACCAATCCCTCATACACTTGGTCCGAGAGACTGACACTTTTCTTTTTACAATCAGGTACGAATCGCACCACGGGTGTCAATACACGGACGACGCCCTGGAGGCTGCCGTGAAGATCTCGTCCCGGTACATCCCGGACCGGTTCCTTCCCGACAAGGCTCTTGATTTGATTGACGAAGCGGGAAGCAAGGCGCGGATCGACCGGTACTTTGAAATTAAAGAGTCTGACCAAAACGCGGGCGCTACGCTGGACGCGGTGTCCATGGAACAGATGGACCAGTGGCGCCAGCTGAAAGAGGTGCGCACGATGAAAGAACTGAGAATCAGCGAAGAGAATTTCGAAGAAGCGTCTCTGTTGCGAGCCCGGGAAATGGAAGTCACGAAGGCGCTCGTGGCGAACGGCGTGGCTTCCGGGTCCATTTCCCACGAAAACCTCGTGGTGGGGGTTTCCGAGATCGAGCACATCGCGAGCTGCTGGTCAGGCGTTCCGGTGCAAAAGATAACGCAACACGAATCCGGCGTGTTGACCAACATGGCAGGCACTCTTTCAAAGGACGTGGTTGGCCAAGCCGAAGCTGTGGGCGCCGTGACCCGGGCGATGCGGCGCGCGCGGTGCGGTTTGAACAGCGCGGACCGGCCGATCGCGTCGCTTTTGTTCGCCGGCCCGACCGGCGTTGGTAAAACGGAACTGGTCAAGGCGTTGGCGGAACGCTTTTTCGGAAGCCAAGACAACATGACCCGGCTGGACATGTCCGAGTACATGGAGCGGCACAGTGTTTCCAAGCTAATAGGCGCGCCGCCCGGGTACGCGGGGTTCGGGCAAGGCGGGACCCTCACCGAAGCCGTGCGGCGCAAACCGTTTGGGGTTTTGCTTCTGGACGAAATCGAAAAAGCGCACCCCGACGTGTGGAACGTGTTGTTGCAGATGATGGAGGATGGAAGGTTGACCGATAGTAACGGGCGCGTGGTGAGTTTCAAGAACACGCTCATCGTGTTGACTTCGAACGTGGGGTCGAAAGCGATCGCGAAGGGCGGGAACACGCTCGGGTTTCTGGTCCACGTGGACGAAAACAGCGAAGACAGGTACGTATTGGGCCTTTCCCAAATTCCAATACTGTTCGATGCCCTGTATGGAGTGTAGTGACGCAAGTCTTACCACTACAATAAGTGCACCAGAGTACAAGACTGTTTACCCACTGTACGAAAATCGCCCAACACGAGACTCAAGACTGACCCTTTGTTTTACTCGTCGTAAGCGCGGCGTACGGGCGCATGCGTTTGAAAGTGCTTGACGAGCTGAAAACGGTTTTCCGACCCGAAATGCTCAACAGGCTTGACGAGATTGTTTGTTTCAAGCAGCTGGAGCAAGCGCACGTTATTGAAATCGCCAGGCTGATGTTGCGGGAAACCGCGGACAGAATGCGAGTCAAAGGGATGGAGATGGCGCTCACGAAATCCGCGATGGCCAAGCTTCTTGAAGTCGGCTTCGACAAAGAGTACGGCGCGCGGCCTCTTAGGCGCGCTATTACCTCCATCGTGGATGATAACTTATCCGAAGCCCTGCTGCGAGGCACGATTAACGAAGGTGACGTCGCGCTCGTGGATTACGACCCGGGGTATGGGAGTTTGACGAGTACTAACTCGCCAAAAGAGGCAACCAAAGGCTCCGGCGCTCCGAACGCGTACCACGGCGTACGCGTGGTTGGGATTTCGGGTGATGAATACTCCGCAAGGAATCTGGACGCCGCGTGGTGTTCCTTTGGGAATGATTTCGAGGAGGAGGAGGAGAACGTGGAAGAGCTGACGTACCAACAAGGAAGGGTCGTGGGGAACGTGGTGGCGAGAGGGCCCGTGACGAACGACGTGGTGGCGTGAGAGGGTTTCCTTGTAAGTGTTGAAGAGTGAAGGTTGTACTTGGATTGTAATTGTAGTTATATGTTTACAGCATCGGCTCTGGTTCGCCGTGCGTGTCACGCCAGTGCTTCACGTGCTGTCGTTTGTGATGCGGTAGCTTGGTGCCTAACACGGGCCACACGAAGTCGTCCTCGTTTGTTTTTTCTTCGGCAAAATCTTTCGACGATGATGACACTCTGGCCATGATTTTGGCCGTCTCCGCGCTGGCGACCAGTTTCGCCTCCCGGTTGATTTGATCCTCTCGCAACGCAGACGCGTGGTTGGAAAGACGCGCCGGGCCGATGTTCATCCTGGGTGGGTGGGGGGGGTTGGAGTCAGAGGTGACGAGTAAGTCAGAGGTCATTAATAAGGGGCATTCGGGTGATGAGCAACAAACCTGCCAAACGCGGCATTCTGGGAAAGACGCACTTCCGTTCATGTGCCATCGCTTCTTCGAGCTGCGCGAACTCCCTCGTGGTGGAGGGCATGTCGCGAGGCATCGCGGCAGGACGGTAAGTACCAACCACGAGAAACGTAGGGGCAAGACTCGTAGCCCACGCCGAGCCCTTTGCGAGCAAGGGACTGATTTGGATGGTGGCATTCTTTTCGATGAAAAATATTTATCGGTTCCGCCAATCGTGGCGTGGTCGTGCCCTCCTCACCACTCTGCCCCGCACGCTGTGACCTCGGGGTCGGCGGTGTGTGATTTATTCGTGGCACATGTCATCACACGGCGTCGTTCCCGATGGCGCCGAGGCTAAGGGCGTGCCAAACGATGTGCACGGCGAGTTCCCATCCACCGCGCTCGCGGAGATCGCGAAAGAGACAGGCGAAACAACTCAAACGCCTCCCAAGCCCGGGGGCTTGCTCCGTTACGTGTCCCGGTGGAACCCTCGGACCACGCCGAGGTTCACCACGACGGTGCTTCTGTACCTGCTGGGGCTGTTCCTCGCCTTCGGCGCGGTGCCCCCGGTGACGATAAGTAACGAGATGCAGGAAAGGTATTTCGGCCGGATGGAGTTTGCGGATAGCTTGGACTACGCGCCTCGGATGGCGGCGGAGCGGGCGTATCAAAAAGCGCAAGTCGCTACTCATCGCGCGAACGGCTTCCTGTGCTGGACAAACGCGAAGTGCAAAGTGAAGGTCAAGCACTTGAAACAAGCTGAACAAACAGCAAAGCAACACGCGAACGTGTATCGCGAGAAGCGCGCGAAACTGGTCGTTGCGGCTAAATCTGAGTTGGGCCTTTGGAGCGCTTTGGGCATAGGTACGTATTTCCCAACACAAGTCCCAAGACTGTTTGCCCATACCGGATCAAGACTGACACTTTCTTTTATTTATGTCAGACGAAGCCAAGGCTCTTTTCAAAAAGGCGTACGACTCAGGGAAGGTTTACGCTACGCGAAGCAGTTACTACGATACGTTTTTTCTGATTCTCAACGGGCGAAGTGACGACTCCATGGTCGAGTTGTTACTGCGGTGGGGATTTCAAGTCCTGGCGAACTTCACCGTGGGGATGATTCGGGCGGTTTTTCACTTTGCGTTTTTGCTGCCAGCTTTGACCAGGGACTACGGCGCGAGTACGTTGTCAGCGGTGAGCTTCTTCGTGGCCGCTCTCGTCGCAGGTACGTCTGTTGCGTTTTCGCTGCTGCTGCTGTTGTTCGGCACCGCGGGCGGCGTCACATACGGCGTCGTCGCGATGGCGCCGACCCTGATGAAGCTGGAGCAAGCGCAGCGACAGCAAGAGCGGCAGCGGCTTTTGAGGGAACACGAAAGACGACAAGGCGGAGGTTGGGCAGGCGCCGCACCGCGAAGAGAACACGTAGACTGACCTGTGGGTTGTGTTTAGTTAAGTGACGTTAGAGTGCTCTGTTGTTTACATTGTGGAGCCCTTTTTACGCGTAATCCCCGTTAGCAACATGACTGTAAGTACATCTCAAGACAGCTCTCTACATCTCAATCTCAAGTGGGACCAGAGAACGCGAGTTACCGTCAAGTAACGTCAAGTTTAAACACATCAAGTGGACGTCTCAAGTAGTGTCCCTATTCGTCGTCGTCACAGGGCTGGCACACCGCCGCGAGCAGCGAGGCGGATATCCGTCCTCCCCTGTGCGGAACGGAAGCCACCGAGCCGGACGTGCGGCACGTCTCGCACTTCCGACGCACCTTCCCGTGCGGACACGGGTTGCATTCGCCGCAATCCGTTTTCATCCGCCCGTGCGGGCACCCGCTGCACTCGCCGCAGTTGTACCGCAGGCGGCCGTGTTCACATGGGCGGCACTCGCGGCAGCTGTGCTTCAGCTTGCCGTGAGGACACGGCGTGCACTTCGCGCACTTGCGTTTGATTCGGCCGTGAGGACACCCAACGCACGCCACGCAGTTTAGTTTCACCTTGCCATGCGGACACGGGCTACACTCCTTGCACCAGTCTTTGTGTTTGCCGTGTTCGCATTTGCCGCCTGACCACGTCATTTGTGTTCCTGAACGTGTTCCTGAACGTGTGTCTGAACCCAAACCCTAACTCCGTGGTGTTTAGCCGCACCACAGGCACGTCCACAAACGCGAACCGCAGATTGAGGCGCTCGCAGAGGCCCTTTAATTGTCACAGGTACGGCGATCTCCACGGCAACACCAGCGTGAACCGGTGGTGTTCGTGAGTGCGAATGCACGATTTTGGATCCGCGTCGTGCGCGGTGCCAGGCGCGCGACCTGGTGCGTGACGCTCGCGTGCACCGTGCGTCTCGCGAAGGCGAGAAGTGCGCGCGAGGTCGCCTCGGCGTGTGAGGTGACGTCCCGGTGGGAAATTTTCGTTCTCGGAAAACACGACTGTTCGTCTTCGTTGTCTTGACCTTCGCTCAGACGACGACGTCGCGGGACGTCACTGCTGCGCGCGGCGAGCTGGCGTGGCACTCGGTTGTTCCGGGTTTGCCTAAACCCGGAACCCGTTCACACCACGACCGCGCGCGATGCGAGGTCGCGTCGTCGCGTTCGTCTCCCTCGTCGCCGTTTTCGCGGTGGGCCACGCCTCGCATCATCTCGCGACGCCCCCTTCGTTTCCACAAAACACGCACACCACCGCGAGTTGCCGAACTTCCGCGCACGAAGTCGTGTTTGACCGCGAGTCTTTTTCCGATTTGACCGCGGATGCGGGGCACGACCCGTCGTCTCCGCACGCGTCCCTGTGCGCGCGCGTGCTTTCCACCCCCCGGCTGCGGTGCGTCATCGCGACCGCGAGCACGCGGTGCCGTCTGCACCGCGCGAAAGTCACTCCCCGGGGCCGGTGCGAAACAAGCGACGACTGCGAGACGTGCGTGATGCGGGAAATAGGACAAGGGCTGAGGTACCGTGGCACAGATGATGAGGACCAGGACGAAGGGAGTGCCACGGAAGATGACAACGCACACGACGATGCTGCTGATGACTGTTCGGACCGTAAACCAGGGCTACCAAAACACTCGGAGGCGTCCGGCGCTGAAAGAAAACCTCTTTTGCGTTTCCAAAAAGCCTCTTCGGCGTTTGGCGCCGACCAAAACTTCCCCAAAATCCACCGCGCCATGGAGTGGCAGATCTATTTGCAGGAACTCGAGTCGGTGGAGAGTGTTTGCCGGGACTTCGAAACGGGGTGGCGAGCGGAGCGCACGTCCCGGGTGTTACAAAAGGTTTTAACGCAATCGAAACGCGCTTCCGAGGAAAACCAAAAACTACACAAAGACGCCGCGGAGTCGGCGGCGTTGGTTTCGCGAAAAGTGGACGCGGCGAAGATTTTGGCGGATGCGTCGTTCGCGCGACTGACCTCCATAGAGCTTGTGTCGCGAACTATCACGGCTGACTTGTTGGAATCGGCGAAACAGTCACGCGAGTTCCAGTTGGCGCATCAAAACGCGCTTCGCGAGGCGCGAGTCGGCTTGGAGGGAATAGCGCGACTCGCGGCGAGTTCCGTTCGCGGCGTTCGAATCGTTTCGCGAAAAGTGCAAAGCGGGTTGGACGTTTTGGTTGAGATTCGGGATGGTTTTTTTGAGATGCGGCGAACCGTGGTCACCGCGGTGCACGACATAGACGCCATGTTGCTTCAACACGTGTCACACGAAAAGTTCAGAAACGAGTCTGGCTGGTTCTGGGGATGGAAAACAAACGCTCCGTCGGAAACGTTAGCCTGGTTCTCGCTTCGTATCGCCTGGCGAGTCACAAGAGTGACGAGCAGTTTTTTCGCAAACAGTGCGGTGTTCCTCGCACAGTGCCTCACACCACAAGCGCAACTTTGTGTTGTGCTTTGCTTGGGTTTTCGTTTGCGATTGTTTGTAAAATCGTACCGGTCGCGGCAGCTCGTCGCGGTTGAAAAAACGCGGGACGAAAAAAACGAAGCGGCGACGAAACAGCGACACTCCGAATTGCTCGCCGAAATGCGATGCGAACTCTACTTGCTTCGCAAAGAAACTATAGAGGCGGGGTTGTTCGAGCCCAGGTGTTGTTCTTTCGTTTTTCGACGCGAGAAGGGTAAAATAATGGAAAGGCGACAGGATACGAAACAGACTCGCGAAGACGAGACTATACCTTTGAAACCTGAAAAAATAAACGCTTCGAAACCGTCGACGCGGACCGGCGCGCGCGTTCGATCGGCGTCTGCGAAAGCGAAGGCTGCTCACTGAGAGCCGTGAGAGATGAAATGCGAACTTGTTTTCTATACAAGAAGTGTGAGTTGTGATCTGGTCAAAGACCTACTTTTTTATGAAAACAGAAAACCGACTAAAAGAACGCGCCGGCGGCATCTATCGACGCTGTCCTCATCGAGATCATCAATGTTGTGAACGACGTCCCGTTTTCCGTGCGCCGTATGATGCGCGGTAAATGGAAAGACTGTCGACAGCATCGAATCTCGTTGACGACAGCGTCGATCGATGCCTTCCGGAAGCAACAAAAAAACTATTTTTGTTCTTACGTATCACCGCTTTTTTCCGTTTCTTTCTTAAAACGCGGCGGGCGCCGGTGCGTACTCCGGCGCCGCGGCTGGAACTTGCGCCGCGACGGCGGCGGCTTCGTAGTCCACGTAGTCCAGCTGTTTCAGGGCGCGGCGTTTGACGAGGTCGGGCGTGGGGGCCATCGCGTCGTCGTCCGTCATCGGGTCCGTCGGAATCAACGGCATGGGCATCGCGTACCCGTCCTCATCCACAGGCTCCATGTCGGGCGGCTGCGCGTAATCCGACTCCGGAGCCATAGAGGCTTCGTACGCCTGTAACAACGAGCGTCTTCCCGGGGACGGCGCCATCGCGTCTTCCATTTCAACTTCGTCATCAGGCTCGTACTCGGTGGTCAACGGGAGTTCGCTCTCGCTTTGCAGCCGCGCTGCAAACGGGTCGTCTGACTGAAGCAGCGCGCGTCGGCGGGCTTCTTCCGGGGCTGGCGCGGGCGCCATCGAAAACTCTTCAACTTCGTCGTCGGGTTCATACTCAGCCAACGGGGGCTCGTACTCGGCCAGCGGGAGTTCGAGTTCGTTTTGCAAACGCGTTGCGAACGGGTCGTCAGACTGGAGCAGTGTGCGTTGGCCGGCT
>Ga0222645_101106_pt1 | contig 12762 bp, 10 predicted proteins | sample AntAcemetagen292_FD_179881 | JGI IMG/M metagenome (GOLD analysis project Ga0222645, IMG submission 179881) | Saline water microbial communities from Ace Lake, Antarctica - #292 | ecosystem: Environmental > Aquatic > Non-marine Saline and Alkaline > Saline | place: Antarctica: Ace Lake | collected...
TGCTGGAATAGTCACAACCCCAAGAGTAAAAGTGACAAATGAACTAGTTTCAGATTCTTCATGAGGGATTTGCATATTTTCTATTGCCAAGCATAAACGTTCAGCAATAGTAGTTGATTGTTCGATCGATGTATTTGGTAGGATAATAGCAAACTCCTCGCCACCGTAGCGACAATTTGCATCTGTCATTCGCGCCGCACTGTTAGAAATACATTGAGCCACTTGTTTTAGGCAACTATCACCTTGCTGATGCCCATAAAAATCATTAAATAGTTTAAAATGGTCAATGTCACCAAGAATAAGAGATAATGGCTGCTTCTGACGGTCGTGTCTGTTTATTTCTATCATCAGTTTTTTATCAAAATAACGGCGGTTATATAGCCCTGTTAACCCATCCTTGTAGGTTAGCGCCTCCAATTGTTTATTTGCTGCCATTAAATCACTAGCTTGGGTGTTTAATGAGATTGTTTTCTGTGCAACTTGCTCTTCAAGCGCTAAAACAAATTGCTTCTGCCTTGATATTTCTGTCTGTTGCAAACGTGTTCTAAAATAAATAAAAGTAAATATAATCGCTATACCAACTGACACATACAAGCTATATGCCCACCATGTTTTCCAGGGACTTGGTAATACAGTCAAGTTAATTGACAGTAATTTTTCTCCCCATTTACCACTACTGTTGGTCGCTTTAACCATAAATTTATATGAGCCACCATCTAAATTAGTAAAAGAAACAACATTTTGATTACCAATATTAATCCAATTATCATCATAGCCTTCTAGCTTATAAGCATATTGGTTCTTGCGAGGAGCAATAAAATCTAATACCGAGAATTCAAAAGAAAAAAAGTAGTCAATATAAGACAATTGAATGTCAGTGACATAAGAATAAGGCCGCTCAAGTTTTACTGACTGCCCCATTTTATTAAACCCCGTTAAAACAACATTGAACTCGCTATTATTTGTTTCAACATTTGACGTATTAAAGAATTCAATGCCTCTTGGACTACTAGTGAAAAGTGTTTCATTGCCACCTGTTATCAAGCTATTGGCATAATAGTTTAAACCTAATAGGCCATTATAACTGTCAAAATTAGTCACTTCTCCCGACAATGGGTTTAGCTTTGAAATTCCCTTATTTGTCGTCAGCCATAAATTACCATTCTTGTCATCTGCAATCCCGCGGATTAAAGAAGTAGGTAATCCATTTCTTCTGCCAAAAGGTTTAAACGTTTTTGTTTTAGGGAGATATAAGTTAAGTCCCTTTTGAGTGGCAATCCAAATTTCTCCATTCCTTGCTTGATAAATATCCTGAACGATATTGCCCAATAAACTATCTATTTGATTATTATCACTTGTAAAAAAAATAAATCGTTGCTTTTCTTCCTCCCAAAGGTTTAAACCATATCCAGTGCCAACCCAAATATTTTGTTCACTGTCTTTAAATATTTTTAACACTTCTGGATGAGATAAGCCGAAAGAATCGTCTAAGTGAGTAAACGTTTTAGTCAACGGATCGTAGCGATACACACCATTTTTGTAAGTTCCGATCCAAAGGTTTCCATATTGATCGGTACTAAGCGCTCGTACCTCCCTAAATTCCTTATAGTTTGGATCAGATTTAGGATATTCTACGATCTCAACCTGCTTAGTTTTTACATTGAATTTAGCTAAGCCATCATCTTGCGCAACCCATAAAACATTCTGACCATCTGCAAATATGATTGGCTTTTCTAATAACTGATTTTCTCCAAAACCGTTTTCATCACTAAAAATTGGAGTAGATAACATTTCTAGTTTTTGTGATGTTACATGCCACCTATATAATTGAGATGATGAAGATACAATTAATAAATCGCCATTGGCATCAACTGTAATACCATTTGGCACTGTCAATTCAGGACTATTAATCGACTTAAATTTTCGGTGCGGCACTATTTTATAGATACCGTGAGTTTCGCTAGTAACCCAAATTGTTCTTGAGCTATCTTCAAAAACTATTCTCAAGCCATGATTATGCTCAAGTTCAAACTTTTCAATTGGAGTACCTGAATTCGATTGTCGAAACAAACCTTTACTGGAGACAAACCAAATGTGGCCTTCCTGATCCTCAATCATAGAGTTCACTTGACCTAGATATTGATCATCAAACGTTTTTAATTGCGTAAAAAGGCTTGTTTGTTTATCAAATATGAATGGACCTTGTTGTGTTCCGACATAAAGCTTATTTTTTGACGTCTTTAAAATACTTCTAATTTGGTTTGCGTCTGTCGGTGTGGGATTGTCTGGAGCAGGAAAAAAATGAGAAAATGTTTGCTGATTCTTATCGTATAGATTTAAGCCAAAGCTAGTTGCAATCCAAAGGCTATCGCTGTCGTTGTCTTCAATATCCCAGATTCTATTATGCGATAAACCCGATGTCTCCTCATCAATATGCGCAAAGCTGTTGTCACCGAGGTATCGATTTAAACCCTTGTCATATGAACCTAACCAAATGGAACCTTCTTGGTCATGAAATAAAGATTGTATTCGGTTAGATGAGAGAGAATCAGTGCGCAGAGGATCATTAATAAAGTGCTGAAATTTTCCTGTTTTGGGTTCATAAAGATTAGCACCTCCCCCCCAAGTACCAACCCATATTCTTCCCTTACGGTCTAACATGAGATTGCCAGCATCATTATGGGTCAAACCGTTTGAACTCATACGATCAAATTCAAAGAGGGTTACCTTTCGGCCATCATAGCGCATAATGCCATTTTCAGCAGTGCCAAACCAAAGCAAACCTTGATTATCCTGAATAATAGAATATATTTTAGAAGAAACAAAACCATCTTTCTCTGTTAGCATCTCAACAGAATATTCGTTAATAAACTCTGAACGGGATTCATTGCTATACGTTGGAATATTAATGACAAAAAATAATATAAAAAAGTATTTAAAACGACTAAAAAACAATAAATTAACTCTCTTAAATTTTCACGAAATCATCTTAGATTATTTATAAGCGTTCGGCAATACTACTTAGAGCTTAGCGACGTTCCATGGTAGCAGTTTTTCGACATCGGCATCAGCCTGACTGATTTTCTCCAAGGTAGTCATTACATAGTTGATGACAAACTGCTGTGCAATGCGGTTCTATATGCATCAATAGCAGGGAATAAGGTAATTAGTCCCGCACACGCTAACACCACTACAGACAATATAAGGGTGTTAAGGGTGTATATGTTCGCATCTATAAACAAGCCGTAACTTGCTGCCAACCACCCACCCAGTAGGAAGAAGCTTAGATTGAGCAAAACTAAGGAGATGACTATAGACGCCCCTACCAACAATAAAGCCTCGGTCATAATTAGTGAAAACAAAACCCTAGGGCTTGCTCCAATAACTCTCAAAATAGCAATTTCTCTACGCCGCTCTCGCATCGATGACAACAACATTACGGCGAGTCCAATCAACGAAGATACTAAAATCAAAATACTGATGATAGTTAATATATTTTCTACCATACTCATTAACTGCCACAGCTCGGCTAAAGCAACACCCGGCATAATAGCCATAAGACGATCTGTTTGGTAATTATTGATGCTCCTCTGCAGTGTAAAAACACTCATCTTGGATTCTAAGCCCAGCATTACAGCGGAAACCGAAGAGGGCGTTAGCGTCCTAAGTGCTCCAGTGGATGATTGTTGGCTTATAAATGCCTTAAGTTGCGCGGGTGGCAAATGAATAGCCTCAATTCCTGCCAAGGTGACATGCACGGTTTTATCAACCGGTGTGCCTGTTGGTGCCAAAATACCACTTACCACAAACGGGCTTTGGTCATGATTTTTAAAGCTCACTGCAGCAATGCCGTGTGCGATTATTATTTTACTACCGACAACATAATTTAGGCGCTTTGCCACGTCAGCACCAATGACGGTTTCGAAGGTAGTGGTAAATGCGTGTCCTGAAGAGAGGACTAGTGGTTGCTGATTACCGTACTTAAAATGCTCGAAATACGCGCTAGAGGTTCCTAACACTCGATATCCACGATGTGAATCACCAAGCGAGATAGGAATGGCCCACTTGACTTGTTCAAGCTCGTTCAAGGTTGTAAAGCTTTGCCAACTAATATTACTTGTTGGGCTTCCCATGCGAAAAACAGAATATAAAAGAAGATTTAGCTGTCCACTAGGGGCACCCACAATTAAGTCGACATCAGAAACGGTTCGATTAAAGCTCTCTTTTGCTTGCACTCTTATGTGCTCCACGCTCATAAGTACACTGATACTTATTACTAAGGAAATAAACGTCAAGACAACCGATTTTCGTCTATTTTTAATACTGTCCCAAGCAAAGGAAAGCATCATATTACGTCTCCTTGTGCGATATTTAATTCGGCGATATTTACCCTATCTGTAAAAAACGCCTGTAAATGCGGATCGTGGCTTACGAACAATAGTGTTGTGTTAAATTTATTACATAAGACCAGTAACACCTGCATAAACGCGTCACGGGCTGCGGAATCTAAGGCAGAAGTTGGCTCGTCAACTAAGAGTATATCGGGGTGATTAATCAATGCTCTGGCGATCGCCACTCGCTGTTGCTGACCCACACTTAATTGACCCGCCGCTTGCCCAAGACAGTCGGTTGACAAAGCGAGTTTAGGCAGCAAGTCAGCAAGTGTTTGCTCCACTTGGTCAGCACAAGTGCCTCCAAAATGAGCGGCAAGCTGCACGTTTTTAAGTACTGAAACAAAAGGAATAAGATTAAACTGTTGGTATACAACTCCGATATGCTTAGCTCTGAAGGCATCTATTTTTTGTGGACTTAACTGCGAAAATGGTTCTCCAAGCAAGGTAATTTCACCGCTGTCAGGCACTAGTACACCCGCTAGTAGATTCAGAAGTGTGGTTTTACCTGAGCCCGACTCACCTTTTAAAAAAACATGCTGCCCTGCATAAACTTGCCAATCAGCAATAAATAAGTCGGGTTTAATCCGAGTTTTATCATACTTATAACTCATGTTTTCTACTTTAATTGCAAGTTCGTTTTGCTGATCCTTATTTGTGTCGCTTGTTAAATTCATAAACGAAGGGATATCTTTTCACATTCAATTTATGTTATGTTATAACATGTTTAAAGGTATTGCTATATAGACTATAAATATACATATGATACAAGTTTCTTATTTTTTACGCGCAACAATGCTAGTGATTATTTTTGCTGCCTTATTTTGCTCTAAGGCATTGTATGGGGTTGAAACACAAGGCAGCGAAATAAAATACCCAGAAATAGAATGGACCGCATTGATGCCCATTGATGATTTAGAGGCATTGTTAAACCCCCCCGCGTTTTTAGATGAAATAGACGAGGGCTCACGCCTTGATTCTTTAGACATGCTGCTTACAGGTGATAACAACGATCCACGCTCAGCCAGATACCTTCAGGCACTCGACTCGACTCGTATAATCGAAGATTTTAATAATAAGCGTATTCGTATTCCAGGATTTATTGTGCCTTTGGTGTCTGATGAAAAACAGAACATTAGTGAATTCTTTATTGTTCCTTATTTTGGTGCATGTATGCACTTGCCGCCGCCCCCACCTAATCAAATACTTCATGTCAAAACAGATATAAAAATACGCTTAAATAGTTTGCAAGACGCATTTTGGTTTGAAGGACAAATTAAAATTGAAACAATAGACAACTTATTAGGTAAGGCAGCTTATAGTTTGCGACTCGAAGGCATAAATCCTTATGAAGGTTAGAAAATCACTTCTACACATAGTTGAGCACAAGCAAAGAGTTCAATGTTCTTTATTGGTATTGTAATAACGTGCTTATAAAAATGATCAAATTCACCATCGCTTGTTGCTTAATGTGGTCTGTAGCCTTGCTTACTTGGCATTTCAGAGTGCCCCTAGCAGATAAACTGTCGGCCATAATACCTTCTTTTAACTATGTGTATGTGACTTCTAATGAATCGTTACTTGTTAAATATAAGCAACAAGACGCAACTCACCTTTCGTGGGAACAACTAATGCCAGTTACAGAACGACAAATAATAGAGAAGTACCAACAACCGATAGCAATGAACTTCGCAGAACAAATTTTACTGTCAATAAATGCTAGCACCGACGAAACATATCGCGACGCGATGTTTTCAACAAATGTCGTAGAAGCTTTGCTAGGGAAGCAAAGTGCTGTATCAGGATTCATAGTACCGCTTGAACTTGGCAGTGAACAACTGTTGACCAGTTTTTTTTTAGTACCTTATTTTGGCGCATGCATTCACTATCCCCCTCCGCCGCCCAATCAGATGATTTTTGTACGGGTCAACAGCCCAATGAAAATACCCGATATTAACATTGCCTATACGGTTATCGGGGTGTTAAAACAAAGTTTGTACGAAGATGTATTAGGGACATCAGCGTATCAGTTTGATTTAATCAGCATCGAACAGTTTACAGGCCAAGCTGATGATTTTCGACAACATGCATATTAAAGCGAACTAAGCCCCTCAAGTACGAAAATTCTGCCAAGGTCCTGTGATAGAAAGCGTTCGAGTAGGCGAATACAGATTAACAAATAGCACGCTGCCATCAGGCGAGAAGCACGCGCCAGCGGGTTCTGTTTGCCAACGTACCCGGGCAAAGTCATAAATACCGCCATCGGGTGTAATGCCCTTTAATTTGTTGTTGACCCTATCAGAATATTGATCCTCACATACGATCAAATGATTATTTGGCGCTACACATATGTTGTCCCCATAGTTGAAGGTAAGCTTATCAGGGCTTTCAACAAACAGACTTAGCTGACCGGGGTGATTTGCTTCCTCAGGCTTACCTTCGAATTTAGAGGGAATATATTTCATAATTTGACCAAGTTGTTTTTCGCCGCCATTTGTACAACAAAAATACAGTTCATCCGTGGCCCAATGTATGCCCTCTCCTCTTGCAAACAAAGCCGCGCCTTTTGCATAACCTTGCTGTCGTAAATCATCTTCAGGGCTTTGTACGTTAGTTAAGTCAATCCATTTAACAGCATAGCTTTTGTCCATTTGCATAGCCACGGAATCCCAATTACGAGTATCAAATTTGTCATTTTGTATTACCACCAGGGCCTGCAAACGGCCCCCGGCAAGTAAATTTTTGGGTGTTTTTGGGATAAATCGATAAAACAAGCTGTCATTACGATCCTCCGTTAGGTAGACGATGTTAGTGTTAGGATCAACACTTGCTGCTTCGTGATTGAAGCGACCCATGTCTACAATAGGCGCTGCTTTTATTAAGGAACTGGCATTTGCAGGGACTTCGAACACATAGCCGTGATCCTGTCCAATTTCATCAGAAGCCTTTAACACAGACTCTTCACACGTTAACCAGCTATTCCATGGCGTAATGCCACCTGAGCAGTTTCTGATCGTACCAATAAGCGACATAAACTGACGCTCTAAGCGTTTTGTTTTTAGGTTGTAAATGAGATTACTAGTGCCGCCAGGTAAAGCCTGCTGTTGGGAATTAATATCGTACGCAAGGTCGAGCGCAATATTATTTGCATTAGCTACATTATCTAATACGAGGTTTGATGGCGACAGTTCATGGTTACGCACTAGCACCACTTTGTCGTTATCTAAGGGGAAGCAGCCCATCCCGTCGGCACGGTCAGGTACTTTAAGACCGTCTGACATCGTTTCTCCAAAGGCTGATATAACCTCATATGAAAAGCCTTTTGGTAAATCAAGTATACCGTTTGGGTCACTGACTAATTCGCCGTAAGCTAGATTTTTTGAAAGAAGTTGGCTAGTAAAACCTGATTCTCCAGCAAAGATATGCCGTGAAAGCCCAGTCAGAGCTAAAGCCACTAAACCTTTATTAAACGATCTTCTTGATACCATTTCCGTCTCCGTATAATTAATTCGCTCGTTAAGCTATGCATATTCTTTTATTCCACCGGTACTAATTTACTTAGTTTATTTAGTCGATGCGTATTTGCCTAGTCGTTTTTGACAATACTTGACTGCCTTGAGAACGCTCGGTAATCCACATGCTATTAATTCGCAATAAGGCAGGAAACAAATCAAAAGCGTTTACTTCTATTGTCGATAATTCATCTAAGCTGTAGCATTTATATTCATAATTAGCCGTAATATTGTTGAGTAGATGATCATGATGATGTGCATGAGTGTCACGCTTTGCATCCACCAAGTCTTTCATATCAATGGTTACTTCGGATAACTCACACCGCGCACCTGTTATGACAAACAATTGCGCTACCTGTGATAACGCTTTTTTTGCACCAGCCATGCTTTTGAGCTCTTGAGGTGTCTTAGCTTGATGTTCAAATCCGACAATATCGGCAGCTGGGGCAAGTAGTTGTATTTGTAAGCTTGTATTTTCCATAGCGATGGTAAGCTCTGCCTCACCATGCACATGTGGCCCCGCGTTTAAAATACTGGCGTGAAACACTATAACTGTCACCATTAAAGCGCCAGTTAATCGCTTAATTATTTTCTTACTCATGTCATCCTTCTTTATCCCTACGATGGGTCTTTTCTAAAAGCATCGAGGACTTTGTGTTTTGAATAATCTTGTGTTGCATTATCTTTTAACGTAATGTTATATTATAACATTAATTCAATCAACATAAGAATACGCTTATTTATGAAAGACAAACTCGGTATTTTTTTCTCTTCCTTGTGCCTTTGTCATTGTTTGCTAACGCCACTACTCATTTTGATTATGGGAACAAATGTTTTTTTAGGCGCCTTAGAAGCAGAATGGATACATAAACTGCTGTTACTTCCGGTGCTTATAATTGCGCTAAGCAGTGTACCGAAGCGTTGGCTGGCTACGCGAAATCAATGGCTACTCATACTGGCTAGTGCCGGTTTTATCACAATCATTGCTGCACAATTTCACCATGGTGTGAATGAAGTTTGGCTGACAATGCTAGGTTCGACTTGCCTTATCGCAGCGCATTTTCTTAGTCTAAACCTAGTAAAGCGTGAAAGCACTGCCTAGACGAATGGACTACTGACCTATTTGGGCCTAATTGGGCCTAATTGGGCCTAATTGGGCCTAATTCGCAACGAATTTTATCAACTGGAACATATATGAACGAAACTATGCACACATCTATCGATGACAATCGCTTACCGGTAACCTTGCTGTCAGGATATCTAGGCGCAGGCAAAACTACGGTGCTTAACGCCATACTCAATAATCGGCAAGATATCCGCGTTGCGGTGATCGTAAATGATATGAGCGAGGTCAATATAGATGCTGCTCACATCAACAATGAAGTAAGCCTTAGGCACACAGATGAAAAGCTCATCGAGATGAGTAATGGGTGCATTTGTTGCACTCTCAGAGAAGACCTATTATTAGAAATCAATGATCTAGCTGCACAAAACCGATTTGATTATTTGTTGATAGAATCTACTGGTATCTCTGAACCCCTGCCCGTGGCCGAAACATTCACGTTTGAAGATGAAGACGGTAACAATTTGGCAAAGGTGGCTAGGCTCGATACGCTTGTTACTGTGGTAGACGGCGCAAATTTTTTAAGCGACTTTCAAGAAGCCAAAGATCTTTGTGACACTCAAGAATCTCTAGGCGAGGACGATGAACGCAGTGTCGCCGACCTGCTTATTGACCAAATCGAGTTTTGTAACGTCATTTTGATCAGTAAAACTGATCTGATCTCCACTCAGCAATTGAACGAGGTAAAGGCAACTTTATTCTCACTCAACCCTGATGCGAAAATTGTCCCAATTTCAAATGGAAATATCGCCTTAGACGAAGTATTGAACACACAGTTATTTAGCTATGAGAAGGCACAACAGTCCCCTGGGTGGTTAAAAGAACTACGCGGCGAACACATACCAGAAACTGAAGAGTTTGGCATCAGTAGCTTTGTATACCGAGCTAGGCGCCCCTTTCATCCTAATAAATTTTTTGAGTTCCTACATCAAGAATGGCCTACAGGTAAGCTTATTCGCTCCAAGGGCTTCTTTTGGCTAGCTAGCAGACCAATGATTGCAGGACAATGGAGTCAAGCCGGCGGTATGGCTAGATATGGTGCTGCCGGGCTTTTTTGGAAAGCAATACCCAAATCAGATTGGCCGGAGGATACACCCTCGTTTGAAGCAATCCGTTCACAATGGGAGGAACCCTTCGGTGATATGCGCCAAGAACTGGTTTTTATTGGTCAAGGTTTGGACCAATCACAAATCCAAAAAGCGCTTGATGAATGTTTATTGACCCAAGCAGAAATGTTGGAAGGTCAAAAGGTTTGGCGGGATTTGCCAGACCCATTTCCAATATGGGAAATAGACGGGCGGGAGATTAAAGGATGATTTCCGCTCAACTCGAACTAAATTCAACCACTTACATGTCGTATCACCATGATATCTTTACCCATTTCTTTAGTGAGCATATTAATGTGTGCGGATGGCAACGCAAGCTTTCTCATCCTGTACATGAGTACGCGACATTACTCGCTGAACATCAAATAAAAATAGTCCGGGCAATGTCTCCTGAAGAAGTCTTTTCTATACTTAACAATCTATTACCTGACTCACAATACAAACATGCCTTCCTAGAAGACGTGCACTTATTGTCAGATATGATGTGCTGCATATTTGATTGCAAGTCTGTGGGCTTAAGATTAACAACCCTCGACCATGCAATGTGCCCCAAATTTCATACAGATAAAATTAGCGGCCGACTCATTTGCACTTATATGGGTAAAGGTACTCAGTGGTTGCCAAATGCTGATGATGACCTTGTATCTTTAAATCGATCAAAAATGCCCTCCCAAGAGGTAGATGAGCTTACAATACTGAGCGCAAAACAAGGCGATGTTCTATTGCTGAAAGGGGACGCTTGGCCAAAAAATGACGGTAAAGGGGCAATACATCGTTCTCCATCCAGTTCATTGAGACAAAGAAGAGTGCTGTTGACATTGGATCCATTGTAAAGACACTACTCGTAGATATACGACAGGAGTCAAAATAGTAGTGATGAAGCCTCATTGAAAGGTAGTGAAGCAAGCGCATGCAATTAAATCATGCAGCCCATACTCGACTTATAACATTGTTTTTATTGACTATTTTAGTTTTATTAAAAAAGGTACCCCACTTAGTACCCCTTAAATATTGCAACTTAATGCAACTCTATGCAATCGCATGCAATGGGTATACTGTTTATTTTGACAGACCATGAAAAATTAAAGCCGACAACACAAAAGTATCCGTAATAATTCGAAAAATACGTTTACGCTATTCAATCATTAAGCCATAGAAACTAACTACATTTTGAACGGTGAACTATCAGCATTACTAAATGCCGCGAAGAGCTTTTGCCCTTGCCTTACCACTGTTTCTTTTACGTAGTCATTAAATCCTTTTTGCCTGATGCTGGTTTGCGCTAACGATGCAAGTAAAAACCGCTCCATTTCTGTCACAAAATATCCAGAGTCGATATACCGTGGCACTTCACTAAGTCTCGCACTTAATCGCTCTATACCGTTATCGCTTTGGTAATCGCTAAACTTCTGCATGACTAGCTGCGGCGATGCTTCTACGCGTTGTTGATATAACCAAGCTAAGTCCCACACATCTCTTGCTTTTATCGTTTTCCTTAACGCCAGTGCAACGTATTTATCTGCCGCAATTTCTGCTAATGATTCACAATTAACCAAAACAGTTTGATAACCATCAGGCAATTGCGGATATGCTTTGACCATTGGTCGAAGGTTTGCGCTATGAGCGGGAACGGTCGCAATTTCCAACCTTATCTTTTGCCAAGGTGCACTTTTATCCTCAGGTGCTGTTTCAATAGAGACCTTCCAGCGCCCGACCTTCACATTTTGCTGCTGATTTAATTTATCAAAATCTGGTTGAGATATATTGATTTTTAAATTGTGCTTTTTACTTAATTCACTGTGCAGGCAATCTCTCAAGTTTTCTAACAGCCTAAAGTCAAATTCATGTCCACCGGCAAAATCTAAATCTTCCGACAAGCGATTTGAGCCATACATCATGCGCAAGCATGTTCCACCTTGAAAAGTGAGTTGCTTAAGAAAACCATTTTCAGCCAGCGTCATCATAATTTCGTAATGCAGTAACTCTTTTTCAACCGTGGTCTTCAATGATGATAGCTGCGGGTCCGACTGGCAAATTAATGTAGTAAGGTCTTTTATATTAATCATACTTCGTTATCCATTGAAGTTTTGACGTTTCTATTAATAGTATGCAGGCGGGTAGATTGCGCATTAATAGCTTCTTGTAATTCGCCCATATCGATTAAATCAAGATTACGACCCACTTTTTTAAGATCTTTATAAGCACGCTCTATCAACGCCTCCCTAATGGGTACATTTTCAACAGCAGCAGTATCCGCCAATAATAACAGAGGCTGTTTTTTGGTATGCACCAACTCCAACGTTCCCATTGGCGTTTGAAAGGTACCGCTGCGACCCGTTGTCATAACAGTCAAGTAATCAAACATTTGCTGGCTAATAACACTATGTTTACTTAACACCGACTCTAAACTGATATAGTTTATGTCAGTTCGGCGCAGAAGGTGTGGCAAATATCGTAAGTCGGTTGTAGCGTAATATTCACTTTCTGGGAAAGACCATACTCCCCGGCAAATTTTCTCCAATACGCCAGATGTAGTTAATTGACTGAGCCTGACCTTGAGCACACTATCTTGATACTCAGGAAACAACATCCTGAATTGAGCAATCGTTACAAGAGAGTGCTTTGTATAT
>Ga0222645_101107_pt1 | contig 12761 bp, 12 predicted proteins | sample AntAcemetagen292_FD_179881 | JGI IMG/M metagenome (GOLD analysis project Ga0222645, IMG submission 179881) | Saline water microbial communities from Ace Lake, Antarctica - #292 | ecosystem: Environmental > Aquatic > Non-marine Saline and Alkaline > Saline | place: Antarctica: Ace Lake | collected...
TGTAGGTATTTTGTAAGGATAGCTCGAAATTTCTGCAGCATGCATCTTTCCATTCATTTCCCAAGGAGATTCAAAAAAAACCCCATAAACACTGTACGCAGCAATGTACCATACAGCCCTCGCAAAAGGGTTTTCAAAATCACCAACGCTATTCGCCCTCGAGGTTTTTGAAGATTTTGAATTCTTTACCACTGTAGTTCTAGAATTACCAGAAGAACTGCTTTTTAAACTCGCTTTTGCTTTCTTTAATTTATCTTCTTGAGGTAAGCTATGGAAACAGCTGCATAAAAATACAATTACTAAAAGGCTTGCTCTTTTTTTCATTTCGCGCTATTTTTTAAAACCTAGTGAACCAAAAATTATGCCGATTTAACTGTACCTTTGTTATTAATAGGATTAAAATCAAAGATTGTGTTTGTAAAAGCAAAAAAACATTTAGGACAGCATTTTTTAACGGACGAAGGTATTGCAAAAGACATTGCAGATGCATTAACCGGCAACGGTTATGAAGACGTTTTAGAAATTGGTCCAGGAATGGGCGTTTTAACAAAATACTTATTGCAGCAAAAAGCAAAGGTTACTGTCATGGAATTAGACAGAGAATCTGTCGCATATTTGCGAGACACTTTTCCTTTAGAACATATTAAATTAGACACTTCATCTTCCCATTTTGAAATTATAGAAGGCGATTTTTTAAAGAAGCACATACAAGAAATATTTCCCAAAAAACAGGTCGCAATTATTGGGAACTTTCCTTATAATATTTCGACTCAAATTGTTTTTAAGGCGATAGAAAACAGGGAATTTGTGCCGGAATTTGCAGGCATGTTTCAAAAAGAAGTAGCCAAGAGAATTGCAGAAAAAGAAGGGAGTAAGGTGTACGGAATTTTATCTGTATTAACACAAGCTTTTTTCGATGTAGAGTATCTTTTTACCGTTCCACCAACAGTTTTTAATCCGCCACCAAAGGTAGATTCAGGAGTTATAAGATTGGTTAGAAAGAAAGATTATTCGCTTCCTGTAGATGAAAAAATATTTTTTAGAGTTGTAAAAACAGCTTTTAATCAGCGTAGAAAAATGTTGCGTTCTAGTTTAAAGTCTTTCAATCTTTCGGAAACTTTAAAAGAAGACCCTATATTTACAAAGCGACCAGAGCAATTGTCTGTGGAAGCTTTTATTTCTCTCACCCAAAAATTAATAGAAAATGGCATTTGAAATTACAGATGAGTTTCTCGAAAATCTAATTGGTTTCATTTATGAAAACAACGATTCTAAAATAAAAGAACTCTTTGAAGAAATTCACTTTGCAGATATTGCAGAGGTTTTAGATGAGGTTAATTTTGAGGAAGCAATCTATATTATAAAGCTTTTAGACAGCGAAAAAACATCCGAAGTTCTTACGGAACTAGATGAAGATACTCGTGAAAATATTTTAGAAAATTTATCGGCAAAAGAAATTGCAGAAGAAATTGGTGAAATGGATTCCGATGATGCTGCAGACATTATTGGAGAGCTTTCTCCAGAACGTCAAAAACGGGTAATCAACGCTTTAGAAGACGCCGAATTAGCTGCGGATATTAAGGAGTTACTATCTTACGGAGACAACACTGCCGGAGCTTTAATGGCAAAAGAACTGGTAAAAGTTTATGAAACATGGACGGTTGCCGGTTGTATGCGCAGAATTAGAGGGCAAGCACAAGAAGTTACAAGAGTACACTCTATTTACGTGGTAGATAAAGAAGATAAGCTGGTAGGTAGATTGTCTTTAAAAGATTTAATTATAGCTAAATCAGACCAAAAAATCGCAGATATTTCGAAAGCAAAAGTAGATGCTGTAAATGTAAATGAAGAGGAAGAGGCCGTTGCTAAAATCATGTTGAAATATGATTTAGAAGCCATTCCTGTAGTAGACGACAATAATGTATTATTAGGAAGAATTACAATCGATGATATTGTGGATGTTTTAAAAGAAGAAGCAGACAAAGATTATCAAATGGCCGCTGGTTTAACGCAAGATGTAGATTCAGACGATAGTATTTTTGAATTGACAAAAGCACGTTTGCCTTGGTTGTTCTTAGGTTTAATAGGTGGTGTTGGTGCTTTTATAATTATGGAAGGATTTCAAGATGTCTTTACCACGTATGCCTCTTTATTCTTTTTCACACCCTTAATTGCAGCAATGGCTGGTAACGTTGGGGTGCAATCTTCTGCCATTATTGTGCAAGGTCTCGCAAACGATGATGTAAAGGGAAGTATTGGGAGTCGGCTTTTAAAAGAAATGCTTTTAGCCGCTTTAAACGGCGCTATTTTAGCACTCTTTCTATTTCTTTTTGTCTGGATATCAAAAGGTGAAATAAACCTTGCTCTCGCAATTTCTGTTTCTTTAGTTGTTGTTATTGTCATCGCGGGCTTAATAGGTACTTTTGTACCATTATTTTTAAATAAAAGAGGCATTGATCCTGCAATTGCCACAGGGCCTTTTATTACAACTTCTAATGATATTTTTGGCATTTTAATTTACTTTATGATTGCTAAAATGATTTTAGGAATCTAAAAAAACCTTTCTGAATAAACAGAAAGGTGTCTTTTCTTTAACCTTTAAAAACAAGCCCCCTAATTCTTGTTTCTGCAATTGTCCCAGTCTATACTTCATAGCAATACAAAACATAGACACTATAAAAATACGTTTAACAAAAAGAAAGATTGTGCGGTAAACCGCGCTTAAGCATGTGGGTTTCCGCAACGAAAGCATTAGTCTATAACTCCGAGTTCTTTTGCTTTTAAAATGAGGTCTGTGTTGTTTACGGCATTTAGATCTGTTCTTAAGTTTGCCAATTTACTTTCAATAGAGCGCAATTTAATCTTGATTCCATCATTTTTTACAATTATGCCCTCTAAATTAGAGATTTTTGCATGATTTGGCAGCTCCTTTAAAATCTGAATAGCCACATCATCCATTTGAATCTGAACAATGTTTCTACGCATAATTTTCTGATGAATTTCGTGCGTGTAATAGTATTCATTCTGTAACATTTTTTGCACTGCAAAACCTACTTCTCTAGCATCACACTTACTTTTTAATAAATAGGCATTTGGCTTTAAATTACTAATTACATTATACACCCTATTTGTTTCTGTGTGCCCCGTTATAACCGCTATTTTAATAGCTATCTCATTCATTTTAATCGCTTTTATAAGCTCTTCGCCACCTTCTAAAATAGTTACCTCTGTACTGTTGTCAAAACTTAAGTCTGTAAAAAGAATTTGAAACGGAGCTGTCTTTTGATGCGTTTTTATCAGTCTAAAAGCAGTATCACAATCTGTAGCTGTAACCACCTCGAAGCCACCTAAATCCTGCAAGGAACAAAGCAAACCCTGTAGCACCAATTGATGATCATCAACAATTAAAATTTTAGTTTTATTTACCATTTTTAAAAATTTCTATGTTTATTTTAGTTCCTTTTTGCACGACACTTTCAATTGTAAAAAGACCGTTAATCTCTTCGATGCGTTCTTGCATATTTTTCAATCCAATTCCTGCTTTTTTTGAAGTAGTGTCAAACCCTTTTCCATTGTCTGAAATTGTTAAAAAGACAGCCTTTTTCGTTTCCTTAAAACTTAAAATAACTACCATTGCTTCTGCATGCTGTTTCGCATTCTGGATGCCTTCTCTAATCGCTAGAAACAACGTTCTTTTAATAGCGTTGTCTACTTTTTGCCACTTTACATCGTCAATGTTCTGAATTTTTATTCTAAATTTAGGATCAAATAGATCTGAAACTAAATTAATAATTTGGTCTTTAAAAAACACTTTTTCAAAGCTTTCACTGCTTAATTGATGTGATAAGTTTCGGATATTTTCCTTAATTATGTACAAACTTTTAGCCGCCTCTATTTGAGTTGTTTTTGATAAACTTAAATGCAACATTCTAATGTCTCCAGCAACCTCATCGTGCAAAGATTTTGCTATTTGCTGTCTTTCATTCTCTCTAGATTCGATTTGCTGCATTTTAGCCTTAAAGATTAGTTTTTTCCTTCTTGCAAGGACAATACTAGACCCAATCACAATAACTAACAAACCAACACCAACAAGCAACCACGCAATCATTTTTTGCTGTCGCTGACTTTCTAAAGCCAATTGTTTTCTTAAATTTTCTTGTTTTAAACTCGCATTTTCCGCTTCTTTTTTTTCAGTTTCATAGCGTGCCTTGGTAAACCTGTTTTTTAAACTTCTTTCTCTTTTATAGAGACTGTCATTTAATAAGATGCGCTCTTCTAAATACTGCCTTCCTTTTTCCCCTTTCACTAACCTAGATAGAAACAATAAGTTTTCTAAGTTTTTAGTGGGTGCACTGAGTTCTTTAGTGTTTTGTAGTGCTTTCTCTGTATAAAATATGGCTTTCTTTTTATTATTGTTAGCAGCATATAGTTCCCCAAGAAGAGAATAAGAATATGTTAAACCTATTTTATACCCTCTCTCTTTTCTAGATTTTAACACCTCTAAATATCCTTTTAAAGCTAATTTTTTGTTTCCCAGCATAAAATGAGCATAAGAGAACCCTTCTAAAGACGACTCATACCTGTATACTTGTTTAAGCTTTATGCTATCAGTAGAAAAACATTTCTTAAAATATTCTATGGCCTTTCTATAATTTCCCTCTGACTCATACGTCTTCGCTAGATGCACGTTTAGCCTCGCCCTTTCATATTTAAGCTTTATATTCGGAATTTTCTTTTGAAGTTCAAAAAACCTCAGATAATTTTCTCTAGCTTCTTCCTCTCTTTCTGTAGAAAACAAAACATTTGCCAATCTTTCATACAAAAGACCTGTAAAAAAAACCTCATCAAGAGGCTCTACCAAACGCAATCCTTCAATAACAGAACTCTCACTGCCTGAAAAATCTTTTCCCCTATATTGAAGCGCAGCCATAGAAAGTAGCCTTTTGGTAGCTTCAAGAGAATCTTTTAGCTGAATAGAAATATTTTTAGATTTATGAAGGTAATAAAAAGTACTGTCTGGTATTGATTTAATTTTAAAAAAAAGTGAACTAGAATAATACTGTTTTGCCAACACAGAAGAATCCTTGGTTTTCAAATAAAGCGCCCTTAGTTTGTTTTTAGTTAGTATTAAATTAGCAAGGTCTTTGTTAAAATAACTTTTCATACCAAAATTAACATATGTAAATTTAAGTAATGAGTCTATCTTAATTTCTTCTGCAAATAAAAAGGCTTTTGAAGGTATCTCTGGTTGTTTTGTTCTACTGTATTCTTTTAAAAGAACAACAATAGAATCTCTTCCTTTGTCATATGCACTCTCTTGAGAAAAAGCAGAAACGGTTAAAAGGAAGAAAAGAAAAAGAAAGGTGTTTTGTGTAAAAATGAAACCGCTAACTTTTTCAGAAGTCTTCGGTTTTGTCAGAACATTACGGGTACTAAAGAGGGACTCTAATTTCATTATAAAGGAATACAGATTGTTAAGATATGTCTTTTCTAATGTATAAAAAAAATTATTGCATCTTCTGAAATAAATCCCACAAAACAACACCTGTAGTTACAGAAATGTTCAGTGAATGCTTGGTTCCTAGTTGCGGTATTTCTAAACAAATATCTGAAGCACTTACAACCTCTTGTTGCACACCTTTTACTTCATTCCCCATAACAATGGCGTATTTTTCGTCTTTCTTTGGAAAAAAGGTATTCAATTTTGTACTATTTTCTGCTTGTTCAACAGCCAATATTTTAACTTTTTGTTCTTTTAATTTTTTGATAAGCGTTAATGTATCTTCCACATATTCCCAAGTTACAGATTCTGTTGCGCCCAAAGCTGTTTTATGAATTTCTTTATTGGGTGGCATTGCACAAATGCCGCATAAATAGATTTTTTCTATCAAAAAAGCATCACTAGTTCTAAAAACAGAACCAATATTATTTAAGCTTCTAATGTTGTCTAAAACTACAATAATGGGCGTTTTTTTTACTGCCTTAAAGGCATCTACTGTAAGTCTTCCTAATTCGTTATTCTTTAATTTTCGCATACTTTGTGGATAAGTTCACTATAAACTGCTACTGAATACTGCGCACTAATTTTTATCTTCGCAAAACTAACTTTAATTTTCTAAACACTTGACAAAACCGAAACCAAAAAAGGTCACTCCTTTAATGAAACAATACAATGCCATCAAGACAAAGTATCCTGATGCGATGTTGCTTTTTCGTGTAGGAGATTTTTACGAAACTTTTGGTGAAGACGCTAAAAAAGCGGCGGGTGTTTTAGGAATTACCTTAACCAAACGAGGCGCTGGTAGTGAAACAGAAACTGCTTTGGCGGGTTTTCCGCATCATTCTTTAAACACCTACTTGCCAAAGTTGGTAAAAGCAGGAATGCGTGTTGCCATTTGCGATCAATTAGAAGATCCAAAAATGACGAAGAACATCGTAAAGCGCGGTGTTACAGAATTAATTACACCTGGTGTTTCTCTAAATGATGAAGTTTTACAGAGCAAAACCAACAACTTTTTAGCGGCAGTTCACTTTGATAAAAAACAACTCGGAATTTCATTTTTAGATGTTTCCACAGGTGAATATTTAGTTGCCCAAGGAACTGCAGAATACATCGATAAGTTATTGCAGAATTTTAGTCCGAGTGAGGTTTTAGTACAAAAACAACACAAACAACAATTTTTAGAATTATTTGAAAACCGGTATTATACTTTTTATCTAGACGATTGGGTTTTTCAAAAAGAATATGCAGATGAAGCTTTACAAAATCATTTTGAAGTAAAAAGTTTGAAAGGTTTTGGAATTCATGAAGTTAAAAACGGAATTATAGCTGCCGGTGCGGTGCTATATTACCTTTCGGAAACGCAACACAATCAATTAAAACACATACAATCAATAAGCAGAATTGCAGAAGATAATTATGTGTGGATGGATCGTTTTACGGTAAGGAATTTAGAACTCTACAGTGCTAATTCTGTGAATGCCGTTACACTTTTAGACGTCATAGACAAAACCATTTCTCCAATGGGGGGAAGATTGCTAAAACGTTGGTTGGCACTTCCTCTAAAGAACAGAGAAAATATTCAAAATCGCCATGAATTGGTGAAGTTTTTTATAGATTCAGATGCCTTTTCAAAAACAGTTACCTATCAAATAAAACAAATATCAGATTTAGAAAGGTTAATTTCTAAGATTGCTACCGGCAAAGCTTCGCCTAGAGAAATTGTACTCTTAAAAGATTCTTTACAGGCTATTTTACCGATAAAAGAAGCTGCAGAGAAGAGCAAGAATACTACAGTAAAAAAACTTGGAAATCAGCTACATACCGCTGCCCGGTTAATTGCTAAAATATCTGAAACCCTATTTGATCATGCACCCGTAAATATTAATAAAGGAAATGCAATTACCACAGGTGTACATCAAGAATTAGACGATTTACGCGCCATTTCTAACTCTGGAAAACAGTATTTAGATGATATGCTAGCGCGTGAAACGAAACGCACAGGAATTTCTAGTTTAAAGATCTCCTTTAACAACGTTTTTGGATATTTTATTGAAGTTAGAAACTCGCATAAAGACAAAGTTCCATCAGAATGGATTCGGAAACAAACACTGGTAAATGCAGAACGGTATATTACCGAAGAGCTGAAAGAATACGAAACAAAGATATTAGGTGCTGAAGAGAAGATTCAGAAATTAGAGCAAGAAATTTTTTCTAAGTTATTACAATACATTATTCAATTTGTACAAATTGTACAAGAAAATGCGCAAATTATTGCAAAAATTGACTGCTTACTGTCTTTTTCTGTTTTGGCAATCGACAACAATTATGTGCGCCCGATTATGGATGAAAGCACCGACTTAGAGATTAAAAACGGGCGACACCCTGTTATTGAAAAACAGTTGCCCATAGATCAAACCTACATTGCAAATGATGTGGTCTTGAATCGGAATCAGCAGCAAATAATTATGATTACTGGACCCAACATGTCGGGTAAATCGGCTATATTAAGACAAACAGCCTTAATTGTTCTATTAGCACAAATGGGAAGTTATGTACCTGCACAAAATGCAAAAATAGGAATTGTAGACAAAATATTTACACGAGTGGGTGCCAGTGATAATATTTCTATGGGAGAATCTACCTTTATGGTAGAAATGAATGAAACGGCTTCTATTTTGAATAATGTGTCAGACAGAAGTTTAATTTTATTAGATGAAATAGGGCGTGGAACTTCTACTTATGACGGAATTTCAATTGCTTGGGCAATTACTGAGTTTTTACACGAGCATCCCTCAAAAGCAAAAACATTGTTTGCTACCCATTATCATGAATTAAATGAAATGACCACTACTTTTGAACGTATTAAAAACTTTAATGTGTCTGTAAAAGAGTTGAAAGACAGCATTATTTTCTTACGTAAATTAGTTTCTGGTGGTTCTAACCACAGTTTTGGAATTCATGTTGCAAAATTGGCTGGAATGCCAAATATGGTAATTCATAGAGCTAATAAAATACTAGCTCAATTAGAAAAAAACAACAAAAGTGGTGAAGTAAAAGAGGCTTTAAAACAAACGCAACACGAAGAAATGCAACTCAGCTTTTTTCAATTAGATGATCCGCTTTTAGAAAATATTAGAGAAGAAATTTTAGCGACCAATATAGATACTTTGACGCCTATTGAAGCCTTGATGAAATTGAATGAAATTAAACGAATGTTGTTGAAAAATAAATAATTAAGTAGTTTTAGTATTGTCTCTATTCGTATAATAACTTAGAATACAAACTCCAGCACCAATAAAAGGGATGCATAAAATAAATGCTGCCCAAATTAAAAAATGAACATTACTCTTACTTCTTGAAGCTAAAACCAAGGCAGTAACCACCAAAACAAGTAATAAAGCCAGAACAAATAACACGGTCAAAGAGCTAATCATTAAAGTCATTTTTTTAAACTAAGATATAAAATAAAATGATGCAGAAGTTTCTATTTTGAATAACTGCATTAAAAAAAAAGAAAATACTCGTAAAGAAAAAATACGCTTCAATTTGTAAAAATAACTCAGTATCTTTGCAATATGAACACAGTATTCTTATTTATTAGCGGCCCAGAAATTATGGTAATCATGTTGATCGTGGTCATGGTTTTTGGTGCAGATAAAATTCCTGAAATTGCCAGAGGTTTGGGCAAGGGAATTCGCCAAGTAAAAGATGCCACAAACGATATTAAAAGGGAAATAAAAGACAGTTCTAGTTCTTTGAAAGTAGATACTGATATTGCTAAGGATATTAACAAAGAGATTAGTGGTGTTAAAGACAGTATTGACGATCTTACTGGTCCTATAAAAAGGCAATTATAATTTTCTAAATCACCCTACTTATTGTTAGTCCATCTCTAATTGGCAGCAATATGGTCTCTATTCTAACATCTTCATTCATCAATTTATTATAGGCTAAAAGTACTTTTGTATCGGTGTCTTTTGGGTCTAAGTCTTCGACCACTTTACCACTCCACAAAACATTGTCAGACAAAATAATTCCGCCAGCATTCATTTTATCAATAATTAAATGAAAATAATTAATGTAATTAGACTTGTCTGCATCAATAAAAACCAGGTCAAATTTTTCATCAATTGTTGGTATAATTTCAATTGCATTCCCAACAAACTGGGTAATTTTATTTCTAAATCCAGATTTTTCGAAGTATTTATTTTGAAGTGTTTCTAATTCCTCATTTTTATCTATGGTAATTATTTTACCTTCCGAAGACAGCCCTTCCGCCAAACACAAAGCAGAATACCCTGTATAAGTTCCTATCTCTAAGATGTTTTTAGGTTGAATTATTTTAGTAATCATCGATAAAATTCGCCCTTGAAAAGCACCACTTAACATTCTAGGATTTAATACTTTTTGCCACGTTTCTTTTGTCAATTCTTGCAAAATTGTGGGTTCTTCTTGCGAATGAGCCACCACATAATTGTCTATTTTTTCTGGTAAAAAGTGCATTCTTTTAAAGCGTTTTTGGGTGTATTAAACTTATTTCTCAAAAATACAAAAAAACGGAACTCAAATTAATAAGTTCCGTTTTAATATATAAAGTAACTATTTTTATTCTTTATTTTGCTCTAGAGCCGTTTTTAAAGCTTCTTTATCTTCCGCAGACATGCAATGTTTTAACGCTTTGCAATGTTGAGAATATCCTTTATAAAAATTGGTTAACGTAATATTGTGTTTTGTATAAACAGCACAAATTCTGCACTTCAAAAGATGAATATTGAGCTTTATTAATTCCTTTATTGAAGCCTCTTTATATTGATTTTTATCACAAATAGTGGTGGCTTGATCACACGTTATTTTTAAGTTTTTAAACATTTCTTAATTATTAAACCAGTTATCTTCCATACACTTTCTTAATTGAGTTCTAGCTCTATGGATCATAACCCATAAATTTGACGAAGTAATCTCCAACTCCTTACAAATTTCTGCTGTTTCGAACTCTTGCACGGTTTTCATTCTAAAAACCATGGCGTATTTTTCTGGTAATTTATTGATACATCCTTCTAATTGATTTCTCAACTCTTCGTTTTCTATATTTTTTTCAGAAGCATTGTCCCAACTTTGCGGTACACGTTCCTCTAACCAATTTCCTTGATTTTCACCATCATCATAAAAATTCATTCGCACCTCTGCCTGTCCTTTTTTAGAATTTATTTTTCTATAATGATCAATAATTTTTCTTTTTAAAATAGAGACCAACCAAGTTCTTTCAGTTGCTTTTCCTTGAAAATTCTTCGCAGACTTTAATCCTGCAAAAAAAGTGTCTTGCACAAGGTCTTTTGCTAAATCGCCATTATTAACGCGTGTAATCGTATAATTATACAGATAATCTGCATAATTATCAATCCATTTGTTTGTGTTTAAAGTGTGTGTTTTCTCTGCCATTTGTCAATTAAAGTATCAAATGTAACGCTTATTTTTTTCATTTATACCTTCCTAATTTGCTATGCTACTTTTAACTACTAAAAATTAGTTTTAAAAGTTGTCCTCTTTTTAAATATTTGAAAACAACTTTGCTTCTACAACGTTTTAAAGAAAGCCTTAAACGTTATAATTTGTTAAATATCTATTGATATTTCTTACTTTTACCCCAATCAAACTGATAAAATATGTCTGTAGCTAAAAAGCAATATAAACGTGTTACCATTAAATCTTTGGTAGAAATGAAGGCAAATAAAGAGAAAATCTCTATGTTAACTGCTTATGATTTTACCATGGCAAAAATTCTAGACAGTTCTGGAATAGATGTTTTACTTGTTGGTGACTCTGCCTCAAACGTAATGGCGGGTCATGAAACAACACTGCCGATTACTTTAGATCAAATGATATATCATGCAAGTTCTGTGGTTAGAGCTATAGAGCGTTGTTTAGTAGTAGTAGATTTGCCTTTTGGAAGCTACCAATCTGACCCAAAAGAAGCCTTGCGTTCTGCTATTAGAATTATGAAAGAATCTGGCGGACACTCTATTAAACTAGAAGGCGGTAGAGAGATAAAAGAGTCTATTAAAAGAATTCTAAATGCCGGAATTCCTGTGATGGGTCATTTGGGTTTAACACCACAATCTATCTATAAATTTGGAACTTATACCGTTAGAGCCAAAGAAGAAGAAGAGGCAGAAAAACTAATGGAAGATGCTTTAATGTTGGAAAGAATTGGTTGTTTTGCGTTGGTTTTAGAAAAAGTACCTGCAGCATTGGCTACAGAAGTAGCAAAAGCAATCTCAATTCCTGTAATTGGAATTGGTGCAGGAAACGGTGTAGACGGCCAAGTTTTGGTTACCCATGATATGATTGGAATGACGCACGAGTTTCATCCGCGTTTTTTAAGACGTTATTTAGACCTTTATAAAGATATGACGGGTGCATTTGAAAACTATATTTCTGATGTAAAAAGCGGAGATTTTCCAAGTGACAAAGAGCAGTATTAAAATGTATTCGCATTCAACTATTACAAGAGGTTTAAACTTATTGTAACTTAATTTATTTGAAATGAAAATTCTTCACTTAGATACAAATCATCCGCTGTTAATTCAGCAGCTAAATGATTTAGGCTTTACGAACGACGAAGACTATACTTCTTCAAAAGCTGAAATTGAAGCAAAAATTCATCTGTATGAGGGCTTTATCATTAGAAGTCGCTTTTCTATTGATGCCCCATTTTTAGAAAAAGCAACAAATTTAAAGTTTATAGGACGCGTTGGTGCTGGTTTAGAAAACATAGACTGTGCCTATGCCGAAAACAAAGGAATTGTCTTAATTGCTGCGCCAGAAGGAAATAGAAATGCGGTTGGTGAGCATTCTTTAGGAATGTTGTTGTCTTTATTTAACAAACTAAATAAAGCAGATAAAGAGGTTAGAAACGGACAATGGTTGCGTGAAGAAAACCGGGGCGTTGAACTAGATGGAAAAACAGTTGGCTTAATTGGCTATGGAAATATGGGCAAATCTTTTGCGAAAAAACTTCGTGGTTTTGATGTTGAAGTTCTTTGTTATGATCTAAAGCAAAATGTCTCTGATGAAAATTGCAAACAAGTTTCATTAGAAGAGTTGCAAAAAAAAGCAGATGTTTTAAGTGTACACACTCCGCAAAACGAGTTCACCAATAACATGGTAGACCACAACTTTATCCAAAACTTTAAAAAGAACTTCTGGTTGATTAATACCGCCCGTGGAAGCGCTGTCGTTACAAAAGATTTGGTGGTTG
>Ga0222645_101109_pt1 | contig 12748 bp, 8 predicted proteins | sample AntAcemetagen292_FD_179881 | JGI IMG/M metagenome (GOLD analysis project Ga0222645, IMG submission 179881) | Saline water microbial communities from Ace Lake, Antarctica - #292 | ecosystem: Environmental > Aquatic > Non-marine Saline and Alkaline > Saline | place: Antarctica: Ace Lake | collected...
GCCCCGTTTTCGCCCAACAACGCGTGGATTTCACCGCGTTCAATATCAAATGATACAGCGTCGTTTGCGACCACGCCGGGATAGGCTTTGGTCAACCCGTGCAGGGAAAGCAGGCTCATGCGGTTTGATCCTTTGTGGCCATCCGGTCAGGGGTTATCATCGCAGCTGCAACGCCAATAGCAATCTGTGCGGGGTGTTTTCCCAATGCGGGATCACCGATCGGGCAGGCAATTTGCGCGATACGGGCCTGTGTATGTCCCAATGCGGTCAGGCGGGTTTTGAACCGCGCCCATTTTGTGGCCGACCCGATCAGGCCAACACTGCCAAAGTCATGGGTCAAAAGCGCATGGCAAAGCGCAAGATCCACATCGTGGGCATAGGTCGCGATAATATGTTCCGCCCCGTGCGGTGCGTGGCTGGCGGCGCGCGGCGGATCAACGGCCACCAGCGGGGACACGTTTGCGGGCATATCTGCTGGAAACCGGTCCGCACCTGTATCAACCCACGTGATCTGCACATCAGGCAAAGTGGTAAGCACAGCGACCAGCGCACGGCCCACATGTCCGGCGCCATAAATCCAGATATGGCGGGGCTGCGAGGCGGTAATTGTGGCCGCGCGGTCATATGTCAATGTGACAGACCCACCGCAGCACTGGCCCAGCGCGGGTCCAAGCGGCACCGTGATTTTTTCTGCAGTGCGTCCTGTTTTCAACATGTCACGGGCGTGGGCCATGGCCTGCCACTCCAATGCTCCACCGCCGATGGTGCCGTCGATTTTATCTGCAAAAACGCGCATTTGCGTGCCTGCATTGCGCGGCGCGGATCCTGCCGTTGCGGCAACGGTGATGCGGATCCATGTCATGTGCGCACGCGGCCCACAGCGGCCAGAATACGTTCGGCCGTGGCGGGTGCGTCCAGCGCGGGATACGCCGGACCACAGGCTGCAACCGCATCCGACAACGCCAGAAACGCGGAAATACCAAGCATGAAGGGTGGCTCTCCGACGGCCTTGGACCTGTAAACAGTTTGCGCGGGATTTGGCACATCCCACAAGGACACGTTGAATATGTCGGGCCTGTCCGATGTGGCCGGAATTTTATAGGTCGCGGGCGCATGCGTGCGCAAACGGCCGGTTTCGTCCCACACCAGTTCTTCGGTTGTTAACCAACCGGCCCCTTGCACATATCCGCCTTCAATCTGGCCCACGTCCAGTGCTGGGTTCAGCGATGTGCCCGCGTCGTGCAAGATATCGGTGCGCAAGATCCGGTTTTCGCCTGTCAGGGTGTCGATCACAACTTCGGTCAGGGCGATGCCTTGGGCGAAATAGTAAAACGGGCGTCCCTGTCCCTTGATCCGGTCCCACGACAGGTCGGGCGTTTTGTAAAACCCGGTGGCGGACAGGCTGACGCGGTTTGTGTACGCCATCATCACGGCCTGTTCAAACGTTAGGGTTTTATCGCCGGTGATAACCATGCCGTTTTCAAATTTGACTGGACCTGCGCGGTTTTCAGTGACGCATTGCGCGATCCGGTCGCGGATCGTGTCACAGGCAATTTGCACCGCCATGCCGTTCAGGTCGGTGCCCGAAGACGCCGCCGTGGCCGATGTGTTGGGCACCTTGCCTGTATCCGTCGCGGTGATTTTAACCAAGGACACATCCACACCGAACCTGCTTGCGGCGATTTGTGCTATTTTCTGGAACAAACCCTGGCCCATTTCGGTGCCACCGTGGTTCATGTGGATTGATCCGTCCTGATAGACATGCACCAACGCCCCGGCCTGGTTCAGATGCGTCAGGGTAAAAGAAATCCCGAATTTGACCGGACTTATGCCCAGACCGCGCTTTAACACGCTATTTTCTGCATTGAACGCGGTAACCGCTTTGCGCCGCGCTGCATAGTTGGCATCGGCCAACAAACGGTCTGTCATGTCGTGCAAAATGAAATCGGTGACGTCCATGCCATAAGGTGTCGTGCCCGGATTACCTTGTGTTGCGGTCATTGGCGCATAGTAATTCACGCGCCGCACTGCCACGGGGTCCAACCCTGTTGCCGCCGCGATATGGTCCATGACACGTTCAATGCCCAGCACCCCTTGGGGACCACCAAAACCACGGTAAGCGGTCGCGCTTTGGGTATTGGTTTTCAGACGATGTGACGTGATCCGCGCGTGCGGCAGGTCATAGGCGTTGTCGGCATGCAACATCGCACGGTCCGCCACAGGAATTGACAAATCCAGCGCCCAACCGCAGCGCGTCATCTGGGTGAAGTCAACACCTGTCAAGCGCCCGTGATCGTCATAGCCCACGTCATAGCTGATCCTGAAATCATGGCGTTTGCCCGTAATCATCATGTCGTCATCGCGGTCATAGCGCATCTTGCACGGACGCCGGGTGGCGCGGGCCGCAACCGCACAGGCGACGGCGAGCGCGTTGCCTTGGCTTTCCTTGCCACCAAAACCACCGCCCATGCGGCGCACTTCGCAGCGCACAGCATGCATCGGTACGCCCAACGCGTCTGCGACTTTGTGCTGGATTTCAGTGGGGTGCTGGGTTGACGAATGTACAACCATGTCGCCACCTTCTGCAGGCAGGGCAAGCGCGGCTTGACCTTCAAGGTAGAAATGTTCCTGTCCGCCCATTTCGATCGTGCCTGATAGACGGTGGGGGGCCGTGTCCAATGCGGTATCAACATCGCCTTTTGTCCAGATACGTGGCCCGTCCTCAAAGCGGCTATCGGCTGCAAGCGCGTCGTCGATCGACAGAACCGGCGTGGTTTGAGAAACAGTAACTGTGCCCAGCCGCGCAGCCTTGCGGGCGGCCAGATGGCTGTTGGCAACCACCAGAAACACCGGCTGGCCAAGATAATGCACTGTGCCGGTCGCAAGCAACGGCTCGTCGTGGGCTGATGGCGATACATCGTTGGCGAACGGAAGATCATCGGCTGTCATAACCGCGACAACACCCGCTGCTGCGCGCACGGCGTCTAGATTTATCGCCGTGATCGTACCTGCGGCGCAGTCCGACAGACCAAACGCCAAGTGCAATGTGTTTGCGGGGGTGGGGATGTCATCAATGTACCGCGCAGCGCCAGTCACGTGCAGGTGGGCTGCATCATGGGGCAATGGTTTTCCAACGCTCATGGCTGTACCTCCAGCACGCTAACGGGTTCGCCTGCAAGATCGGCAAAATAACGGATCAGCATGTTTTGTGCCGTTTGCATCCGGTAACCGGCTGACGCACGCATGTCGGACATGGGTGCGTAGTCTTCCGCGAATTTGGCGGTGGCGGTTTTCACCGTTGGTTTGGTCCATGGCTGGCCGATCAACGCGGCCTCGACCGCGCTGGCGCGTTGCGGGGTGCCCGCCATGCCGCCAAATGCGATACGCGCATCGCTGACTGTGCCGTTGGTGACGGTAATGTTGAACGCGCCGCACACCGCGGAAATGTCCTGATCAAACCGTTTGGATAATTTATAAACCCGCAACGCCGGCGCAAATTTAGGGATTGTGACCCCTGTAACCAATTCGCCTTTGGCGCGGTCTTGTTTGCCATATGCCAAAAAGAAATCCTGTAGCGGTATGTCGCGGGTGACCGTGCCATGGCGTAAATGCAATGTGGCCCCAAGCGCGATTAATGCTGGCGGATTGTCCCCGATGGGGGACCCGTTGGCGATATTGCCCCCGATGGTTGCGGCCGCGCGCACCTGCTCGGACCCGTAGCGGCGCACCATTTCGGCAAATGACGGGTGGTGGTCGCGCAGGGTGTCGTGAACATCAACCATTGTGACCCCAGCGCCAAATGTGATGGTGTCGTTGGTTACGGTAATCTGTTGCAACGCGCGGCAGCGGTGCAAAAACACGACATTGTCCAGATCGCGCAACTGTTTGGTCACCCAAAGCCCCACATCCGTGGCCCCTGCAATCACGGTTGCATGGGGGTTGGCGGCATACCATGCGGCCAGATCATCAAGGCTTTGCGGCGCGAAATCGACATCGACACTGGCGCCGGGAACAGGTTTTTCATCCATCCAGCTTGGGACAGCGATGTTTTGTGCTGCGGTGGCTGCACGGATGATCGGGGCGTATCCCGTACACCGGCACAGGTTCCCGGCCAGCACATCATCGTGGTCGGTGCGGCCGTTCGCGTGGCCTGTGGCCATGGATGCAATGAACCCGGGCGTGCAAAACCCGCATTGCGATCCGTGATGGTCAACCATGGCTTGCTGGACGGGATGCAATGTGCCGTCAGGACCGCTGATCCCTTCTACGGTGCGCACCGCCTTGCCGTGAAGCTGGGGCATGAACAAGATGCAGGCGTTCAGCGCACGCTTTGTTGTGCCGTCGGTGACGATGACAGAACACGCGCCACAATCGCCCTCATTGCAGCCTTCTTTGGTGGCGGTTAATCCGCGCACGTCACGCAGCCAATCCAGCAGGGTTTGGGTGGGCGATGTGTCCACCTCCACGTGTTCCCCGTTCAAAAGAAACTTGACATTCATTTGGTGTAGACCTGCCGCGTTACCAGTTTTGATCGGGTTCGGGGGCACAGTCGATGCGGCGTAGACCGTTGGCCCCGATAGTTCGCACCATGAAAACGCGGGACGGTAAAGATTGCAAGGGAATTTGCGGTTAATTATCTAACGGCATTGCGATCTGGTCACGTTCATCAAGTTGTTTTTCAAACACAATTCGCTGCCATTCCATCCAGCCCTGCACTTCTAACAGGGGGGCGGGTTCAACGAAACAGGTCCGCACGCGGCCCGTTTTTTCAGACCGGACCAGCCCGCATTTTTCCAGAACCGACAGGTGTTTCATAAACGTGGGCAAAGCCATCGCGTGCGGGGCTGCAAGCGCGGAAACTGTCGCAGGGCGGCGCACCAACGCCTCCACGACGCTGCGGCGCGTGGGGTCGGACAGGGCTGCAAAGCAGGCGTTCAGGCGGGGGTTCATTTTTGTCATGGCATTGCACTATGCGCCCCCACGTCTGGGCGGTCAATCCGTCAAAGCGGCTTGCTCTTGGGTGTGGGTGGGGTAGGTTACGGCATGACAAATATCCCCCGATTCATTCACTTGCGTGTGCATACCGAATACTCTTTGTTGCAGGGGGCTGTTCATGTTAAAAAACTGCCTGAAATGGCGGCCAAAATGGGAATGCCCGCGGTTGCTGTGACCGACACCAACAATATGTTTTGCGCGCTGGAGTTTTCAGAAACCGCAGCCAAAGCAGGGATGCAGCCTATTATCGGGTGTCAGGTTGCTCTTGGCTACACGACGCCCGAACCGGGCAAGCGCCCTGATGCCCCTGCGGGTGTTGTTTTGCTTGCTCAATCCGAAGCGGGCTATATGAATTTGATGAAGCTCAATTCATGTTTGTATCTGGATCAGGGCGGGCAGGTGCCGCAGGTTACGCTTGATGATCTGCGCACTTATTCCGAAGGGCTGATCTGCTTGTCAGGTGGCCCGGACGGACCTGTCGGGCGGCTTTTACGCCAAGGACAGCGGCCCAAGGCCGAAGCTGTGATGGACAGTTTGGCGGCATCGTTCCCCGACCGGTTATATGTCGAATTGCAACGCCACCCTGACGGATCCGGATTGCCGGAAGCCGAAAAGCTGTCAGAGCGCGGGTTCATTGAAATGGCCTATGCAAAGAACCTGCCTTTGGTCGCGACCAACGATGTGTATTTTCCGAAAATCGGACTGTTCGAGGCCCACGACGCGCTAATCTGCATTTCCGAGGGTGCGTATGTCGACCAGCAAGAGCCCCGCCGCCGCCTGACGCCGCAGCATTATTTCAAATCGCCGCAAGAAATGATCACGCTGTTTGCGGATCTGCCAGAGGCGATTGAAAATACTGTCGAGATTGCCAAACGCTGCGCATTCAAGACGTATAAACGCGACCCGATCCTGCCCAGATTTGCAGATAACGAGATTGTCGCGCTGCGCGAACAAGCCAATGCAGGGTTGCAACTTCGCTTGGCCGTGATCCCGCATGCGGTGACGTTGGACGCGTATCAGGCCCGCTTGGATTTCGAATTGGATATCATCGAGGGCATGGGGTTCCCCGGTTATTTTCTGATTGTGGCCGATTTTATCAAATATGCGAAAGAAAACAAAATTCCCGTGGGGCCGGGGCGTGGGTCCGGTGCGGGGTCGCTGGTGGCCTATGCGCTGTTGATTACCGACCTTGATCCGCTGCGGTATTCGTTGCTGTTCGAGCGGTTTTTGAACCCCGAACGTGTGTCGATGCCCGATTTTGATATCGATTTTTGCATGGACCGCCGCGAAGAGGTTATTCGCTATGTGCAAGACAAATATGGCCGCGACAAGGTAGGCCAGATCATCACATTCGGCGCGCTGTTGTCCAAGGCCGCCGTGCGCGATGTTGGCCGCGTTTTGCAGATGCCATACGGGCAGGTCGACCGCCTGTCCAAGATGATCCCCGTGGAGGGTGTCAAACCGGTTTCTATCGAAAAAGCACTGGCAGACGAGCCGCGGCTGCGGGAAGAAGCCAAGAACGAAGAAGTCGTTGACCGTTTGTTGACATATGCCCAACAGGTCGAAGGGTTGTTGCGCAACGCATCCACCCACGCCGCCGGTGTGGTTATTGGTGACCGTCCGCTGGACGAACTGGTGCCGCTGTATCAAGACCCGCGGTCCGATATGCCCGCAACCCAGTTCAACATGAAATGGGTGGAACAGGCGGGGCTGGTTAAATTCGACTTTTTGGGGCTGAAAACCCTGACCGTCATCCAGAACGCGGTCGACCTGATCGTGAAATCGGGCCGGTCATTGCATATGGATGCAAGCGGCAATCAGCTGTTTGAGCCGCCCGCCGCGCTGCACAACGACATCGGCACAATACCGTTGGATGATGAAGCGTCTTATAAGCTGTATTCATCAGCAAAAACTGTTGCGGTGTTCCAAGTGGAATCCAGCGGCATGATGGATGCGCTGAAACGGATGAAGCCCAACTGCATCGAGGATATCGTGGCGCTTGTGGCGCTATACCGTCCCGGACCGATGGAAAACATTCCAACCTATTGCGAGGTCAAGAATGGATTGCGCGAAATCGAATCCGTGCATCCGTCGATTGACCATCTGTTGGCCGAAACGCAGGGGATTATTGTTTATCAGGAACAGGTGATGCAAATTGCGCAGGTCATGGCTGGATACAGCCTTGGCGGTGCCGATCTGCTGCGCCGTGCGATGGGTAAAAAGATCGCTGAAGAAATGGCCAAGGAACGTCCCAAGTTTGAAAAGGGGGCGATGGAAAACGGCGTTGACAAGCGCAAGGCATCCGAGGTTTTCGACCTTCTTGAAAAATTCGCCAATTATGGATTTAACAAATCACACGCTGCCGCCTATGCCGTTGTCAGCTATCAAACAGCGTGGCTAAAGGCGAACCATCCGGTTGAATTTATGGCGGGTGTGATGAACTGCGATCTTCACCTCACGGATAAACTGGCGACCTATTTTCAAGAGGTAAAAAAGGGCCTGGGCATTGCCTATACCCCGCCATGCGTGAACCGCAGTCAGGCTGTGTTTGACGTCAAAGACCAAAAACTGGTCTATGCGCTGGGCGCGTTGAAAAACGTGGGCGTCGAGGCGATGAAGCTGATCGTGGATGGCCGTGCGGGCGGTGACGGGAAAGATCAGGAATTTGTGAACCTGTTCGATTTTGCCCGCCGCGTGGATATGAAACGGGTGGGCAAGCGTCCGTTGGAAATGTTGGCGCGGGCTGGCGCGTTTGATGTGCTGGACCCGAACCGCCGCCGCGTTTTGACGTCACTGGACGCATTGGTGAATTATTCCGCCGCGATTTATGACCAGAAATCGTCAAATCAGGTATCGTTGTTTGGCGAGGCGGGGGATGATCTGCCGGAGCCACGGCTTGCAGGTGGTGATGATTTTCTGCCTGCGGAACGTTTGGCAGAAGAATTCAAGGCGATCGGTTTCTATTTATCGGGGCATCCGCTTGACGATTACATGGCCGCGTTGAAGCGCAAGCAGGTCTTGACCCTCGACGAGGTGATTGCCCGTGTGCAGCGTGGATCATGTGTGGTCAAAATGGCAGGCACGGTGTCCGGTCGTCAGGAACGCAAATCCGCGCGTGGCAATCGTTTTGCATTTGCGCAGCTGTCTGATCCAACCGGCCAATACGAGGTGACGTTGTTTTCCGACACATTGGAAGCCGCGCGTGAGTATCTGGAAACCGGCAGTCAGGTTGTCCTGACCTGCGAGGCAACAATGGAAGCCGATCAGCTGAAATTGCTGGGCCGGTCGGTCGCACCGATAGACACAGCCGTTGCAGACGCAGGGTCGTCGGGTTTGCGCGTTTTTCTGGATGCACCCGACGCAATCGCATCTGTTCAGTCGATCCTTGAAGGCGCCATGCGTGACGGTGTGCGCGGTGGCCGTGGGCCGGTGTATTTTTGTCTGATGGATCCTGCCTTGCCCGGCGAGGTCGAGATTGATCTGGGGCAGAATTTCCCCGTTAATCCGCAGATAAAAGGCGCCTTGCGGTCGCTGTCGGGCGTGATGGAAGTGGAAGAAATCTAAGCCGGACGCAAGTCTTTCTTGCTCAACACGTGGACGGCCCTGCGCCAAGTGGTTAACAAGACGCAGCATATCATCAAAGGACCCGTGTCGTGCGCAAGATCGCCTTAATTGTCAGTGTTGCCATTCTCGGGGCCTGTAGCGGCAATCCGCTGGACCGCGTGATGCGGTTAAGTGACGTGGCCGTGGCGGATGATCCGGTATCGAACGCGGTGGCACAGGCAATGGCCGACGCCCCTTTGCCCGCTGCGGGAATTGACAGTGATGCGGTTGCGGCACAAATCACCGCACCCACAGAAAGCCCCGGTTTTTTCGGCAGGTTATTTGGCGGCGCACGCAGTCCGGCCCAAGCCACTGACACGTCGGCTGTTGCAAGCGCACCGCACGTGCAAAGCGGAATGCAGCAAGTCACCGTTGGCACAAAGCTGCCGTTTGGCGAAATTGCCATAAACTGTGATGTCAGCCAGCGCCAATTGGGCACCAAGGTCGGGACGGCATCGGGGTATACGCTTTATGACACGATTCCGGACGCGACCGCGCTGCGCACCCATTATATCACGGGGTTCAACGACAAATGTGCCCGTCAATTCACGGCGGCCACATCAATGTTGGGCGATATCGGCACCCACGAAGTTGTGCGCTACCTGCCATCAAATACGCGCGTACCATACAGTGCGACAGACCGTGCCTATGAAAATCTGAAGTCGTCGTTTTGCGGTGTCGGGTCGCGCCAGCCATGCGGGCGAAGATTAGACCGTTTGGCCAAAAACACCACGTTTATAACAGTTTACCGCGCGTTTGGGTCAAACCCGACGTGGTCGAACATTTTGCTGCACAAGGGCGACGTCATGGCGATGAGCGAAGCCGCGTCATAGGACGTTACCAATGCGGCGGGCGCTGATCGGCCAGCGGCACGGATCCGCCCGCATCCATTTCGCGCCCTGCCTCGCGGGTCATCAGCATTTCCAGACGCCGCGTGGCGATTGTCAGGTCGGACTGCTGGCGGGTAACGATATCGGACAGGTCGTCGACCGTGCGCGTCAAATGGGCGATCTGTTCTTCAAGATGTGTAATGTCTGTCATGTGCCTGACATACCGCGCGCGCATGCTTGCCGCAACTGCGCATTGCCCCGTGGCCACGGTCTTGGTAGAGGCAATGACAAGTTCCTGACCAGACGCGAGGCGATGATGGCCAAAGTTAAAAAACAACCCCGTCCAAAGGCACAAACGCCCAAGGGTTTCCGTGATTATTTTGGCGCAGAGGTGGTGCAGCGCACAGACATGCTGTCGAAGATTGCCGAGGTTTACCATCGCTACGGGTTTGATGCGCTCGAGAGCCCTGCTGTGGAAACAGTAGAGGCGCTAGGCAAGTTTTTGCCAGACGTGGACCGCCCCAATGAAGGTGTGTTTGCGTGGGAAGAAGACGCCGACTGGCTTGCCCTGCGGTACGACCTGACGGCCCCTTTGGCGCGGGTTTACGCGCAGCACCGCAATGATCTGCCCAATCCATATCGTCGCTATGCGATGGGGCCGGTGTGGCGCAATGAAAAACCGGGGCCGGGACGGTTCCGGCAGTTTTACCAGTGTGACGCAGACACTGTCGGCACATCTAGCGTGGCCGCCGATGCCGAAATCTGCGCGATGTTGGCTGATACACTCGAGGCCGTGGGTATCGCGCGTGGCGATTATGTGGTGCGGATTAATAACCGCAAGGTGTTGAACGGTGTGATGGAAGTGGCCGGTCTGTCGGGTGACGACAAAGAGGCCGAGCGCGGCATTGTCCTGCGTGCAATTGATAAGCTGGATCGCCTTGGCGAAGAGGGCGTGCGTGGGTTGCTGGGTGAAGGCCGCAAAGATGGCAGTGGTGATTTCACCAAAGGCGCGGGATTAGGGCGCGAGCAAGCCGAAATCGTCATGGGCTTTATGATGGCGAAGCGCGGTACGGCTGCGCAAACTGTGGCAAGGCTGACGGAATTGGTCTCGGAATCTGATGTCGGCATGCACGGTGTTGCCGAGCTTGAGACAATCGCAGGATTGTTGGATGCGGGTGGATATAACGCCGACCGCATCGAGATTGACCCATCCGTTGTGCGCGGCCTTGGGTATTATACGGGGCCGGTGTTCGAGGCGGAACTGACGTTCGAGGTGTTGGATGACAAGGGGCGTCCGCGCAACTTTGGCTCTGTTGCGGGTGGTGGGCGGTATGACGATTTGGTCAAACGATTCACAGGCCAAGAGGTGCCAGCAACGGGTGTGTCCATCGGTGTGGATCGCTTGTTGGCCGCATTGCACGCCAAGGGGCGTTTGGATACGGTCGCGGCCGGTCCTGTTGTTGTCACTGTGATGGACCGGGACCAGATGGCCTATTATCAGGGGCTTGTTGCTGATCTGCGCAATCACGGCATCCGGGCAGAGGTCTATCTGGGCAACCCGAAAAACTTCGGGAACCAGTTAAAGTATGCGGACAATCGCAACAGTCCTGTTGCGATCATTGCGGGCAGTGATGAGATGGCGAACAATATGGTGCAGATCAAAGATCTGGTGCTTGGGGCCAAAATTGCCGAAAATGCCACCGTCGAAGAATGGAAAGACCGCCCCAGTCAGTACGAGGTCGCAAGGTCTGATATGGTTGCAAAGGTGCGCGAAATTCTGGCAGGGCAGGGGCAATGACCCGCGCCGTTGCCATCGAAACTGCGCGCCTGTCTGCGTTGTTTGAAGCGCAAGGCGCACGCAGTGTCGATGCCGATACCTTGTTGTCTGCTGATACATTGCTGGACCTTTACGGCGAAGACATCCGTGGTCGGGCCTATCTGACCACCGATCCGTTCGGCGGGGAAATGGTGTTGCGCCCCGATTTTACGGTGCCAATTGTGCAGATGCACATGGACAGTGCCGCGGACCCTGCGCGGTATACTTACGCCGGGCGCGTGTTTCGCAAACAAGAAGACGACCCCGACCGCCAGCGCGAAGCCATGCAAGTGGGATTCGAGGTTTTTGACGGGTCCGATCCCGCAGATGCAGACGCCACCGTATTTGCAGCCCTTGCAGATGCGTTAACAGGGTTGCCTGTGCGTGCCGCGACAGGCGACATCGGAATTTTGATGGCAGCGGTCGCAGGATTGCAAACGTCTGACACGCGCAAGGCAGCGTTGCTGCGACACTTGTGGCGGCCGCGCAAATTTCGGGCCTTGCTTGACCGGTTTGGCGGGCGAACGCCCCCGACCCCAAGTCGGTTGGCCTTGCTTGCGCAGACCGATCCGCTGGCCAAGGTTGCAGCGTCAATCGGGCTGCGGTCAGATGCCGAAGTGCAGGCGCGCATTGACGCGTTACGCGCCGATGCGGCCACGCCTGCGATCCGCGAGGATGAAATGGCAATGATCGACGCGATTTTGGCGCTGAACGAAAGTTGTCCGCATGTGTTGTCCGGTCTGCGCGATATTGCTGTGGATCTGCCTGCAATTGGCACGGCAGTGGACGCATTCACTGCGCGTCTTGATGCGCTTGACGCCAAAGGCATCAACATTGACACGCTGCCGTTCGAGGGCAGTTACGGCCGCACGTCATTAGAATATTACGATGGATTTGTGTTCGGGTTTTATGCCACCGACGATCCGCATATGCCGCCCGTGGCCACCGGTGGCCGGTATGATGCGTTGACAGCACGGTTGGGGGCAGGACGCGCTGTGCCTGCAGTGGGCGGCGTTGTCCGTCCTGATCTGGTAACGGTTCTGCGGGGGGATAGATGATGTTGAAACTTGGTGTGCCGTCCAAAGGCCGGTTGATGGAAAAAACATTCGCATGGTTTGGTGACCGCGGTGTCACTTTACGTAAATCCGGATCGGACCGCGAATATGCCGGAGCGGTTGACGGTATCGCGGGTGTTGAACTGGTGCTTTTGTCGGCAGGGGAAATTCCGCGCGAACTTGATGCAGGGCGTATCCATCTTGGGGTGACAGGGTCGGATCTGATCCGCGAGAAGCTGGCGGCATGGGAAACGCGTGTGCATGCAATAGCGCCTATGGGCTTTGGTGGGGCGGACCTAATTATTGCAGTGCCGCAATCATGGGTCGATGTGGATACACTGGATGATCTGGATGCCGCAGCGGCGGCGTTTCGGAAAACCCACGGGTTCCGGTTGCGGATTGCTACAAAATATCACCGGCAGGTCCGCGAATTCTTGCGCGACAACGGG
>Ga0222645_101110_pt1 | contig 12743 bp, 8 predicted proteins | sample AntAcemetagen292_FD_179881 | JGI IMG/M metagenome (GOLD analysis project Ga0222645, IMG submission 179881) | Saline water microbial communities from Ace Lake, Antarctica - #292 | ecosystem: Environmental > Aquatic > Non-marine Saline and Alkaline > Saline | place: Antarctica: Ace Lake | collected...
CCCTCCCCACGCCGCCCCCCCCCCGGTACGAGATCCGCAAGCACGCCACCGAGTACAGCCCGGATGGCGGATCGCGGGAGTACGGTAATTTGCACGACCTGGATTGCGGCGAGCAAGGCGCGCTTACCGAGTTCAAGTTCAACTACGACGACCCGGCGAAGATGGTGAACAACGACTACACGTGTTTGCTTGTGGTTCACGGGGAGACATTTGGGAGGCGAAGCCCGATGGAGACGCCTATCGGCCCGTCGGGGTCGCGGTGGAGTTCGCGGAACTCGATGCAGCAAATCGCGAGCCACGACGTGGATTGCGGGCAGCGGTTCATCAGCCAGTGGAAAATGAAACAGTGGAGCTCGTCCATGACGATTCGGCACCAGTGTACTGGCACGAAAACGCCGTCGCCGCAGGACTGCGAAAGCAGTAAATCAGCACCAGCGGGGCACAGCGACCACGCCAGCGCCTTCGCCGACGTGAAAGTCCGGTGCGCCGCGGACTCCGCGCTGACGCAGTTCCAGTACAACGGCGACGTGTTCGAATACACGTGCTGCCCGAAGCCGCAGCTGTGATTGATGAAGTAATTGGAAAGAAGGAATCGGCAGAGCTGTGATGAGCGACGGGAAAGAAATGATCGACAGAGCTGTGATGAGTAACTGCGAAGCGGTGAAACAGTCAGTCTGCGAAATCTGCGAATCAGCGAGACGTACAATCGACGAAGAAAAAAGAAAGAAAAGCTAACCGCGTCGCGACCGAAAACGGACGGCACCAAGGCGTTCCCACGTACGCGAAGAGTACGTGACGGGATGGTGTTTTCGAACAAACGCGCGCCACCGACGGAGTTTCCACTGATGACGCGAGTCAGTGATGGGACGGTGGGGGGTTTTGTTATTTTAAGTTAAGTATCATTTACGAAGGTACTACTTTTGATGGATACAAAGGCGGTGTCCTCCTGGTTGATTCCGAGCTTGAACTTCACCAAACTCATCTGCGGCTCGCGTTGAACGTCTCGTCGTCGTCGTCCCACTCGTCATAAACGCGCCCTCTCTCCTCTTCCGTACCCACCCCCAGGCCTGGCTCGGACAGCTCGTCCGCCACGGACCCGAACACGTGATGCGAGGTTCGTTTTTCCGGGCGCTCGCTTTTTCGTTCTTGTTTTTCGTACGCCTGCGCGCGCATCTGCGCGCACACGTCGAACACGCGGTACTCCGGTACCCTGGACCGGCGGCACACGGATTCCAGAAACGCAAGTGTTACTTTACCAACCACAACGTCGGTACACACCTTCAGGTCGTCGAAAACCTCGAGCGCGCCGTTTACGTCGCCGTCGTGGCAGCAAGTTTCAATCAGGGCTGAGATGGGGGAAACAAAGGGTCAGTCGTGAGTCGTGAGTATGGGTGTACTTCGTAATGTGATTGAGTAAATAGTCTTCGTAATCGGGACGAACAGTGCACTTGTGATGTATTTGTAAGATTCGCCAGTACTGGTAAGAGGTACCAGTAGTGCACTGTAAACAGTCACGCAGGGGCAGTAAACGTACCTTCAAACAAACCCGCGCGGTCGTCGACGTTGTTCTGTTGCGAATCGTGTCCGCCCCGGGGGGTCCTCGGCGGCACGCGCAGGCGCAGCGCCTTTTTCCCACCCGCGCTGCGGTACAGGGAAAGCGCGAACTTCAAGTCGCTGCACCGCGCGGCGGAGGTGACCAGCGCGCGTGCGGCGGCTGGGGTTAGGATTTGATCCGCGGGCGTCGCGGACTTCGCAGAGTCTTTTGCGTTTGCAGAGCTCGCGTCCGTTTCCGTTTCCGTTTGAGTGGGACGGATTGGTTGACGCCTCGACGTACTCCCGGAAGATTGAGTCGCAACAAAATCCCCCTCCTTCGCCACGCCAAAGGTGGCGGCATCACTGAACACACCAATCGCGCGCCCGCACATCACGAGCGCGTTTTGAGGTTCCAGGGAAACCACCGAGGCGCGGCACAGCGACGCGATCAGCGCGGAGGACGTGGCTTTGTCCAGTTTGTACGCCCCGCCAAGCTTGACGCCGGCGTCGAGATGCGTGGCCCACGCCGTGCGCACTTACGATCAATAAAAAAAAGTGTCAGTCTTGTATAAGGGCAAACGGGCAAACAGGGAGGCGGGATTTGGGAAATGAAATACAAATACGTACCTTCGCCTTCGGCGCACAAAGACCTTGTTAGTTGCCGGTACGTCGCCGCGCACGGCACGAACCCCCTGACGGACATCCACCCCACGATCCGCAGCCCCCGTTCCGCGTACCCGCCCAAGCAAAGCGCCACCACCACCCCCTCCAGCGTGGCGCGCTCGAACCGCCCGCCTTTCCGCGAAATCTTCTTCACCTCGTCCAGCGCGTCGTCCACCCGCCCCGCCTCCGCGATTACCCGCACCAGCGCGTTTTGACACCGGTCGTTGGGGCAGATGTTGTACGTCTGCATCTGCTGTAACAGGTCGTACGCCCTGGTGACCGCTATGGAGGACTTTGTGGGTTCTAGGTTGGTGCCAGTCACGAAGGTGTTCGTGCCAGTCGCGGTGGTCCTTGCGTTTGAACCTGCCTCGTGGGTTCCGCGACGGAGGTCACTCTCCGCACAACTCGCGTTTTCGTCCGCAACCCCGATCCGGCACGCGTTCAGCAAACACCCGAACGTCACCACCGTGGGGTCCACGTTCGCGAGTTTCATGCTTTCGAACGTAACGAACGCGGATTCACAATCGCCCCCCTTGACCTGCGCGTCGATCAGCGCGGTGTACGTAAACGCGTTGTGCGGCGCCGTGACGGTGGCGTCCTGTTTTGTAAAAACAAAGTGTCAGTCTTGTGTGGGCAAACTGGGAGGCGGGATTTGGTGAAAGGCCCAAACGTACCTGTTCGCAGGCTTCGAACATGGCGCGCGCGGCGACTGACCCAGCGGCGCCGTCCTCTGCGAATCTCGACGCCGCGGTCATCAACCCAACGTACGTGCGCAGGGACCTCGGAACGTTCGCCAGGCACATGTCCTTCAGCAACTCCGTCGCGCGTCCCGGTCGGTCCGACGAAGCGCACGCCGCGATGAGGGTGTTGTACGTAATAGTGTCGGGAGTCGTGGAACCCAAAGGTTCGAAGGGTTCTGATGTGACCTCCTCGCCGTCAATGTTTCGCATCGCATCGCCTTCGCTGTTTTTCGTCCATTTCGTCACGTCCCGCATGGATTCGTACGTCGCGAACGCCTTTTCCGGGTACCCCACCGACGCGTACAGCGCGATGGCGGCGTTTTTCACGGCGACCGAACCGGAAACATCCGGGTCCGCCTGTTCGAAAGCGCGAAGACACTCCGCGGCTTCGGGCGTGGCGCGACGCTCGGGTGGTGGTGAGTTGGAGTACAGCACTGCAGACGCGTCAGGTGAGTCAGGAAGCTCAAAAGAGGCTTCGTCGCCCAAACTTCCTCGGTGGGAAACGACGTTGCCGTTGTCGAGGAAGCCCCGGCACGCGGTGAGCGCCGACGCGAGGGTGTACGCGTCCAAACGCGCGCCGCACTGGCGATTGTAAAAGAAAAGTGTCAGTCTTTCGTAATGTGTATGAGCAAACAGTCGTAGTAATCGGGCCGAACAGTTGGGAAAAGCCCAAGGCCGTACCTTTCGCATCAAAGCGAGCGCCGCGATGGCCTCACGAGCGTTCCCCGCCCTCGCGCAAACGGACATGTGCGCGCTCCACACCGCGGCGTTCGGTGTTTTGGAGGCCGGGCCCGGGTTTCTTTTCGCGAACTGCGTGACCAGCGCGTCTACCGTGGCGCCGGCGCGCCGCACCGCGTCCTTTGTTGTGAACGAAAAGTGTCAGTCTTGTATGGGAAAATAGTCTTGTATGGGCAGAGGTAATGCGCCCTTCGTCAGGACGAGTATATCGCGATGTATGGACAACAGTCACCAGCTTCGGTAAAATAGTCGGCGGGATTTGGGAAACGCGCAATTACTTACCTCCCCGGGCCACGCTCCAGCCGCGACGCCTCGCGCAAGCACCGTGAGCAGCGACGACGACGCGTGGTTGTTCGCCGCGAAGTTCGGGTGAGACGTGACGAACCGTGCGTACGTATCAAGCGCCCACTGCACGTCTGTGTGGGTCATGGGTTCGCTCGTCGCCGCTGCGGCGAGCGCGGCGCCGAACGTCCGGTCCGTGGGCTCCAACGTTTCGTCATCCTCCAACTCCGTGAGCGCGCGTTTCGCCGCCCCCAAGTCCCTCGCACGAGCCGCCGCGGTGATCACGGAGTTGTACGTCCGCGTGTTGGGCTTTGAGGGTAGCGACTTCCGTTGGCGCATGACGTCAACCGTGGCCTGCGCTGATGCGACGTCGCCCTCCCGCGCGCACGCGTCGATGAACGCGTTGTACACCCCCACGTCGCAGGACTCGCCCAAGTCGGTTTCCGCTTGCGTGAGCAAAGCACGCGCCGAATGCAATTTGCCACCAGCCTTGCCCGCCGCGCTTATTATTCCCGAGTACGCGAAATTGTCGGGCGCCATGTTGTTCGTGGCGTACATCGCGAACACGCGTGACGCGGCTTCGAAGTCGCGGAGGCGCGCGCACGTCGCGAGCGTCGACGCGAACAGCCTCGGGTCGGGGGGTAGGACGTTGGCATAACGCAGCGCCAAATCCAGCCGAGGCGGGTCAGTCAGGTCCACGCACTTGTGTAAGAAACGTTTGTGCATCGGTACGAGGGTTCGGCCTACGCGTTTTTTCACGGACGGCGATTCCAGGAGCGCCGCTTCGAGCTCAAAAACGCAAGCCTCCAAATCACCGTCACGCAAGTTTCGCCCGAACCTCTCCGTAATGTCGCCCGCAACTTGGTACACCTCGCTCTGATTGCTATCGACTCTTGTCTGATTCTCGCGTTGCTGTTTCAAGTACTCGCGCCGGCGGTCGCGCATCGGCGATGGCGCGCGCTTCGCGACGACGTTGGTTTTAGACTTTTGAAGAGATGCGTCTCGAGTTTCGTCATCTCGTGACCAGCCTCCGTCGTCACCTCGGGGCGACCGGTTTCGCTCGCGCCCATGGCCGTACATCGCCGCGCGTGTCCGCATATCAAGGTCCGATGTTCCACCCCTGCGTCGTTGTGGTGACGCAGTCGTTGCGGGGTTTTCACGGAGAGACGCGCTTGGCTTGTCGCGCCGCTTTTCTTCGCCATCCCCATCCCCAACGCCGTCGTCCTCAGCGCCGCGTACGCCGGAGGGGTCAGTCACCGCCCTCGCGGTTATGTCAATTCGATTCGAGATCTGGAAATGACTCGAAATCAGGTGTCGAGAGATCTCCCGGGGCGCCCCCGCGGCCGCCCCGGCGTCACACGACGCCGCAGAGACGGCTACACGAATTCGTGGTGCAAAGTGCCACGTCGTCACTATGTTCTCACGTGTCGCCCTGAACCGACGACACCGCCGGTGCGACGGAAACCCGACCCCGGTCCCACCCGCGGACACGGGCGCGCGCCATCCCGCGAGCGCCTTCGCCGGGACCGCGGACGTGGTGCAGCTCATCGCCGCCGTCGCTGTGCCGACCCGCTCGCGAAAAATGGACTTTTATGATGATGAGGGCGGCAGCGCTTTCTCTCGGAAGGACAAAATACGAAAGAGTCGTTGAAAGCCAAACAACGAAAGCCAACAACCACATGCTCCATTGGCGGCAGCACCGAAACGACACGCGCGATGGCGGATCTCGAGGATGCGGTCCTGGACGGAGCGTTGGCGCCCCGCGGCGGCGCGGACGACAACATCCAGGTCCTCGTGCGCGTGCGCCCGCCGAACGCGCGCGAGCTGGAGCAGGTACGCGCATGTGCCGGAACCGTTTTCCCCCTTGCCTGCCGAGATGCCGCCACTCTCTCAAGCCACGACCGACCCCCGTGCGCGACATCCCCCCCCCACGCGCGCCTGTGTTACCCACCCCTGACCTCATTCCCCTCACGAACCCCGCCACCAACCCAGGGCTACCACAAAGGCGTCCTCGCGTCTGGCCGGACCATCGAGGCCTTAGGCAAAGCCCATTCCTCGTACAGCTACGACCACGTGTGTGATGAGCACCAGAGCCAGGGTGCGATTTTCGAATCCGTCGGCGTTCCCGTTACGGATGCTTTCCTGGAAGGGTACCACGGGTGTTTGATCGCGTACGGCCAAACGGGCGCGGGGAAGACGTTCACCATGCAGGGCCCTGGTGACCCTGATGAAAGTTCTTCCGGTGAGTTGGCGAGCGGGGAAGGTACGGACGGCGCGGGCGCGGTCAATGACCCGGAGGCGCAAGGGCTGATCCCGCGCGTGTTGCAGCGCATCTTCCAGAGGGTGACTGATGAGACCAACGGAACGCTTATTGACGCGGATACACCGGAGGACAAAAAACCGTGCGACGTCCAGTTCGTTGTGAAGTGTTCGTACCTGGAAATCTACAACGAGACGGTGGCGGATTTGCTGGCACCAGCGGGAACCACCAACGCCGAAAGAAACGCCCCCGTGATTCGCGAGCACGACAAGAAAGGGATCTTCGTAGAGGGCTTGACCGAAGCGGTGGTGACGAACGCGGAGGAGACGTACGATCTTTTCACGAAAGGGAGCTTCAACCGAAGGGTGGGGATGACCGAGATGAACCGGGAATCCTCGCGGTCGCACGCGGTGTTCACGGTGAGCCTCGAGTCGAAACGCCGGCCGTGTCAGGGCGCGGCGCTTCAAAAAAGGAGCGCGCTGCTGCACCTGGTGGACCTGGCGGGGAGCGAGCGCCAGAAAAGCACCGAGGCGGGCGGGGCGAGGCTGAAGGAAGCTAGCGCTATTAACAAGTCGCTGTCAGCACTTGGTAACGTAATAAAAGCCCTGGTGGACGTGGCGGACGGGAAGGACAGGCACGTGCCGTACCGTGACTCGAAGTTGACGTACCTACTGAAAGACGCGCTTGGCGGCAAAGCGCGGTGTACGTTGCTGGCGTGCGTCTCACCCGCGACGGGGCAGCTGGAGGAGACCCTCAGCACGCTGAAGTTTGCGCAACGCGCGAAACTCGTCAAGGTAAAAGCGACTTTGAACGAAGTGGTGGAAGGGAGCGCCCAAGAACTCGCATTGGAGGTATCGCGTTTGCGCGCGCTCATCGCGGCGGGCGGCGGCGGCGGCGTCGACGCCGGCGCGGTGGCGCGGCTGGAACAGCACGTCGCGCGTGCGAACCGCGTCGCGGCAGCCGCGGCGTTTGCGGCGAGCGCGCAGACCGAACAACTCACTTCGAAACTCGCAGAGGTTGACGAGCTTTCCAAGCGGCTGGAGAAGAACCTGCAGTCCACGAAGATGGTGCTTCGTTTGCGTGACGAAGCGCTTAAAAAGAAAACAACCGCCGCGGGGGACGACGCCGGGAAGGATACCGAGATGGAGGCGCTCCGAAAACTCGCCGAGTGCCCTCCCGAGGTTGTCCGAATCCGAGTCGAAATGCAGGCCCTGCGCTCGCGCATGGAGCACCTGGAACGGGAGAACGATGTCCACCCGCACAAGGGGCGATTGGCGGCGCTTGAGCTGGAGCTTGGGGAAATACGGGTCGTACGTCTGGAGGAGGGTACGCTCGCGGCCAGTGCAATTGAGCGCGCGTTCGAGGCGGAGGCGGCGCGCGAAATCGCGGAAACCGCAATCGCGGGCTCGGAGGCGAGAGCGGAAACCGCGGAGGGGTTAGTCGCGCAGGCGGAGGAAGCCGCCGCGTTCGCGGCAGTTGCGCGGAGCGAGGCGGAGCGAGGCCAAGCCCAGGCGGAGGCTGCGATGACTTTGGCGGAGGAAAACGCGGCGCGCGTCCAGGCGACTTTCGAGGAGCAAAAAGCCGTGATGGAGGAGATGTTCTTGCAAATCGAATCCCTGGACACTCTGCGTGTTGATTTGGAGAAGAAACTCGTGGTCGCCGCTGCTGACACCGCCGCAGCGGCTGCGACGCTCGCCGAGCTCGACGAAACCAAAGCCGAGCTCGACGCAACCAAAAACGCGCTTGACGCGACCAAAACCGTTTTGCACGAAACCAAAGCGACGGCGGCGGCGGCGACGGAGCAGGCGGCAGCGCTAGCCGTAAAACTCACAGAAGCAGACGCCGTGCTGGCCTCCGCGATATCATCCGCGGAGGCTACGCGCGCGACCCTCGTGAACGACCACGCCGCCGCGCTCGCGGCGGCTGAGACACGTCGCGTCGACGACGTCGCCGCCGCTGAAAACGCGCTTCACGCGGCGGAACAGTCGTTCAAAGCGGAAACATCCGCGCTCGTCGCGGCGCACAACGCGGCGCTCGATGCGCAGAAGGCGACGTTGGAATCAAACGCGTCGGATGCGGCGCAGACGGTGGCAGACAAACATGCGGACGCGCTGGACGCGGCGCGAACAGCCGCCGCGGAGACGCTGGTGTCGGCTAACGAAGCGGCGGCGAACGCGCTTGACGCGGCCAAGGCGTCCGCCGCGGAGGACCTCGACGCGGCGAAGGCGTCCGCTGACGAGGCGCTCGAGATTGCCAAAACAGCGGCTGAGGAGCTCGAGGCGGCGAAAACTTTGTCCGCGCATGCCACAGAGACTGCGCTTGTATCCGCCGCGCGCGAGCTCGACGCGGTGAAGGAATCTGCCGCGATCGCGCTGGCGGAGGCAAAGGCGGCATTCGCGCGAGAGCTGGAGGCGGCGAAAACGGCGGCCGCGGAGACCCTGGAGGCGGCAAAGGCGGCGGCGGACGAAGCGCTTGCGGTGGCGAAGGCTGCTGCTGCGGAGCTTGAACTCACGAAAGCGCAAGCCGCGGAGGCGCTCGACGCGACCAAGGCGTCCGCCGCGCAGGCGCTCGACGCGGTACAAGCGACCGCCGCGGCGGCGCTCGCGGCGGCGAAGGCGTCTGCGGCGTCCACTGCGTCGGAGGGTCACGAAAAAATGCTCGAGGCGATACACGCGGAACACGCGCAGGCGCTGCACGAGGCGAGGGTTGTGGCAAAGACGCACGAGCAGGCGCTTCAGCAAGCGGCGGAGGATGCGCTTGCCGCGGCGCGGGCGCTGCAAGCGGCGAAGGAGGCCACCGCGACGGCGGTCGACGCCGCAAGCGCCGCGCGCGCCGACGCGACCGCGTCTGCGGCGACTGCGGCTGAGCGCGCGACGGCGCTCGAGCGCGCCACCGCGGACGGTTTAGGTTTAGCGGATGCTGCCGAACAAGCCGAAGAAGCCCTCGCGGCTGCCAAGGCTGCCGCGGAGGAAACCAGCAAAGCGTTCGCCGAGGAACTGGAGACGACGAAAAAAGCGCTCGCCGAGGCGCTCGCTTCTGTTTCCGCAGCAAACGCGTCGTGTGCGTCAAACGACGCGCGTATCGAAGCCGCGCGTTCCAAAGCCGCCTCGAAACTCGTCGCCGAGGAAATCGCGCACGCGACGACCAGACAAGCGCTGGAAGCTTCCCTCTGCGAGATTTCGAAAATTGAAAAAGACCTCAAGGGTTTGGAAACAGCCGCGGCGGCCGCGTCCGCGTCCGTCGCGACTGTTTCTTCCGTGTCGGCAACCAAACACGCGCACGACTTGGCAAGGCAAAAGGAAACCCTTGAAAGCGCCGCCAAGGCTGGCATGCGGGCACAGGAAAAAATGCTTGCCTCCGCGGAGGGGAAGCTCGCCGAGGCGAACGCGGCGCTCGAGTCGACTCGCGCGAACGCCGCTACGGCGGTTACGGAGCTCGCGCGCGTGCGAGACGAATCAAGCGCTTCTTCGCAAAAATCAAAACACGCCGCCGCGGCGAGCGCGAACGCGTTGCAACTCGCGCACCGCGACGAGATGGAGGCGTTGAGGGTGTCCCTGGAAAACGAAGCACGCGCGGGCCACGCCGCCGCGGCTGGGGCACGTGAACACGCGGGCGCGTTGGAAAAGGAGCTCGTGGCGCTTCGGGCGAAGAACGAAAAGGCGGGCGTGATGCCGGAAAACAAAGACGGCGCGCGCGGCGTGGACGGCGCCATGACCGCGGCTTTGATATCCGCCCGGGTGGACGCGGAGGAGCTGGCGGAGAGGGCTCTTGAGGAAAAGGCCGAGGCGCTTCACGCGCTGGAACACGCACGCGAGGAGCTCGCCACCGCGAACACGGCCGCGGAAACGTCCGCGGCGCGAACGCGGCGCGCCGTGTTTCAACTGGAAGCGCTGAAAGCAAACGTCGCGCGGGAAAAAGCCGCGGCGAGGGCGGCCAAGTCTGCTGCGGCGGCGGTTGAGGAATCGAAAACAATCGTCGAAACCGGTGGCGATGAAAAAACTCCCGCTCGCAAAACCCCAGCAGGTCGCGCCTCTGCTGCGCGCAAGGAATCCGGAAAAGGCGCTTCGCAAAAGGCACCGAAAAGCACGCCGAAGCGAAGCTCGAAGGTATGTCTTGCATTTACCAAATCCCAAGACTGTTTGACCATACGATACTGACACTTTTCTGGCAAAACTCACGAAGCGAACCACGCCGTCCGCCGCGCCGCGGTCGCCGCTTGGGGACGTGGGAAACGACGCCGACGCGGCGGACGGCGGTACTTTCGATTCGGCGCACGCTTCGAAAAAATTCAAAACGTCCGAAGCGAAAACGCCGCGAACCCCGAAAGATGCCCCGGTTACGACCACCAGGGCGACGCGCGCGAGTCGGTCGCGGGGAGGGAAGTAGGGTGGGTTGATTGTTTGAGGGCGGGCTTGAAGAAATAATACATTCTTTTCGTTTTTTTGTCAAAACGATTCCCGCTATTCCGTCTCCGTGTCCCGCGCGCTTCGCTTCACCCCCACCGAATTCGGGTCAAACACGTTGTACTCTCCCTTCGCCGCCAGTTGCATGAGCTCATTCATCTTCTCCTGCATCTGCACACTCAGCTCTCCCTGCAGCGCCGCTTCTATGTTTCGCACCTGACGCCGCACTTCTTCCTTGTCAAGGCGTAGTTTCCCTCGATCGAGTTCAAGTCGTTCCACTAAACCGTTCAGTAACTGCAAAGTCTGCGCCTCCGTGGCTTGCAGCTGCGCCGCGGAATCAGCTTTGTACGCCTCTAGCTGCGCCTGCATAGCGGAGCGCTGGGCTTTGATGGCGTCGAATTCCTGGGCGTGGGGGTGAAGTGCACGAGGGTGAGGGTGGAGACGAAAATGGGGTGAGCGGAAGATGTGCGTGGTACGTGCTTTGTGTCACGCGAAGCACACGTGAGCGCGTCGGGTATTTCACGACGACCACCCGTCGCGCGCGCGTACCTTTCCCTGTCTGCGAAACGCGGTGAACGCGTCGCGTATGGCCCGGAACATCGCGACCGAGCCTCCTCGGAGGCGCAGTGATTCATAGAGCGAAGGGATTGGCTTTTTGAAGGGTTGAATTCGACAAGATTTCATGTCAGCTTTGACAGCTGGCGTCTGAAACAGACGAAGCGAGGAAGCGAGCGGTGGCGTAGTGTTCAGCGTATTCGAGTCATTTCAAGTTGAGAGTTCTTTTGTGTGATCACAAAGCATAGTTTAAGCTCTTCTCTCGTCTCGCGAGCGCCTTTCAGCCTCGCGCATTGCGAATTTATGTACAGCGAAACAGTTTCGTCTCCTTCGCGCGTTTCGTGAAACCCGTCGCCGTTGTCGAGCACCCCTCCCTTCGCGTCCCCGGGCTCAAAAAAGATGAAATCTTTTTAAGCGGGTCGGCTAAGGGGCGTATAGAGGCGCGCGCGACGGCGAGTGGGAAGAAAACGCGGACGCAAACGGCACCCTTGTTTCGTGTTTTTGAATAATTATAAAGTTTTGGGGAGAAAACGCGATGAGTGCTTTTTTCCCACCCGGGACCATCGCGAGGGTCCCGATGACGCCGCAGGGTAACCAAAAGTAGTCACCCGACGATGACGCGAGCAGAGGTAGTAGTCGGACTATACCTCTGACGCGAGTGTGTTTTGATTTTTGTTTCGTCGTACCTACGGGTTTAAACGATTCTTGCTGAAGACGCAACGGCGTCTTTCTTTTGTTTTTGTTTTCGCGTTCGATTCGAATCCCTATTCGTTGAACGCCTCCATTTTAGCAGCCTTCGCCGCTTTGGCCTTGGCGCCGGCTCTGTGCCTGCGCATGGAGGACACGGTGGTGGTCCGCGCGTTGGGATCCGCGGCATGCGCATGCGCCTTGTGCGTCTTCTTCGCGTCACCGGCGTCCCCGGGCGCGACCGCAATTTCCAGAACCAACGAGCCGCTTGACGAGCCGCCCGCGACATCGCCACTCGCTTTCCAGCGCTCTTGCAGCGACGCCGCCCTCGAGGACGGCGCCGGCGACGACGCTTGGTCGTCGTCGTCATCCGACGCGGCGTCCGTCTCGGTGGACCTCTCGTCGCTGTCGTCGTCAATGTTGCTTGCGTCCAGTGCTGGTTCCGCAGCGGCCGCGCCTCCCGGGGTGTTTTGCAACGCCACCCGCAGCGCTTGCTTGGCTTGCATGGTGGCCCACATGCGTTCGCGCATGGCGGGGTCGGCGAGCGCGGCGCCGCCGTCGCCCCCGCGCTTGGCCAAATCCGTGATGACCTGGTACGTCATCACGAGCTCCTCTTCCATCTTTTGCGTCGCGTCCGTCACCGCGGCTTGCCACGCGAGGGTCTGCGTTTGCCACCCGATTTCCCGTCTCACGTACCGCCGCATTTTGCCAACCGCCGCGACCTTGATGTCCCTCGCGGCTTCGATGATTTCATCCATCTCCTTTTCCTCCTCTTCTTCGTCCGAATCCCGGGCCCCGAACTGCTGCACTTTGTGTTCGCAAACGCTGTCTATGATCCGTTTGATGACCCGCTTCGACGGCGGCTTCAGCCCGAAATAACCA
>Ga0222645_101113_pt1 | contig 12717 bp, 9 predicted proteins | sample AntAcemetagen292_FD_179881 | JGI IMG/M metagenome (GOLD analysis project Ga0222645, IMG submission 179881) | Saline water microbial communities from Ace Lake, Antarctica - #292 | ecosystem: Environmental > Aquatic > Non-marine Saline and Alkaline > Saline | place: Antarctica: Ace Lake | collected...
AGTCATCAGTTGTAAAATTATAGGTAAACACCAAAACGAGATATGCTCCCCCAAAGATTCAACTAAGTAAATACCACCACCTAACTGTTTACTTAGCACCCCTATCGTCAGGGCAAACATTAATATCACTGATGCCACCACCACGCCTTTTAAGCCATTACCAAAGCCGTCTAATACATGTTTAAGTGCCATGCCTTTTGCCAACGCCATAAAAATAGATAGAAACAATGCACCTGAAAAAGCCCAATGAATTTGTGGTGAGCCCGTTATAAAATATGAGCCAATTGCAATAATAATTAAACTCACCAAAGGTAATATAAACTCTAATCGATGCGCCGTGTATCCTTCGGGAACTTGGCTTTCATGTAACTCTTTGGCACTGATAGGTGACGCGTTAGGGGCATCTAATTCACCTGTTTCAGCCACACGTTTGATTGCTTTTTTAAGAGGTGCGCCACTAAAAGTAGTAATATTTAAGCTTAATAATAAAGTCCCTAAGACAGCAAATATTGCATAAAAACTAAAAGGAATACTGGCAAAAAAAAACGCTATTCTGTCACTTTCTGTGGCTAAAAATGCGACCCCTGGAATAAACAAAAAAGCTTGTATATAAGCAGGCCAAGCATTAAACGCAATGATCGATGCAATAGGCGATGCAGTAGAATCGACCACGTAACTGAGTTCCTCGTGGCTGACTCCCGCTTTATCCGCAATGGGTTTAACCGTTGTACCCACTAACACCGTGCTCATGGTGCCTCCTTGAAAAAACACTAAGCCTAAAAACCAAGTGACAACTTTGGCAGAACGCGGTCCCTTCACATAATGTTGACTCATGTGATCGGCGAAGGCTTTAGCTGCACCTGTTTTTGCCCACATGCCCATTAAGCCCCCCAGTAACCACAAATATAAAATTAAAATAGATGCGGCACTTGAAGTACCTATATTTGGGATAAATACTTCGTGAGTGATATCAAACCGCCCTAACATCACTGCGCCAATCACAATCCCAGCAAATAGTGCAACTAGGGGCTCACGCGTCATTAAACATAATACAACCGCCACTAATGCAGGTAATAATGACCAAATACCAAAATGAAAGTCAGCTTTAAGTAAAACTACATCGTCCATACTGCTTTTGTATACCCATTGTTGTGAGAGGATGGGTTTACTTTGTTGGTTACTCAAAACTGATTGTCTTAACGGTGACTCAGTGTAGGCAACAAGGTTTTCTATCACGTTCTCTTTAGCGCTCGCACGGTACACCAACTGTCCTAGTTCATTATTATAGGTTTGATATTGTAACTGGGTTTCAACCCACGTCGGGCTGACGTTGAAGTTAATAAAAAATGCAGTGGCTAGACTGATCGCAAAGAAAATAAAGCTAATACGTTTTGTAAATTGAAACATGCAGGTTATCTTAACGGTCTTGTATGTTTCATAGTTTGTAGTGTGCTGTAGCAAACGTCTAGGGTTTACTTCATTTTAATCAAAGGACAATATTCATGCGTTCAAAATTTTTTTTAGTTAGCGCTATCGCTGCTCTTGTTTCAGCAAGCTCTGCCTATTCTCAAGACAAATGGGCTGATGTAGAAATTAGCAGCCAAGCTGTGAGCGGTTCGGTGCATATGTTGGAAGGCATGGGCGGCAATATAGGCGTATCAGCCGGTCCCGAAGGTATCTTAATCATTGATGATCAATATGCTCCATTAGCTGAAAAAATAGCAGCCGCTATTGGCGATATTTCAAAACAACAGATTAAATATATTGTGAACACCCACTATCATGGTGATCACACCGGCTCCAATGCCTATTTTACGCAAGTCAAAGGTAGTACCATTTTTGCACATGATAATGTGCGTAAGCGTTTGGCAGAAAAAGAAGAGCATACACACGCACAATTACCTGTTGTTACCTTTCAACAAGGTGTGACCTTTCATTTTAATGGTGACACCATCAACGTCATGCATATGCCAGTGGGTCACACTGACAGTGATAGCGTAGTCTGGTTTGAAGAAGCCAATGTTTTACACCCCGGAGACTTATTCTTTGAAGGACGTTTTCCTTACATTGACTTAGATGGCGGTGGCACGGTTGCAGGCTACATTACTAACGTGACTAAACTTATTAGCATGCTTAAAGAAGACACAAAAATTATCCCTGGGCATGGAAAATTAGCGACTAAAGCTGATTATCAAAAAGCTTTAGACATGCTAATCGACACCGCTGCCATAGTAAAAAATATGAAGGCTAAAGGCATCAGTGCTGAAGATGTGGTGAAACACGGTTTAGGTGAAAAATACACAGCGTGGGCGTGGGACTTTATCACTGAGGAAAAGTGGATTAATACTCTTTATGAAGACCAATGATTGATAAGGACCAATGATTTATATTAGCCAATAGTTTGTATCGGACACTGCTTGAAAGAACGATTGCAATGTCGCTAATTGACCCGACAGAACAGCGCTATTTTAGGTAAGAATAGGGCTATTGGTTATCAAAAATCTATGCGTGAGGTAAGCTAGAACGAGTTACCCCGCGTTTGACGAGGACCTTCTTACCTTCTTACCTTCTTACCTTCTTACAAGCATACTTGAACGAATCTTTGGGGCGGCTAAAAGCGTGCTTTTATGTTCAAGGATAGCGTCACGCTCAAAGACGATGTTGTATTTTATGAAGATGCTCAATTACTTAGCTTTACTTAAACGGGTTATCCCGAGAAGTACTTCTCGGGTAATATAGAAATTTTTTATATTAGTTTATCCGCTATCAAGGCCAGAATCGAATTAAGGATTATCAATCTGGTCTTTTAATTTATAGCCACAACTAAGGAGCTTTCGTAAAGCGCTTTTCTCCAGCAATCCATGTTTCTAACACTTGAGTTTTCCAAATTTTTTGTGGTGATATACTAAAAATATCTTGGTCTACCAAAATAAAGTCAGCCCATTTGCCGACAGTTAAACCGCCTAATATCTTTTCTTGGTGAGCAGCATAGGCCGCATCCAAAGTAAAACCACGGAAAGCTTGTTTGACAGTCACCGCTTCAGTAGGTATCCAACCTTCGTTAGGTGAATCATTACGATCTTGTCTTGTCACTGCAGCATGCAGACCAAAAAATGGATTGGCAAGCTCTACTGGAAAATCAGAACCGAAAGCCACTGGTGAGCCTTGATTTAAAAACGTTTGCCACGCGTAAGCTCCTTTTAACCTGTCGCTGCCCACCCTATCTTCAGCCATGTTCATATCACTGGTAGCGTGTGTAGGCTGCATAGCAGGAATGATGTTTAAAGTTTTAAAACGTGGAATATCATCTACATTAACGACTTGAGCGTGCTCCACACGGTTGCGTAACAACTTACCGTTAGTTCGACTGAAACTATCTGCAAATTGATCTAAGGCTAAACGGTTCGCTCTATCACCTATGGCGTGAAAGTTAAGTTGAAATCCCTTACCCAAAACTAAGTCGAATAGTGGTTTTAAATCTTGTTCACGGGTTACCAGTAACCCTTTATTATCTGGAGCATCAGAATATGGCTGTAACAAAGCAGCGCCTCGACTACCCAAAGCACCGTCACCGTATGCCTTGACACTTCTAATCGATAACCAATCATGTTGGTCTTGTACATAACCTGTTGCTAATAATTGTACCAGTTCTGGCGAAGTTGCAGCGATCATAGGGTAAATACGTACAGGTAATGAGTGTTCAGCTACGCGTTTTTTGTAATAGTTGTAGACTACCTTACCAATGCCAGCGTCGTGCACACTGGTTATCCCCTCAGACAGCAAGTGCTCGCCAGCTGCGTTTAGTTGTGCGGTTAAGGTAACTTCAGAAGTTTTAGGTAAATGTTTAAGCATCAAACTTTCAGCATTATCAATTAAGACTCCCGTGGGATTACCTTGTTTATCACGCACTATTTTGCCACCTGGTGGGTCAAGCGTATCTTTAGTAATACCAGCTATTTCGAGAGCCTTAGTATTAACCCAACTGGCATGTCCATCCACTCGCGACAACATCACGGGTTTATCATTGACGTACTCATCTAATAAACTAGCAGTAGGGTAAGCTTTACCTGGCCAGAGTACTTGATTCCAGCCTCGACCTGTTACCCAAGCTAACTTCTGCTGAGTTTTGGCATAAGCTTGCACCATTTTTGCCGCATCTAAAGCTGATTTGCTCTCACGTAAGTCGACTTGTAATAAAGTTTCACCTAATCCCATTACATGTCCGTGTGCATCGATGAGCCCGGGCAGGAGCACTTTATTTTGGCCATCGATAAAAGTCGCATTAGGATACTTTTGAAGAAGTTCTTGTGCACCAATGGCCACCACTTTTCCAGCATCGAACACCATGTTTGAAAAGCGAACAAGTTCCCCAGCGCTATTAAGAGTGTAACCTTTTACATTACCAATATGGCTAGGTGCCGCCTGTGCTAGCGTACTGACAAAAAACAAACAAACAATAATTATTATTTTCACAAATGATCCTATATAAACGTTTTACTTAATTTGCATTAGATTTTTACTAGATGCAAGGCTTGCATCATGATGCTCACTACTGCACCTGCTGTATCTTGATATGAATATGCAGTATATGTTTTATAGCAACTGAGTTAATTCTGGCCTTTAACTTGGCTCTTTACTTGACCTTTCTCTTAACTCTTTTCTTAACTCTTTTCTTAACTCTTTTCTTAACTCTTTTCTTAACTCTTTTCTTAAATCTCCTCTTAACCCTCCTCTTAAATCCTCACTTAACCTTTCGCTCGATAATTCGCATACATTATTTAAAAGAGGCTAGGTTTTTTTGGCTAGGGGCTATTTCACAGTCGCTATCTAATAGCAGTCCATCAAAACACTGACCAAGCCTTTGTAAAGATATAAAAAGAAACACAACAAGAAATACAACAAGAAATACAAAAAAAGCAAAGAGCGTGAAAGAGCAAAAAAGAGCAAAAAAGAGCGTAAAAAAATGTAAAGCTAGTTCTTGCTCATTACTTAAAACGACTTGGTTTATACGTCTTGCTAAAGCGATTAGCTACACAAACTGCCGCTGGTTTCAATATGTAATACATTTTCTATTGTAGTGATTTAAATCAATAAGTTAGGTATTTGCTGTAAGTGATCATTCTGCCATATTTTAAGCATTTTTTGTTGATCAATGTTTCCACCAGACAACATCACTAACACCCTTTGTTGACCGCTATTCGCACCTTTTTTTACACCTTTTTTTACACCGTTTTCTATACTATTTTGTAATTTGAGCCACTCGACTACTGCGCCCATGCTCATAGCACAAGTAGGTTCAACATGGATCTTAAGTAAATGTTGCAACCACTGAGTCCAGTAAGCTATTTTTATTTCATCAACTTCATAAAAACCATCCAAGGCTTGTAAATGTGGAAACGTTTTTTCGCCAACTTGTAATGTTGCAGCGCCATCTGCCAAGGTATCAGGCTGTTCTGGTAAGGATTGAATGACACCCGTGCGCAAAGATTGTGCGGCGTCATTTGCAACCAAAGGTTCAGCTCCTACAACACGTGCATTGGGATACAAAGCTTTAGTACTTATTAATGAGCCAGAGACTAAACCACCACCACCAACTGGCGCAAACACGCTATCCACCTCACCCGTTTGCTCAAGGGCTTCAAGAGTAGCGGTTCCTTGACCCGCTATAATGTCGTTATGGTTAAAAGGTGGCATCCATAAAACCCCCTCTTTTTTTGCAGCTTCTGCCACTTTTTCATCCGCTTCTTTTCGAGTCGCACTTAGATCCAGTGTTGCCCCATAATACAAGGTGGCTGCAGCTTTTACTTTAGACACATTATGCGCACTAAAAATAGTGGCATTAACACCTAAAATTTTAGCGGCGTATGCTACAGCTTGTGCATGGTTACCCGAACTACTGGCTACTACGTGAGTACCAAGACGGCCGTCTTCTTTAGCCTTGAGCAACATATTCAATGCGCCACGAATTTTAAACGCTCCCGTTTTTTGAAAACACTCTGCTTTAAACATTATCTTATGCCCTAGCCAACTATTTAATAGCTGAGACTCAAGTACTGGAGTTTTGTTAATAAAAGGACTAATACGTTTTTTAGCAGCTTGCACATCGGCAAAAGTCACACTGGACATATATTTATTATTACCATCATTAGAATGTTTAAAGGCAAGATACTTTAGCCCGTAGTTATTTTTTTCGCATCAACAATTGCGCCAGTAACGGATTAAATTTTCACAGGAAAATGAAATGGGATGGCCTGATGTATTACTTAGCCGCATATTTGAAGTCAATATTAGTCAAGCAGTCGAGTCACTAAAAGTGATCAGCAAAATTAGAAGAATAAGCTTCAAGCATCGGTGATATTTGAAGTTGTATGAATATGCTCGCTAACAGACGCCTCATTCACACTCACACTCACAAATAAAGTATAACTGGTCACAAATTTTATTACTATTTTATCCCCTACTACGCTATTGCTCAGCTTAAAATTGAAACGGCTATTTTTACTTTAGGTACTTTAAAACGCGGAACTTAAAATATGTACATCAAAGTAAGATAATTTTATTAGAAGAAAATTTTGGAAAAACATGGTGCTAGGTATTTAAAAACGTTGGTGACTTATGTATTTTTTCAAGGGAGCTTTGAGCTGTGAACCCAAGCTGTGAACTAAGAGCTAAAAAAAGCTAGAGCGTAAATTACGCTCTATTGATAGCAATTCTAAAAACTTCACTCGACCTGTACCTTTTATTCCAAGCTCCGAGCTAAAAAAATTCCTGAATGTTGGATGATCTTATTTATTCTAATTTTCCTATTAGTCTTTGTTCTCGTCATTAGGATAAGATGAAGTATTATTTTTGAGAGCATCGTTCTTGAAGCGCCCTTCTTAAGCAAATTGTAGGCTTTTACCTACAGTCAAAATTACAGGTAACACATGTTAAAAACGGCTTTAATCTTGGGTGCAACAGGTCTCGTTGGTAAGGCCTTGGTCGAACAGCTTTGCCGAGACCGTCGATATCAAACCGTCACTTGTTTGGTGCGCAGGCCATTATCTAGAGACTTTTTTGCGATCAGTGTAGCTAATTCACAAAAGGTGCAGCCTATAGTCGTTGATTTTGAAAATCTAGAAGATTACCAAGGTTATTTTGGTGCTGAACATATTTATGTCTGTTTAGGCACGACGCTCAAAAAAGCAGGCAGTAGAAGTGCATTTCGAAAAGTAGACTTTGAATATATACATATCGCCGCTCAACTTGCTAGAGCGCAGCGGGCTGTCAGCTTTGTTTGGGTATCTTCTGTAGGCGCCAATGCTAAAAGCAGTAACTTTTACTTGAGAGTAAAGGGTGAATTAGAAAACGCCATTATTAGTATGTCGGGATTAGACAATGCTTGTGCTGTAAGGCCCTCGTTGCTGTTAGGAGAACGTGAGGAAACACGTCCTGCCGAGAAACTAGCTAGCATGCTCAGTCCGTTGCTGTCTCCACTGTTGCTGGGCGGACTAAGTAAGTACAAACCTGTTCAAGCAGCTGATGTGGCAGCTCAAATGATCCGTTTACAAGTATTCTAAAGTGGGCTTTAAGTTTAAACAGTTCACCATCGAACATGACGCCTGTGCTATGAAAGTCGGTACTGACAGCGTTATGTTAGGCAGTTGGGTACAACCTAAAAACGCCCAACGTATACTAGATATAGGCACTGGTAGCGGTTTATTAAGCATCATGTTAGCTCAAAAAACCCAAGCATCTTGCATCATAGATGGGCTAGATATTGATGCGGCGGCTATCTCACAAGCTAAGGGCAACGCTAAAAACTGCTCTTGGGCACAGCGACTGGCATTCCATCATATAAGTCTACAGCACTTTATTTGCAGTGACCGTTACGACTTGATTATCTGTAACCCTCCATATTTTCCCATCGACATTAGCGCAAATAAAACGTGTGGTTCTACCCTAGCGTCTAAAAATAGACTCAACGCTCGGCAAACCATTGAGCTAGATCATCCAACACTGCTACAAGCAGTTACAAGTCATCTGTCTATTAATGGCCGATTTTGTTGCGTGTTACCAGTGGACGTGGCGAAAATATTTATAATGAATGCTGAGTCGGTAGGGCTGTATTGTTCCCGTGAACTTCAGGTGCAATCAAAACATAACACTAATGTGACACGGCTTTTGTTAGAATTTAACCGTGCTAAAAAAGCTAAAATTAGTGAATCACTTAGTATTTATGACCATTTAGGTGGCTATTCCAAAGAATATATTGTTCTTTGCAAAGATTATTATTTTAACTTTTGAGCGCTTTTATACTTACCCTTTTTCTTTTGATAAGTTATATTTTAGTGAATAGTAGTTAATTGCAGTTAATTGCGGGGGAAATGATGAAAACTTTTGAATTACCCAAATCAATATCATCGTTAGCTAAAGAACTGCAAATAATCCAGATGGTCTGGCATGGTGTGCCAGTGCAGATCCCTAAGTTTGCTGTATATGCCATTATTGAAAAACCTATATTTGATAAAATCATATCTCAAAACGGTAGAAAGATAGGTTTTTTACACTTTGCCAGATATAAAATACCTATTTTAGACCCTTTTCGTGGGGATATTGAGCTACATCCAAATTTTGCACTTATTATTAGTCACAGTCGGGGCAACCGTTTTGGTTTATATGGTTATCCCGCAGATCATATTGAGTCAAATATTCAACTTGCTTGTTCTCATGGCTCGATAAATAGAATTGTTAAAGATTACGTTTAGAGTTGAGTAGGTTTTAATTAAGTTAGTTGGATTGGACGCAGCCCAAAGTTGCGTTCACAGCTGAGAATTCACAGCTGAGAATTCACAGCGGTGAATCCCTAATTAAGCGTCCCTAGCTAAGCCTTTTTCGATACTACGTACTAACCTTTGAGTTAAGCGACTGCCAGCTTCTTCACGCTGTGGCACCTTTTCACGCTGTGGCACTTTGTTTTGGTGTTGTATCAGTGCCCATTGAATGTGCTCTTTGACTAAATCTGTTGATTGACTCAAAGCAGCCTGTAAAGCGCTAACTATCTCAATTGAATAAGGCGCATTGCCCAAACCCACCGCTAAATTACGTTGCCAACGTTCAAAACCAATACGCCTAATCGCCGAACCTTCAGTGTTTTTTAAGAAAGTTGGCTCATCCCAAGCAAACAGGTCGATAAGCTCTTGGCTCATTAGTTTTTTTCTAGGATGAAAATCAGCTTCAGCAGTAATTTTAGCATAGCGATTCCAAGGACAAATAAGTTGGCAATCATCACAACCATAAACACGGTTTCCAATCAACGCTCGGTACTGCTCAGGGATCGCTCCTTTTTGTTCTATCGTTAAATATGAGATACAGCGTCTTGCGTCCACAACGTAGGGCTCTACTATTGCTTGAGTGGGGCAAATAGTTATACAAGCAGTGCAACTGCCACATTTCTCCTCCACAGGTTTATCAACTGGTAAAGGAATATCGACAAACAACTCGCCTAAAAAGAACCATGACCCCGCTTCTTTGTTGATAGTGAGTGAGTGTTTACCTGTCCAGCCAATACCAGCCTTTTCGGCAATAGCATGTTCCAGCACTGGGGCTGAATCCACGAAGGGTCGGAAATTCAATTCTGAACATTCAGTCTTAATTTTTTCACCCAGCTTTTTCAAGCGACCACGCATCAATTTATGGTAATCACGACCCAAAGCGTAGCGACTAATGTAAGCCTGTTGTTTATTTTTTAAGGTGTGCGCAAATTTTGCATCTGGAGGCAGATAATTCATTCTTACACTTATAACTCGCATCGTACCAGGCAACAATTCTGCTGGTCTTGCCCTCTTCATACCATGCTCTAGCATATAATTCATTTCGCCAGCGTAGCCTTTATCAAGCCACGCTTGCAGATGAGATTCATGTTGTTTAAGGTCGACATCGCAAATACCCACTTGTTGAAAGCCTAGCACTTTCCCCCAAGCCTTGATATTTTCAGCTAGAGACAATAATTCAGAGGTATTTAAGAGTGACATTGACAGATCTGTTAACAAAACAAGCAAACGCGATTCTAGCACATAAAATTGTCAGTTCAGAACAAGTCACAGTGATTGAACCTAAGGCTGCGCAGTTGGCAGGATGCAGTATGTTTGAATTAATGCAGCGAGCTGGTACGGCTGCTTTCCAAGTGTTAATACAAGAATGGCCTAAGGCACAACATATTATCGTAATTGTGGGTAATGGAAATAACGCAGGTGATGGCTATATACTGGCGACACTGGCCAAGCAACGAGGTATGAATGTTGAAGTTATGTGTGAACAACCTGATAGGCAATTATCAGGCGATGCACAACAGGCACAACTAGAGTGGCAAAAACTAGGTGGCAAAACACAGCAGTTTATGGAGTTAGATTATGTACAATTTGATGTCGTAGTCGATGCATTGTTGGGTACCGGAGTAGCTGGCGAAGTCAAGCTCACCTTTCAATCCGTTATCAGGCAAATCAATCAAGCAAGCACAGCGGTTTTGAGTCTTGATTTACCATCTGGAATGAATGCGAATACAGGGCAGGCATTGCCTATTTGTATTAAAGCCGATGTCACCGTGACATTTGTTGCAACTAAGCCGGGGTCAGTTAGTGGGTTTGGTAAAGAATATTGTGGCAAAGTTATTTTTACTGATTTGGCAGTGGGTACAGAATTTTTTAGTCTGGCGCGCAGTGAAGCACAAGTAGTCGACTGGCAAATGTTACAGCCACTGCCAGCCAGACCAATGAATGGCAACAAAGGCACGTTTGGCAAATTGTTGTGCATAGGAGGCAACCAAGGTATGGCCGGGGCAATTCGACTGACCGCCGAATCTGCTTTACGCAGCGCAGTGGGTTTGGTGAAAGTTTATTGTCATGAGTCAAGTGGCTTGGCTATCTCTGCCGGTCGCCCAGAAATCATGCTGACGCATAAAGAACTCGATGTGGCGTTAAATTGGTGCAGTTGTGTGGTTGTAGGGCCAGGATTAGGTCAAGATGATTGGGCACAGCAGCAGTTTTATCATTTATTGACATACCTCAAACGTCACCCTAAACCACTGGTTATCGATGCCGACGGTCTGAACATACTGTCAACTATGACTATTGATGCGGACATGCAGCACACTTTGGCGCAATTACCGGCGTTGGTATTAACTCCGCATCCGGGAGAAGCGAGTCGATTATTAAATTGCAGCATTGCTACAATTGAAAATGATAGATACTGGGCTAGTGAAAGTATTGCACAAAAATATATATCTACTTGCGTACTAAAGGGTGCTGGCACTGTTATACAAATAAATGACTCGCACCAAGAGCCGCAATGCTGGGTGTGTAAAGGTGGTAACCCTGGTATGGCAACAGCAGGGATGGGTGATCTATTAACTGGTATTATTGGCGCTTTTTTAGCACAAGGGTATGCTGCACCAAAAGCCGCTATATATGGTGTATGCGCTCATGCTGAAGCAGGGGACAGAATTGCTATGCAATACGGTCAACGTGGTATGCTTACCTCAGACTTATTACAACCTTTACGAGCTATTATTAACGGATTATGAGTATTCCTTTGACGACCCAAAAAACTGAATTATCTCCAGTACATTATGAATTAGCTGATGAAGAAGCCACAGTCGCCTTAGCTGGAAAATTAGCGCAGCATTGTCATCAAGCCATGGTGATTTATCTTGAAGGAGATCTAGGTGCAGGTAAAACGACTTTTAGTCGAGGTTTCATTCAACAGTTAGGACATATAGGTAATGTTAAAAGTCCAACTTATACTCTGGTAGAACCTTATGAAATAGCGGGTTGGCGAGTGTTTCACTTTGATTTATATCGACTCTCTGATCCAGAGGAATTAGAGTTCATGGGTATCCGTGACTATTTTGAACCTGATTGCATTTGTTTGATTGAATGGCCAGACAAAGGTGCTAGCCTCTTGGCACCGGCAGATTTACACATTAGTATTGAGTATAAACAAGTAGGTCGTGTTTTATCAATACAGGCCAAGTCTGTCAAAGGCTTGGAATTACTTAAACAATTAAGCTAGAAAAATAATAATGCAAACGTTTAGGTTCAAACAGCTTAGTTTACTAATAATCAGTTTTTTACTGATAGTTTTTAGTTCTCTAAGTTTTGCTAAAAATACTATCGAAGGGCTACGTATTTGGCCCTCTCCTGGTGCTACACGTTTAGTTTTTGATTTAACAGATACACCTACTTACACTTACTTCACATTAAACAGACCACAGCGATTAGTCATCGACATAGAAAATACCCCTAAGAATTTTGATTTTTCAACCATTGTTAATGAAAGCGAGTTGGTCAAAAAAGTACGTTACAGCACTGCTAAAGATTCTCAATCAGTGCGAGTTGTTATTGAGTTAAACAAAAATCTCGAAAAAAATATTTTCGCATTACCCCCGACTGCTCCCTATGGAAATAGGCTAGTGATTGACTTAAACGATCCAGACCCACTTGCACCTAAGATTGTGTTAAATTCAAAATCTACTACCGACAGAGATATAGTGATTGTGATCGATGCTGGTCATGGTGGAGAAGACCCAGGTTCAACTGGCCCTGGTGGTAGTAACGAAAAAAACATCACTTTAGCTATAGCTAAACGCTTAGAGTCTTTGATCAATCAAGAAAAAGGTATGCAAGCGGTGATGACACGCACTGGTGATTATTATATTTCACCAGATAAACGGCCTGAATT
>Ga0222645_101116_pt1 | contig 12658 bp, 9 predicted proteins | sample AntAcemetagen292_FD_179881 | JGI IMG/M metagenome (GOLD analysis project Ga0222645, IMG submission 179881) | Saline water microbial communities from Ace Lake, Antarctica - #292 | ecosystem: Environmental > Aquatic > Non-marine Saline and Alkaline > Saline | place: Antarctica: Ace Lake | collected...
CGTCAGGTCCATCTGCCCCGATTGCAGCGCGTGGCTGAACCGCTCCAGCTGCGACTGGAACTGCGGCGTGCGCAGAAGCTCCTCCAGGTTTTGCGTCGCCCTGTGCTCTTCGGGAAGAAACTGTGATCGTGACCGAAAAGGTCAAACGTCATGTATATCGCGATGTATGGACAACAGTCACCAGCTGAGAGATAAAACAATGTGCCTGGATTTGGGAAACGCGCGGTGCGTACCTCCAAAAGCCGCGCGCGAACCGCGGCGTCCGCGAGTAACGGCCCGACGGTTTCTGGTGTCAAAACGTCCTTCAATCCGGGACCTCTCTGTTCTCTCTGTTGCGCACCTTCAGCGTGGCCGCCCGCCGGTCGCTGCATACCCGCGAGCATGCTCGCCATCGCGGCCGCGTCCATGCCCCCCGCGACGCCTGACCCCCCAGACCCGCCGAGACCGCCCAGCGCGGCGCGCAGCGCGTCGTGCGACACGGCGACCCCGGGGGTCGCGTCCGTCGCGTGCGTCGGTACGACATCGTCGGAAGTCGCGTGCATTGGTACTTGCGGCGCAAGCGCTTTCGCGGGCGCCGCCGGGGTCGACGCGACGGAAGCGGTCGCGACCGGTGTTTCTGTGAAGCCGCCGCCGCCAACCGCGCCAGCCGCGCCAATCGCCCGCGCGCGCTAACGATGGGTAAAACAAAGTGTCAGCGTTTCAAGCCGCGTGACGCGAGTAAACAGTGACGCGTAGTCGGGCGGAGGTAATGCGCCCTTCGCAGGACCAGTACATCGCGCGGTGTGACCACGGTCAGTAGCTTTGGTGAAAAAGTGGGTCGCGGAGTCGGGAAAGGACCGAGTACACGCACCCGCGCCGCCGGGTCGCTCGCGCGCGTCGCGTCGCTCGGTGCTTCGCCGTTGAGCGACGCGTTTACGTCCCCCGCGAGCTCGTCGTCCGGAACCCCGTCCTCGGGCTGCTGCGACCAGAAGAACATGTTCCGGGTCGCGTCGTCAGGGAACTTGATCACGAAAACCCCACGCGGTTTGGAAATGAACTTCATCTCCGCTTCTCGCGGGAACACCAGCAGGTCGTCCTCCGGGGAAAACGGCGTGTCCGCCACGCGCACCCCCCACTGCAGATGCGTCAACCCGTCCGTGTCCTTGCACAGACGGAGCTTGCCTTTGCGGTCATCGGGGACCATGGTTTTGCCCGCGACGTTGATGCGGCCGCACTGCACGTCCAGCAGAACTGCGGAGAGGGGGAAAGGGTTGGCGAAGGGCGAGGACGAAAAGACGACGATTTGATGCGAGCACCTCTGCGCCGTGCGTTCCTTCCGAGATCGAAAAAGGGAACAGGTCGTGTCGCGCGGACGCACTTGTTTCGCCGTTAGGCCCGAGCGCGGGGCCACCCCCGGGCGGCCCTGTGTTTTGGTTAAAGAAGTCGAATGACATCTCGTCGTGGCGACGGCTCGGCTCTCCCGCGCGCACACCTTGTGCGTGGCGCGCGCACGTCGCAAAGCAAGTTCCCCTTTTCATCGAACGTTTGCCAGCACGTCTCGAATAAATCAGAAGAGCAACGACGCTCGTGTTTTTCGCACGTGTTCCCTCGGACACAGTCGGCTCGTCCCAGACAGGGGGAGTGATTTGGGGGAGCGCCAGCCTGGGGGGACGAGCGGGAGTATCGGCAACGCGCGTTGACGACGCGTTGACGACGTGTTGGTCCTCGGTCCCTCGTCCGGTCGGCAAGTCTCTTGCTGCCGGTGGAGAAGAGGTGGCTTCAGATCTGCGGTTCACGGAAAGGGAAAGGGAAAGCAGTTCCGATTCTTTGGCGTGTCGCTCGCGAGACCTCGTCGTGGACGACCGCCCTTGAACGGCCGGCGTGATGAGCGACTCGGACGCGAGCTACGATGACTACTACGCCACGGATGATTCCGTGGATGCCATGTCCGGTTCGGATGTAGACGAGGATTTGGTGTTGGACGAGGAGACGTTCGGAGACGTCGGGGGTGAGGAGGCGTTCAAACAGGTGGAGTACCGTAGTTTGGACGCGTGTGACGTCCGGGCGAGGCAGGACGACGCGGTCGCGCGGGTAACCGCGGTGCTTCAGATATCCAGCCCGGACGCAACCGCGCTGCTGCGCAAACACAAGTGGAACGTACACCTGGTGAACGACGCGTGGTTCGCGGACGAGGCGGGGGTGCGAGAAAAGGTTGGGCTTGTTGAGGAGATTGATTTGACGAAAAAGGCGTCGTCGGTACCCGCGACCAACGGCGCGACGCAATCGAGTAACGGGAACGACGCTCCCGGCATGCCGACGACGTGCCTGGTGTGTTTCGAGAGCTTTGAAGGCACGCCGAAAACCACGTGCGGGTGCGGACACCACTTTTGCGGTGTGTGCTGGGGCGGGTACTTGGAGACCGCCATTAACGACGGCCCTTCGTGCTTGGACCTGCGATGCCCGGACACTACATGCGCGCGACGCGTGCCCGAAGCCCTGGTGCCTGAGTTTCTGTCAAAAACCACCGACCCCGCGGTGTTGGAAAAGTACAACACCTTCCGTTGGCGCAGCTTCGTGGATGACAACCCCAAAGCGGTTTGGTGCGTCGCGCCGGGGTGCGAGCGCGCCATCGTTTCCGAGCAAGGCGCCGACGCGGGCGGCACTGCGGCGCGCGCCGTGGACGTGCAGTGCGCGTGTGGGTTTTCGTTTTGCTGGAGGTGCAAGGAAGACGCGCACCGCCCGGTGCCGTGCGCCACGGTGAACAAGTGGCTCATTAAAAACAGCGCCGAATCCGAAAACCTTTCCTGGATCCTGGCGAACACCAAGCCGTGCCCGAAGTGCAAGCGCCCTATTGAAAAAACGAGCGGCTGCATGCACATGACTTGTTCGCAGTGCAAGCACGACTTCTGCTGGATGTGCCTTGAGAACTGGAGCGACCACGGCGAGCGCACAGGTGGGTACTACGCGTGCAACCGGTACGACAGGGCGAAAAACGAACCCGGGTTCAGCGAAGCGGACAAGAAACGCCAAGCCGCGAAATCGAGTCTCGAGCGGTACACGCACTACTACGAGCGGTGGGCGGCGCACGGTTCTTCGCAGAAAAAAGCGCTCAGCGATTTCGAGCTCTGGGAAGAAAAAAAACTCAAGAAACTTGGCGACCTGCAAAACACGCCGGTCACGCAGGTGCGGGGCTTTCCCAATCACCACACACCGCCTTCGCGATTGCGCATACGAGACGTTAACCACTTTCGGTTTTATCTCTCAGCTTTCCTTCATTCCGCACGCCCTTACCCAAATCGCGGAGTGCCGCCGGGTTTTGAAGTGGACGTACGGGTTCGGTTACTACCACTTCGACTCCGAGGCGGATTTAGTTAAGAAGGAGTTCTTCGAGTTCACGCAGGCGGACGCGGAGGTTACCCTTGAGAGGCTCACGGCGGCCGTGGAGGTTGAGCTGGAGACGTTTCTTTCGGAAGAGAGGTAAGTATGGCATTTCCCGAATCCCAAGACTGTCTGACCATACAATACTGACACTTTTCTTTAAAACTCAAAAGGACGGTTGAGGAGTTCCAAGAGTTCCGGGGAAAACTCGCGGGCCTCACTTCCGTCACCGCGAAGTACTTCACCACCCTGGTGGTGGAGATGGAAGCCGGGTTCCCTGGAGTGCGGCCGGTGGAGGGGGAGGGTGGTGGAGACGGGGACGAAGAAGGGGTTGGGGCGAACGGAACCGGCGCCGCCGGCGCGAACGGCGCCGCCTCGCCCAAACGCGGAACCGGCCCAAACCGGCTGATTCGCAGGATCAGCCGTGGGATACGCGAGGCGGTGATTGGCAGCAACGGCGAAACCGTCGCCAGCCGCACCAGGTCGCACGATGAAATCTGAAATCACTGTGGGGGGGCACGAGAGAGACGTTTTGTTTAGGTATAGCTTTGTTGTTTGTTCACGAGATTGCACGCATGAAGGAAGGAGGACAAGGGTTGCTTCATCGTCAAAGGATGCTTCTCCAAAAAAACCAAAATCCACTTTTTTCTTCCAAATGGCAAGTTTTCTGTTCTCCTTCGTTTTTTGGCAAATCCCGTTTCCGGCCCTCGCCTCGTCTCCGGGAGTCTCTCTCTGACGCGCGTTCCGCACGTAGTAGCGACGTTAAACAGTCACCATGGCCAAGAGTACTAACCACACCGTACGTTCCCGGACCGTTTTGGACGATTGCGGCGCGCCGCCCGCCCTGGACCCTGCGAAGCGGGACGCGTTTTTCGAGCGCATCCGCGTGATGCGTGTCCCGGGTAAAAAAAGAAATGCCGCCGCGCAGCCGCACCTCCGCGTCTCGCGCGGCGACCTGTTGACATCGAGACGTGGATCTGGCACGTGCTGTTTCGTGGTGGCGGGACGTCGCAGATCACGCGGCGGACGCGGCGTCGCGGGTTTCGCACGACCCGCCACGCCTCTCGACGGCCATCGCGGACGCGAAGGTTTTTCCAGGGTTTTGGGGACGAAGACAACACACATCGATTTGTCAATCTTCGCCTCGGCCAACGCGCGCGCCGCCAACCACAGCGCACCACCCGCCAACCGTTCCCTGACCCTCCCCCCCCACCCATACTTACTCACAGGCGCACAACCAAAGCTACAAGAACCACAGAAACGGTATCAAGAAGCCCAAGGCGGGCCTCAAGAGGTCGCTCAAGGGTATGGACCCCAAGTTCCTCAGGAACCAGCGCTACTGCAAGAAGCACCAGACCGGCGGACGCACCGAGGCGTAAGCGTTGCGGCGGTGGTGGGTGTTGCGCGGCGCCCGGCAGTGTGCCGCGCGCGGAGTGTCTAGACGAAAGCGAGGAGTGTACGAAGACGCGTTAGCACGTAGCTTTGAAACAACAACGAACTTTTGGACAAACACTTTTCGCGCCTCAAAGAGCGTTCTTTTGGTACGCGACTCCTGATTTGTTTACCCACAAGTCACCACCGCCGTGAAGCCCTTTTTACACGCAATCTTGACTGGATCTCGCGTGGGGGCACTGGACTAGTAAAAGCCTGTCCACCAGGGTCTTGACTCGCGCGGTGCGAATTCTTTTTGCCACGAAACAGATCGCGGCGCGCGAATGAGACGAATGACGCCTGTTCGTACCGATATCGTCCCCTGAAGTTCAAGAAGTTTACGTTCCGTTACACACATAAAGCTATTCCTATGCGTGTCCCGACCCTCTTTACACCAAGTCTCACTCCCAATCACACTCCACCGCCGCCAGCTTACGCCGAGGCAACCTTGACCCTGCACGCGATGCGGTCCAAGTCGCGCATCCCGGTGCTGGTGATGCGTCGCCCCTTCGTGGCCTTCTCCACCACCCCGACGGCTTCGAGCTGCTTCAGACAGGCCCGGGCGACGCTGCCGCTGCCCACGCCGTGGTGGTGGCGGCACACGCCGTTGTTCTTGGCGCCTCCGTAGTTTTTGCGGAACGCACCGACGCCCATGCTGCCTGAGACGTACAGCTTGCGCGCAATGGACGCGGCGCGGATGTAAAACCAGTCGGGGTCGTACGGCGCCAGCTCCTTGTACGACGCGGTTTTCACGATGTCGACCCAGGTGGGGACCTCCATCTGTGTGTTGTGAGGTGTTTATGGGGGGGGGAAGGAAGGTCAGTGGGAGTTGCAGAGAGAGGTCGATGGCGAAGGGTCCAACGATCAGATCAACAAACAGAAAAAGTACGCAGCAAAACCACGCTGGCGACGATGGCGCTTTCGTGCCGTGCAGACGCCGGCATCCGGTCCCGTCGCCTCGGTGTCGTCGAAGCGCCACCCTGAACTGTCACTGGCGCGCACCGGCCATGTGTCGATCGCCGCGCGTCCCGGGACGCGGAGTAGCCGGCGTATCGAATCGGACAGGGCGCGGTGCGCAGGGCACGCCACAGTCGGGGTACGGGAACCCTAACACACACACGCGCGATGGGTGCACCGCGCACGCGGGCGGGTGCGCGGAAAACACGCGCGGGGCGCCGTTACCGGCGCGACCACCACCGAGTTGATGGCGCCGACGTCTCGTTCGCGCTGGTAACGCGATCAACACGCGGTGCGTGTCGTCGTCGCCGTGTCGCGGCGCGTCTCGCCGGACGTTCCCGCGCGTCACCTCGCGTTGGCGTCTCTTTGCCCCTAAAAGGCATCCATCGAATGGCGTAACGTACCTTGCCGGTGCTTCGGAAGTACTGCGCCAGGGCGATGACGAACTCCTGAGCGGGCACATCCTTCACGGTGTGGGGCACGGTGGGAGCCATGGTTACAGGCGATCCGTCGGGGGAAGGCCGTGCAGCGCGTGCGGCTGGAAAAGAGAGACCTACGCGTCGCTCTCTCGGTTTTAGGGTCTTGTGGCTTGCGAGGCGATTTGGGTAATGCGATTTTGCAACTCGATTTTCATCTCCAGAAGTGGGCACCAAATCCTCGGGATTTTTCACACCATCGCGCGCCCGCCCCATGGTGCTTCCCGGTGTCCTCGCCGTGGGCTTGGCGCTCGGGGCGTTGCTGCTTGGCCGGAAAACCAAGGGGAACGCGGCGGGGGGCGGGGGAACAGGGTCGAGGAAACAAAAACGGTGCGACCCCTGGGGCGCGCTCGTGGATCGAGTCGTCGTGCTTCCATCGCCATCCACCTCGGATGGCACCCACCCCCGGTCCCTGGAAGGCCTGCGGTACGTCGTGAAGGACATCTTCCAAATCACAGGAAGGGTCGCTGGGTTCGGGTCACCTGCGTGGCTAGAGAGTCACCGGAAACCCGCGAGCGCGAACGCGAGGGCGATTTACCTGTTACAAAACGCAGGCGCAACTGGTGTAGGCGTGACGCACATGGATGAGTTTGCGTACTCAATCTCTGGGGAAAATTTCCACTACGGCGCGCCGATCAATCCAGCTTCACCGGGCCGGGTACCTGGCGGGTCATCCAGTGGCTCCGCGGTTGCGGTAGCCGCTGCTGTTGACAAGTGCGACTTCGCACTTGGCACGGACTCGGGCGGGTCAGTCAGGTAAGTATTTCCTATTTACCACATTCCGCCGACTGAACAAGACTGACACTTCTTTTTTATCTCTCAGAATACCAGCGGCGCACTGCGGCGTGTTCGGGTTCCGCCCAACGCACGGCGCCGTCAGCGCCACCGGGGTGATAAAGTTCGCGAAAAGTCTGGACACCGTGGGGTGGTTCGCGAGGGATGCGAGTGTCTTGCAACAGGTGGGCGATGTTCTTCTGCAACCGCGTCTCGGCAACAGGGGCGGGCCCGAAGGCGCACACCAGGAGTGGCCAAAGAAACTGTTCGTGCTGGAAGACGTCATCGACCTGTGCGACACGAAAGCGCAGTGCGGGGTCGCGGCGGTGTGCTCGGCTCTCGAAACCGAGTTCCCACACGGGACGATTTCGAGGCTGGACCTTGGACAGCACTTGTTGTTGTTGTGCCCGACGCTTCGTGAGGTGCAGACGCGGGACGGAGGCAGCGGCCTTGATGCGCTCCGGGTGTGTTTGGCGAACATAATGGGACGTGAGGTTTGGCAAGCGCTCGGGACGTGGTACGCGGCGCGGCCGTTTTCAGAGGACGGCGATACCGGCCCCGGGGTGCGCGAGCGCATGCAGCTGGCGTCCAAAATCACGGAAGAACAGTTCACGATTTGCACGAAAGCACGTGCAGAAGTTAAAGTCGCCCTGGGGGTTTTGCTCGACGGCGACAGCGACGCGGCGCTTGTTTTCCCCACCGCGCCGAGCGCGGCGCCGTTTCTCGAGTCGGACGAAACCACGCAAACCGCGTGGCGCAAAAAAACCCTCGCCGTGACAAGTATCTGCAGTCTCACCGGGTTCCCGCAGGTCACGGTTCCGCTTACGGATGACAACCCAAACGACGGACCGCGAGGCGTGTCACTCGTGATGGGCCCGGGCCGGGATTACGCGTTGTTACGCGCGGCACGTGCGTTTTCGGGAAAGGTGCGTATTAGGGCTTTCCAAAATCCTGAAACACTGTTTGCCCATACAAGACTGACACTTTTCTTGACAAAAAGATCATCGCCACGTACCCGGAAATCGTGCGCGCCGAGACGAAACGGTCGCCAATCGTCCGCGACGCGGAACGCGTTGGTGTTTCTTCAGGTACCACACCTAGTGAGACTTCAGGTACCACACCTAACGCCAAACGTGCGCCTGCAAGGGGCGACACACTCGGCGAGCCGCTGAAACGCAAGGGGAACGATTTGTTCAAATCGGGTGACTTTGCGGGCGCCGCGGCGGCGTACGCAAACGCGATTGACGCGGCGGACAAATTCGCGAGCTCGAATTGGAAATCGATCGTGCTTTCCAACAAAGCAATGGCGCACCTGAAGCTCGGGGCGTACGCGTCCGCGGAGGAGGACTGCACCGAGGCGCTTACGCTTAATTCGAAAAACGTCAAGGCGTACCTTCGACGAGGCGCCTCTAGGAGCGTTTCGGGGAACTACCTAGAAGCGCTTGAGGATTTCGAACGAGCGCTGATGTTGGAACCCAAAAACGAAGACGCGAAAACCGAAATCACGCGCATGAAGAACATCCTAGGCGACGCGCAGCAAATACCGGACTTCGATTGATTTTAGTAGACTATAAAGGCGTACGGATCGCCGCCGCACTATTTAGCTCAATGTTCGTAAGAAAAAAAAAGATTGATCTAGTATTAGTGTTATGATCTACGATTTATAAAGCACACGTCAGATACGATACGTCAGATTGAAATCAGCACACACACACGACTCTCACGTATACTTCACTTCGCGCCGCCGCCTGGTGGTTTCTTCGAGTACGTCCTCGGCGACATCTCCGCCAGCCACTCCGGTAAAATCGCGCTCACGTCCCTCGCGTACAGCTTCGAGGTTTTCACCAGCTCGTTGAACACGATCATCTCGGGGGGTTGCGTGAACAGCACTGATGAGGGGTGGATCTGAAGCCGCTGACCCGTGGCGACGGTTTTGAAGCTCCCGTCTATTTGCCTTCGCGCGGTGTTCAGGAAGTACCCGGCGACTAACGACCGCGCCAAGGGGTCGGTTGTTTCGCCCTTGCTTTCAACGCAAACGCCCTCCGCGGCCGCGGCGCGAACGAGCTGGTTGAAAATATCGTTCGCTTTTTGCATGGCTCGCATGTTAATCGCGTTCGTGGTGCAGAACTCTTTCCGTCGCTTCACACCGCAGTTAACGAACGCCCTGAACACCGCAAGAAGCGTCGCGTGGTCACCCTCGACTTTCGCGAACTGCTCGCGCCCCACGTTATTCTCCCGGGCACCGCCGCCGCCAAACCCGGGCGTTTTTTCACGCGAGTGTTGCCGGAACACACTGAGGTTGGTAACAAAAAGTGTCAGTCTTGAGTCGGCGAGTGCGGGTGTACTTCGTAACGTGTATACGCAAACGGTCACCCGTAATCGGGCCGAACCGTGCACTTGTGATGTGCGTAGTTCGTAACAGTACTGGTAAATGTTACGGCCGTGGTGCACTGAAACAGGGGCGGTAAACAGTGTGCCTGGATTTGGGAAAGCCCAGGAGGCCGTACCTGTCCGTGGTGAGCATCGACACCACGGCGATGACGTCCTCCGCGCACCCCTCATCCGCGCCCGCCAGGATGGCTTTCGCGGCCATGGGTTCCAGGGGAAACCGGGACATTTTCCGCCCAACGGAGTTTAGCTTCCCGTCGTCGCCAAGCGCGCCGAGGGCGTAAAGAAGCTCCAGCGACCGAACAAGCGATTCCCGCGGCGGCGGGTCGATGAAGGGAAACGACAAAATGTCATCAACCCCCATGGCTTTCAGTTGCAACACCACACCCCCCAAGTTGGTGCGCAGCAGCTCCGGCGTGACGTGAGGCTCCAGGCTTTGCATCACGTCTTCGCAGTAAAGACGGAAACACTTCCCCGGGCCTTCTCGGCCGGCGCGGCCGGCGCGTTGCGTGGCTTGGGAAACCGCGATCGGCGCCACCACGAGCTCGTCCACGCCAGAACGCGGGTGGTACACGCGTTGCTTGGTGAGGCCGGTGTCCACGACGTACCGAATGCCGTTTATTGTTAGCGAGGTTTCCGCGATGTTCGTGGCAAGCACTATTTTACGCGTCCCAGCCGGAGTAGGTTCGAACACTTTCATCTGTTCCTCGGGCGCCAGCGCGGCGAAAAGAAGCACGACGTTGAGCCGTGGTACGCCGGCTGCGAAATGTTTCGCCCGCCCCCGAAGCAACCGCCCTAAGCTCTCAATCTCCTCCTGCCCGGTCAGGAAAACAAGCACGTCCCCAACAGGCTCGCCTTCGTTGATCTGGCACACCGCACAAAGCGCCGCGTCCAGGTAATCATCCTCGGGTTCTTCCGTGTAAAACGTCTCAACCGGGTATTTCCGCCCGCGCGAGTACACGATTGGCGCGCCGTCGAAAAACGCGGAGAAGGAGTCCGCCTGTAACGTCGCGCTCATCACCACTAGCTTTAGGGGTTTGCTCGTTTTGGCGCGTCTCGCCTGTGTTTGTTTCAGCGTGCCTAACAAAAAGTCAGTCTGCAGCGTCCGCTCGTGCGCCTCGTCGATCATCACCACGCCGTATTTCGAAAGAAGGTGATCAGTCATGGCTTCTCGTAAGAGCATCCCGTCGGTGAGGAACTTTAGCTTCGTCTTGTGGCTTGATTTGTCCTCGAACCTAATCGCGTACCCGACTAGATCCCCGAGCAAGCTCCCGGTCTCCTCGGCGACGCGTCGCGCCACGGAAACCGCGGCGACGCGCCTGGGTTGCGTACAGCCCACCGCCAAACCGCTCGCCAATCCCGCTTCCGATAAATAAAAGAAAGTGTCAGTCTTGCGTGGGAACACAGTCGTCCGGGATTTGGGAAAGGTCCTAAACCCTAAACCCTAAACCCTAAACCCTACACGTACCTTCATAAACAAACTGCGGCAGCTGCGTGGTTTTCCCCGACCCGGTTTCGCCGACGATGACGAGCGTGGCGTTTGCGGTTAACTCGAGGATTAAACGGTCTTTTGAGGCGAAGATTGGTAACGACTTCCGGATGGAGGACAGCTTACGCTTTTTGTCCAGGCGCTCAAGTTTCTGTTGCTCGGTTTCCGTGTCTTTCGTGACGAACTGGTGATGGCCTTTCGAATGACCCTGGTGGTGTGTGTTTTTTGTTTTTTCGCCGTTTCCAACCAACCCCGCCGACGACGGACGCGGACGCGTATCGCACTCCAGTTTCGGGGTACCGGTCGGACCAACAGTCGAGGGCATCGCGGTAGGCGTAACCCGCTTTGCGTCCTTCATCCCGTACTACTATCGCCCACAGCCCGGACCACCTACTTCTGTTTCGCCTCCGCCGCCCGGATCGCCCCCACCGTCTGCGCCAGCACTTTCGTCTTGTCCTCGCGAAAAAACAAACCCGACCTGCTCTGGTACACCTGACGTCCCGCAGGCAACGAACGAAGCTCCGCCTGCGCTACCTTGAGAGCCTGTGTCGACGCGTCGATTGTCGTGGACGACGCAGGCATGACCTCGCGTCGCAAGACGCGCAGAGCGTGCTGGGGGTTGTGGCGAAGCCGCCGACAGTTTTTCCACAATCCAGTCAGCCGGCGACTCCTCCCTTGCCTTGGATTGTGCTGTAAATCAGGTCAGATCGTTCGCCGCCGTCATTCTCGTCCACACGGGTGGCGTGACACGTCCTTTTCACACGATCATGCTCCCTTCGGGGGAACGCGCGATGGCGCCCATGGCGCGCGCCATCGCGAGCTGGGCGAGCGCTCCCCGGCTGGCGTGTCCCACGCGCGGCGCCGCGCTTACGCGGACCCTGCGTGCTTCATCTTCGTCATCGGAGACGAAGGAGGACAAGGGTGATGTGTTGGACGTGTTTCCCCGGGTTGGGTCGGGTAAGACCGTGAACCGGCACTTGAAGCGCCAGGGGATGGTGCCTGGTGTGTTTTTCAAACCCGGCGACGAAACGGGGGAGCTGTTGTCGTTCGCGTCGAAAGACATCGAGCGGCTCGTGAGGAAACATGGCCAAGTCGGCGTGGGTGCCCGCGTGTTGCAGTTAAACTTCGCGGAGGATGGCGGTGGGAGACGAGAACCCGTGGTGGCGAAACAGGTCATGATGGACCCGTCGACGCAAATGGTAGAAAACGTTAACTTCATGCCGTGCGGACCGAACACCAAGGTCAAGATCAACGTGCCGGTGCGCGCGGAGGGGGAAGACGCGAGCCCGGGGGTAAAAAAAGGCGGCTTCGCGTGGAAAGTTTCAAAGTTCCTTGAAGTGCGGTGTTTGGGCAAGGACATCCCGCCCGAGATCGTGATCAACGTCGCGAGCCTGGATGTAGGCGAAAAGGTGTTCCTACGGGACCTGGACCTTCCGGAGACGGTGTCGGTGAAGGTGAAGGATGAAAACATTCCCATTTTGAAAATGGCCGGGAAAGGAAAATAGTTTGTAATTCAACCGCTCGGATGTTAAAAAAAAAATAGATTTGTTAGGAAAGCACCGGGACTCCAAGCTTGTGCCCTCATCAAACAACACGGCTATGTGTTTGTTATACTCTTTCTTTTCAGACGTCGTGAACTAGGGTATGTATTTCACCTACCCTACATGAACGTTCGAAATGCTATAGGTCTGCATATATGTCTGCGCGTGGCTTTTCGGCACGCCGACGACAGATTGTGCAACCCTTGACGGCCTGTTTCACGCTTACCAATCATGACCCCATATTC